>OHKE01000499.1_pt1 | contig 12830 bp, 10 predicted proteins | sample 1568731 | NCBI WGS metagenome assembly OHKE01 (sample SAMEA3879588, study PRJEB24766) | human gut metagenome | biome: human-associated habitat; feature: feces | place: USA | collected 1985/1987 | reverse complement strand
GATAGCCAATAACAGTACAGTCCTAAATCAGTTCTACCGCATAATGAAAGAGAGCATGTTGAAAACATTCGGACATAAATACCGAACTACCCGTAAACATCTGATGAAGAAATACAGGGTTGGAAAAGAATTTGGCGTGCGCTTCAAAGACAAATACGGAAAAGAGAAAGTGAGATTGTTTTATCATGACGGCTTCAAACGAAAGGTGGAAGCCAAAGTTGCTTGTTTTGATAACATACCACGCTCGAAATACAACCTTGCCCGTACAAGCCTAATAGACCGATTAAAGGCAAGGAAGTGCGAGTATTGTGGAGCTACGGATAACTTGGAAATGCACCACGTGCGTAAACTCAAAGACTTGAAAGGAAAAGCCACTTGGGAAAAACACATGATTGCAAGACAAAGAAAAACGATAGCAGTATGTTTTAATTGCCATAGAACTATGCACAATGGTAAATTTTAGATTGATTAAGTTAGTGGAGAGCCGGATACATCGAGAGGTGTACGTCCGGTTTGGGGGCGAGTATCCGAAAATCCGTCATAGAAATATGAAAATGGACGTCGGGTGCTTAGCCTACATCACTAATACTGTGGGCAATATCTTCTCGGGACAGGTCGTGGGCGACACGGCCCGCACCTTGTCGGAGCGTTTCGGCAAGATCGTGCAACTGCGCGAGTCGCACTCGGTATCGAACGAGAACGTCACCACCTCGACCAATACGCAGTTGGAAACACTGATCCCTGCCTCGAAAATCTCCAACCTCACGCAGGGCATGTTCGTCGGCTCGGTCGCCGACAACTTCGACGAGCGTATCGAGCAGAAGATCTTCCATGCCGAGATCGTCATCGACAACGATAAGGTCAAGGCGGAAACAGCAGCCTATGTCCCCATTCCCGAAATATCCTCTTTTGTCGGTGAGGACGGCAAGGATCACATGGAGGAGATCGTCAAAGAGAATTATTACCGTGTCAAAGCCGACGTTGCGGAGCTTGTCCGCCGGGAGATCGCACGTATCGAAGCCGATCCGGATCTCGCGAAACTTTTACCCAAGAAAAAACCGTAATTTTTGCCTCGGTGCGGACTGGAGCGGACTGGAGCGGACATGGGCATCGTTTCGGAAAACATGCTTCTATATTCGCGGCATGAACCTTTTGTTTCACTTAAAACATTTTGTGTTATGCCCGAAGAAAATCAGAATCAAAAACCGATTCAGACCCCCGAACAGGCCGATCCGAAGTACAAGGAAACGCTCCTGCTCTACAACGAGCAGAACGGCGCCGTGGAGGCCGTCTCCGACCTCAAACAAAGCGGTAACCAATACAAGGTTACGACGACGCAACCGCTCACGGCCAACAAACCGGCGTTCTACGAACTTCGCAACAGCTCCGCAGTCGCGGCCTTCATCAAGGGCTTCATGTCGCAGGAGAACGCCAAGCCGTTTCATTTTCTGAAAGTCGCCGCCGACAAGGCCAGCGAAGTCACACAATCGCTGCTGCGCCTTGCCGACAATCCCAAAGACCCTGAGGGCCTCAAAGCCCTTTACGATCATCGCGTCACCTCGTACCAACTCGAAAAGGTCAAGTTCGACACTCCGGTTCTGAAGTTGCAGGAGCTGAAAGAGATGGGTATCATCGTTACTCCCAAAGAACTGGAGGCGATGAAGCACGGCCTTCCGACGACGGACCTGCATGACGTGACCCTCAAGATCGGCAATATTCCCGTCGCAGGTCAGTTCGCCCTGCATCCCTATAAGGACATGAACGGTGATGTGCAGGTCGGTCTGACGAGTGCCCTTCCGCGTCCGGAGTTCGAGCGCGAAGAGTACCGGATGATGTTCTCCACGAGTGAGAAGGAGCAGCTGTTGGCCGGAAAGACCCCCGACCGGCTGTACGAACTTCCCAATCCGCACACGGGAGAGAAGGAGTGGTGCTTCGCCACGCTGAATCCCGCGACGAACCGCCTTGTCACCATTCCGAAAAACGAAGTTCCCGATCTGCGTTATTTCAACGGCGTGCGTCTGGATGATACGCAGCAGAACGAACTGGCTCTGGGCGGCCGCGTCTTCGTCGAAGGCTGCTCCATGCGCGGCAGCGACATCACCTATTCAGGCAAAGTGGGCTTCGATGTCCTCTCGAACGAATACAAGATGACCGACTACCAGTTCAGCCGCCCCTATATCTCTCCGCAACTCGACAAACAGCTCGACGACCGTCAGCGCACGGCCCTGCTGAGCCCCGAAGGTCTGGATTGTTCGAAAGAGAAGGAACATCCCATTCTGGGCAAGAACGGCAAGGCGCTGAATTGTATCCTGCGTATCGACCCCCGCTCGAACGGCGTGGTCTACGATTTCTCGCAGCAGCGCCGTCAGGAGCAACAGGAAAAGCAGGAGCAGAAGGCCGAGAAAGCGCAGGAGCAGGCTCCGGATCAGGGTCAGGGCCGCGGTCGCAAACGCTAATCCGCTCCTGCGATGGAAACCCCCGATGAAAAATGGTTCCGGGAGCGCCTGCGGCATTTCCTCGAAATACGCCATCCTCCGCGTCAGTTCCACCATGTGATGATCGAACGGCGCAGCCGTCTGGCCTTCGAAAGCTACGCACAAAGCGTTGAACTGGGAGTGCCTGCCGCTTCGGCCGTCCGTGCCGCCGACAAAGTCCTGTTCCGGGGTCTGCTCTTTTCGAAATACGACACCGTCCACCTGATCCTCGCCACGGACTTCCCGATCATTCCGGAAAACCAACGACAGGAGATCGCCCTGCGACTGGTGCGTATCTGCGCTCCAATCTTTCGGGCCTACGATCTGAAAGACGACTTTTCGGAACGTCCGGAATTCCGGCAGCTCAAGGAAGAACTCCGCACTGGCATCCGCACATGGATCGACGAGAACGGCGTTCCCGGCTACCGCAGCCCGGCGCGCAAGGAAAAGCCGCCTGTCCCATACTCCGAACAACCCCGATATCCAAAACGCAACAAGCGTAAATAGTTCATTCACTTAATTTCTTATTACACGATGAAAAAGATTCTTTTTGCTGCGGCCGCCATAGCCGCCGCCCTGTTCGCCTCGTGCGACAAAACCGACGACACGCTCGACCCCGCGATGCCTGAAACATCCGACACTGCACGGATCGCCATCACGCTCACCGGAGCGGACGAGGCCGACACCCGCGCATTCTTCGACACTTCGGCCAAGGCCGAGGCGTGGGAATCCTCGCTCTCGTCGCTCTCGGTCTTCGCCTTCGACAATAGCGGAGCACTTATCATCCGCCGTGACTTCACTTCGTCGGAGCTCGCTTCCAAATCGGCGACCTTCGCGCTTCCCAAATCTGCGGCCGGCACCGAGTGCTCATTCTACGCCGTAGCGAACTACGACGCCTCGTCGGCCAAGACCCGCGCAGCCCTTACGGCCCTCGTGGAAAAGTCGGCTGCCGACTATAACGGCACCTTCGCCGAAGTGTCCTCCGCGGCCAAACGTTCGGGCGGCTTCGTGATGTCGGGCTCGACATCGAAAACCATCGGCGCCGTGAATTCCACGACGTCGGTAGGCATCACGCTCAAACGTACCGTAGCCAAAGTGGCCCTCCAGACGACCATAGACCCGTCGTTCGCCGACAAGTACGCCGGAGAGCTCACGATCAACTCCGTAAAACTCTCCAAGGCAGCCTCTCAGTCTTCGGTCGTAGCCGGCACGCCGACGCCCGGGGCCATGAGCTACACGCATACCCAAACCCTCGCCGCGGCATCGGGTAAATACAACGCCCTGTTCTACTGCTTCGAGAACGGCTCTTTAACGGCAGGAAACCGTGTGCTGCTGGAAATCAACGCTACATACGATCTGGACGGCAACGGCTCGACCACGGACGACCGCTCGGAGGTGACCTACTCGGTGGAGCTGACGGGCAAGGCCGCGGGCGAGATCCTGCGCAACGGCTACTACCGTATCGCGGCCAATATCACAGGTCTCGTAGGTCAGGATTGCGCCGTGACGGTGACCGTCGCCGACTGGGAGACACCCGTCACGCAGTCCGTCGAACTGGGAGCATAGTCCGCATGTCGTACCGGGTTCCGTCCTGTGTTTCGGGCGGAGCCCTTTTTCTTTCAAAGCTATGAAAAGATTATTATATATCCTGTCGATAAGTCTTGCCGCGACCCTTATGGGCTGCATCGCCGAAGACAGGTCGGCATGCCCTCATCCCCGCGGCGTTTCGGTTCGGCTGACAGTATGTCCCGACCCGATGACGGCCGTAACCCGCACTACGGACGAAGAGGCGCTCCGCGACCTGAACCTCTATCTCTATGACGATGACGGCGAGATCGTCCTGCACCGCTACCAGAGCTCTTCGACGCTGCGCTTCACGTCCTTGCCCGGCAACTACCGGATGCGTATCGCCGCCAATATGGGCCGTGACCTTGGTGAGAATCCCGCATCGGAAGACTTCACCGTTACGCACGCCGACGAGTACGATACGCTGCCGATGTCCTATGAGGGCGACGTTACGATCACGTCCTCGTCCGGCGGTATTCTGACACTTCCGGTCGTGGAGGTGCAGCGTGTCGTGACGAAGGTATCCTACGATATCGCCGTCAAACCCGCAGACATCGAGCTTCGCTCCGTGCAGCTTTGTTCCGTGCCGCGTGCGGTGTCGGTCTTCGACGTGGCGGCCCGGCCGTCGGACGCCCCCGACGACTACACGGACTGCCCGGAAAGCGGGATTTCGGGACAGCATATTTCGGGGAACTGCTATCTGCTTCCGAATATGCAGGGCACGGTTCCGTCCATTACCGACCAGCGCGATAAGAATCCGGACAATGCCCCCGCGAATGCGTCGTATCTTCTGATCCGGGCTGTACGGGGAGCTAAGGTATTGGCCTATTACATTTACCTGGGCGATAACAACACCACGGATTTCAATGTCCGGGCCAACGTACATTACCGGCTCGCGATTTCGATCCTTGGCGACAGCGAGGTCGACACCCGTGTCAGCAGCTATACGCTCAACGTCTATGACTCTTACGCGGAAAATGCGATCGGCGGCTACTGCACATACGACGTGATGGGCGAACTGTTCGTCGAGGTGGAGGGCGATCCCGCGCCCCTGACGCTGCGGGGACACATCACGGCCTCGCAGGGCGACAGGGATCGCCTGCTCGTGGACGATGCTTCCATCGGCACGGGCCGCGATCTGGAGCTTGCGAACCAACCGGGGCTGAATGAATATTTCCTTTACTACGACCTTCCGGTCTATACTACGGCGAACTCCCAAGTAGTCTATACCGTAACGGTCGAAGACGATGCGGGCCTTGCGCAGTCGTTCGACTTCCGCCGCCGCTTTGCAAACCGCCTTCAGGTCGTCGTCGAGACTGCCGACAACGGCAAAGGTTGGGTGAACGTCTCCCAAGCGCTCTATGACGCTGAAATCTCCGGAACGCGCAATCACGTCGTCATGTGTCACGAGATGGGTTGTACGCTGGTGGCGCTTCCTGCCGCGGGCTACCGCTTCGAGGGATGGTACACCACGGACGGCTATACGCAGCGGCTGTCGTCATCGACGACCTATCTCTACACCCCCGCATCGAACGATGCGTCGATCTTTCCGAAATTCACGGCCAACACCCGGCCGCTCGACGACGAGGGTACGGCCAACTGCTATATCGCGCCGGAATTGAATACCTCCTATTCGTTCGACGCCGCGACGATGGGTAACGGCCGCACGACGCTCAACGTCACTCCCAAGCGTCTGTCGGGCGTCTCTGCCCGCATACTGTGGGAGACGGGAACGCTGAGCGAGGCGATCGTTAAGGATGTGCGATATCAGGACGGACGAATCACCTTTACGACCGGTACGACGCACGGCAACGCCGTGGTCGGGCTTTTCGACAGCCGTGGGGAATGCCTCTGGTCGTGGCATATCTGGGCGACGGACTACGATCCGGCGGCCACGGCACAGACCTATGCTTCGGGAGCTGTCTTTATGGATCGCAACCTCGGAGCGCTGGAAACGGATTATACACTGCCCGCCTCGCGCGGCCTTTACTACCAGTGGGGTCGCAAAGACCCGTTCCCGTATCCGGCCACGGCGACGGACGCTTATATACAGGCTCCGACCATCTATGCCGCGGGATTCGAATATGCCGAGAGCGATCCGCGGACTTCCGGAACCGAGTCGCCCTACGACGTGATGACCCTCGAATGGGCCACAGCGCATCCTACGACCTATATGGACGGCGTTTCCTTCGAGGACTGGGAAGAGTGGGCTTCTTCGCTGGACTGGCTCTGCGACCACCACCCGAACCTCTGGGGCAACGTCACGACCGGGAAAAATAATATCAGCCGCACCAGCCATAAATCCATTTACGATCCGTGCCCTCCGGGCTGGAAAGTACCCGGTGCCGAGGATTTCGCGGGAATAGAGCGGATAAGCGTATCGGCACCTTATTACGTTACGATCCGCTGCAACGGCACGCAGACGGCGAAGATACCTTTGGGCGGAACATTCTATGAGGGGCGTTACGACCGCAACGGGTCGCTCGGAAGGCTCTACACCAATGCCCCGTATTATCTGCATTGGGGAGGCTCGACCGGCGTGTTCCACGACGTGGCCTGCACCTCGATCGTATTCGACACGAGCAACTACCCGCCGTTCGTCAATACGACGGATTTTTACCGCTATGCCGCCAATCCCGTGCGTTGCGTCCGGGAGTAGTTGAAACCTCGTAAAATTCCCACTGCCATGAAAAGATACCTGTGGATATTCGCAGTGCTCCCGTTTCTGTGGAGCTGCATCGCCGAGGACAGCTCGGCATGCCCGCAGCCCCGCGGCGTTTCAGTCCGCATGTCCGTATGTCCCGACCCGATGACGGCCGTGCCCCGCGCTGCGGACGAAGAGGCGCTCCGCGACCTGAACTTCTACCTTCTCGACGCCGACGGCAATGTCGTCCAGCACCGTTACCAGAGTTCCCCGACGCTGCGCTTCGAGTGCCTGCCGGGCAATTACCTGCTGCGCATTGCAGCCAATATGGGCCGTGACCTTGGTGAGAATCCCGCATCGGAAGACTTCACCGTTACGCACGCCGACGAGTACGATACGCTGCCGATGTCCTATGAAGGCGAGGTGTCGATCCCCTCGTCGGATGAAACGGTGACGCTTCCGACCGTCGAGGTGCAGCGCGTCGTGGCGAAGATCACCTATAACATCTCCGTCGCACCGGATGCCGGCGACATCCGCCTGCACAGCGTCCAACCCGTGAACCTCCCGGCCCGGGTGCCGGTCTTCGACCCCGGGCTGCGGGCTGCGGAATATACGGCGGGAGAAATCGTCGGCTCGTCGTCGCAGACCCTGACGGGGACGTTCTACATGCTTCCGAACCTGCAGGGCGAGGTTCCCTCGATCGCCGACCAGCGGGACAAGGGCCCCGCGAACGCCCCGGCGGACGCGACGTTCCTGCGCATCCGCGCTCTGCGGGGCTCCAAGGTGCTGGACTACTATATCTATCCGGGCGGCAACAACACCTCGAACTTCGACATACGGGCCAATACGCACTATAGGCTCGATATTATGATCCGTGGCGACGCCGAGGTCGACACCCGTATCCGGGCCTATACCGTAGAGGTGCTGTGCACGCCGGAGGCTGCGCTGTCGAACGGTTTCCTGCTGGAGCGGCAGCCGATGCGCCTGACGCTGCGGCTCGGCGGGGCCTACGAAGAGGCCGGGGTCGAAGCCTTCGTGGAGCTGAAGACCGGAGATGTGCGGTATTTCGGGTTCGAGGGCCAATGGGGCGCCGTTGCAAGGACGATGGAGATCCGGGGCCCGGAGAACGACTACGATATCCGTTACTGGCCGCCGTCCTTCACGCGCGAGGAGTGCCGCTTTATGTTCCGGGTTCATATCCTCGACCGTTACGGGGAGGTCGCCTCGTTCGGTTTTCCGTACTGCTACGCCCACCTGCTTCGGGTCTACACCAAATGGTTCGACGGCAGCAACGGGAAAGGCACTGTCGCCTCGCCCGATGCGCTACGTGTGGTCGAAGACATGACGCTCTCTTCATGGTATTCGCTCATATATTGTCCTGACGAAGGCTGCACGCTCGTCGCCGAGCCCGATGCGGGCCGGTTGTTCGAGGGCTGGTGCCGGAATGCCGACCATACCGGGGTTCTGAGCTACGAGGAACAGTACCGTTTCTCCCCGGACGACGATCCCGCCGTTATTTACGCTTATTTCAGATAAAACCATGAAAACCCTCATCCATATCCTTTGGGGAACGCTGCTTTTCGCCGGCTCCTGCTCGGACGAGATGCCCGTATGCACTCCGGCCGTACACGGCCCCCGGCATGTGACCTTCACGTTCTCCTGCGACGCTCTGCCCGGCACGCGGGCTGTTGCGGACGAGAGCCGCGTCGAGGATATCAACCTTTACCTGTTCCCGGCAAACGATGCTCCGGCACGGCACGTGTACGCCGCCTCGCAGCGCACCGTCGCGCTGGAGCTTCCCGACGGCCGATACACCCTCTATGCCGTCGCCAACCTCGGCACGGACACCGGGCCGCTGCCCGAAGCCGAGGTGCGGGCGCTGCGCAGCGCATGGAACCCTGACGGATCAGACTCCGGAACGCTTCCCATGTCCGCCATGCGGACGTTTACCGTGCGCGGCACGACGCAGATCGCTATTGAACTCGTGCGGGCCGTGGCGAAGGTCGATTTCAGCTACACCGTGGCTGCCGATTTCAGAAATTCGCTCTCCGTGCGTTCCGTACGTCTGTGCAACGTCCCGCGCTTCGCGGCGCTCTTCGGCGAGGGCCGCATCACCGCAGACGGGGAGTGCGCCGCGACGGAAGCCTTCCCGGCGGACGGCGACGGCTATTCCGCCGTTTACTACCTCCCGGAGAACCTGCAGGGCGAGAACGTCTCGATTCCGGGACAGGAGCAGAAGAACGAGGCCAATGCCCCGGAATATGCCGCTTATATCCTGATCGAGGGCGAGGCGGACGGCCTGCACGTCGTCTACCGCATCTACCTGGGGGAGAACAACACCTCGGACTTCAACATCGCCCGCAATAGGGTCTACCGCATCGAGGCGCGGATTTTGGGACGCAATACCGTGGACTGGCGGGTTTCGACCACCGAGGTATCCGTGACGCCTTTCGCCGAACGTCATGCGCCCGGCAGAACCGCCACGGCGCAGTTCCGGGTCGTCAGCACGAACAACGATCGGAGCACCTGCTTCCTGACCTGCGAGCGGGAAGAGGGCGACGGCGATGTTACCCTGGACGGCGAGCCGATCCTCTTCGGAGTGCCTTATCCATTTCTCTCCGGCGACGGGGAGAGAACCGCTGATATCACTTACACGCAGCAGCGGGAAGGCGACGTGCGGCTGCGCCTCGTCCTGACCGACGAAAAAGGGTTGCATGCCGAGCGGGTGTTGCAGACGAGCTATGTCCGCGAGCCGCTGCGGGTATCCTTCACGCAGGACAAGTTCGAACTGGCGGCGCTCGACCGCGCCCGCGTGAACTTCACCGTCGAGCAGGACGATTACGACGGGACTTATACCGTGCAGGTCGAAGGTACGCCGACCCTGTTCCGGAACCTGACGGATGACATCGGGCCCGTCACGGGCTATACGGTGGCGGGGAACGGCACCTACCCGCTGCGTATTCGTCCCGAGGCCGTCGGGGAGAATCCCTACCGCATCACCGTGACGGATGAAAAGGGCAACAGCGCCTTCTTCGACTCCTTTGTCACGGGAATCAAAACCGTTTCCTGCTTTACGTTCTCCTTCAGTAAAATATCGGGCGGCATCGAGGTCGTTGCGGAAGGGACCTATCCGGTTATGAACGATCTGACGATTACCCTAAACCCCACAGTGACGGTAGTGCTGCGGGGCGGGGCGACCAAGACGCTGACCTGTACGATGAACGTAAAGATCGAGGCGGACCGGATGAGGGGACGCGCCTCGGCGACGCTCGATCTCGGAACTGGCTACACGGACTACTCCGTGACCGATTACGAAGCGACTTTCTCCCGCACGGCATCCGAGAACGGAATGGTCGAATACGCCGTACGATAACTTTCAAACAGACAAAAAACGACATGAAAAAACAACGAATATTCATTACGGCGGTTTTGCTGTTGGCGGCTTTGTGGGGAGCGCCCCGCCGGGCTGCGGCGCAGATCTTCGCCGTAAGGGCCAACGCCCTTGCGGCATGCAGCGCGACGCTGAACGCCGGGGCCGAAGCGGCCCTGACGGATAACTGGTCGCTGGAGCTGTCCGGCTACTGGAACCCGGTGAAAACCGCATCCCTCTCGATGAACTTCCATGCCGTGCAGCTCGGCGGCCGCTACTGGTTCTACGAATCCTTCGTGGGACACTTTCTCGGACAGCACCTTACCTATGTCGGTTACGACCTCGGAAGCCGAACGAAACGCTATAAGGGTCATGCCTACGGTCTTGGCGTCAGCTACGGGTATGCGTGGATGCTCTCCAAACGCTGGAACGTCGCCGTCGAAGCCGGCGTAGGGCTTTACCGCACGAAGGACACGCGCCGCGACCCCACGGTCGGAGACTGGGACGACGAGTATATTTACCATTACCGCCGCTGGACGCTCGCACCGACAAAGTTAGAGGTATCGTTTTCCTACATCTTTTAACGATGAACACACGTAAAATCATAACTGTAGGAATCACCGTCGGGGTTTTATGGATGATGTTCGGCTGTTCAGTAGCCGGACGGCTTCAGCGGCAGCAGGCGACGGCCCGTCTGGCGCAACTTACCCGCGCCGAACGGCATGAGCGGCAGCAGGACTACCGCCCGCAGGTCGTGAAGTTGCAGCGTGACAGCAATACGTTCTATCTCGCCCCGGTCGATACGCTTGCCGACGGTGAGCGCGTGATGGCGCTTCAGATCGAGCAGGTGACGGTCACCTCACGCATGCGGTCGATTCCCGAACGCAACGGGCGTGTCGTAATGGATTTCATCGTAACGCTGCCCAAGCAGTTGTTGGGCCGCAGCCGCAGCGTCGTAATCACACCGATACTTCACAAACCCGACGAATCCGTGCCGCTCGAAGATCTGGTGATCCGCGGCGGACGCTTCTCACTCCTGCAGGAACGCGACTACTGGCAGTACGAAACCTATATCGAGCGCTTCCGACCCGATACCGTGGGGCGCGAGGCGGCCTTCAACCGCTTCGTGAAGTTTCCCTACCCGGAGGATGTTCGGCTCGACTCGCTGGTCGAAAGCCGAAGCACCGTCACGTACTATTACTCACAGGAAGTGAAGACCGACGAGACCTCGAAAAAGATGCTGGTAACGCTTCAGGGGCAGGTCTTGGCCGTGGACGACAGCGCCTACCGTCTGCCGCCGTCCGATACGTTGAGCTACATCGTATCCTCGATGCTCTCCTTTGTCGATACCGTGCCGCGTTACCGCATCCGAATCGTCGATAAGTATCTGACGGTCGAAGACCGCAATTACATTCAGTTCTTCGTGGGCGATACCCGTGTGGTCGATACGCTGGGCGACAACCGGCGGCAGTTGGATAAGATCACCGGCCTGATGCGGCAGATCGTCGAACAGCAGGAGTTTTACGTCGATACCATCACGCTGACGGCGGCATCGTCTCCGGAAGGAGCCTACGCTTTCAACGACCGTCTTTCGCAAGGAAGGGCCGCGGCGCTCAAACGCTACCTCGTCCGCCGATACGGCAGAAGCATCGACACAATGCTGACTGTGCGGTGGGTGGCCGAGGACTGGACGGAACTGACGAACCGCATCCGAACAGACCGGGAGATCGGAAACCGTGACGCTATTCTGGAGCTGATCGCCGAGGAAAAGAATCCCGACCGGCGGGAGCAAGCCATCCGGCAGCGGTTCCCGAAAGACTATGCCTATATCCGCTCGGTGATCTACCCGCAGCTGCGGGCCGTGAATTTCCGTTACAATCTGCGCCGCAAGGGGATGGTAAAGGATACGATTCACACCACGGAGTTGGACACGACCTATGCCCGCGGCGTGGAGCTGTTGCAAAAACGCAAATACGCCAAAGCCTTGTACATTCTCAACGACTACAACGACCGTAATACCGTCGTGGCGCATCTGTCGCTGGATCATAACGAGCGGGCGATGGAGCTGCTTGCCACGATGCCCAAAGATGCCGTGACGGAGTATCTGCGGGCCATAGCCTGTTCGCGGCTGGGACGCAAGGCGGAGGGGCGCCGTCACTTTCTCGAAGCCTGTCGATTGGACGAGCGCATGGAGTATCGGGGTAATCTCGATCCGGAAATTGCTGAACTCTTAAAATGACAAATTATTATGAAGCAACAAAAAATCAAGCATGCAATTCTGTTCTGTCTGCTTGTTGCAATTTGGGGTACACTGGCAGCTTCTCTTTTCGGCAGTTGCAATGTTTATGAATACGAAGAAGTGGAAATCATTCACTGTCCCCAAATACAGGACACAATACAGATTCCGGACTGGGAACCGGAGGAATAGACACAAGTGGCAGCGATCATTCAATCGCTGCCACTTTAGGTTTTTGCGGCAAAGGCCGACAATACAATTTATTTACGATACGGTCGCGCATCAACTGCATGGAGTTGAAATTACGCGAAATATTCTGGATGATCTCGATATAATTATCGCTATGACCTCCTTCTTCGTCAGTCCATTCGTAATAATAAGGTTTTATCGATACACAATTTTTATGCTCGAATAAAGTATTGAGCAATGTGCGGTCCGAATTGCCGCACGAATGCCCCATGATATAGATCTGATAGGGACCGGTGTCAATAAACTGAAGTAATTGACGGTAATTGTCCGTTTCCAGATAACGGATAGATT
>OHKE01000494.1_pt1 | contig 12893 bp, 9 predicted proteins | sample 1568731 | NCBI WGS metagenome assembly OHKE01 (sample SAMEA3879588, study PRJEB24766) | human gut metagenome | biome: human-associated habitat; feature: feces | place: USA | collected 1985/1987 | reverse complement strand
CGAATCCAACGCAAGCACAGACGGTACATACTGGACATTTAGAGGAACAGTAAAAGGTACTACTAGTTGGGGGCAGTGGAATACCACTCAGTATTTATACATAATTGCCGACAACGGCAATTATGTGACACTCGAAAGTGATAGGAATTATTCTTGGAGCGACCGTAAATATAAATACTTGGTCAAAAACGGCGGTTCCACCGTTATTGATTCCAATAAAGGTGGAACTAAGTCTGAATTTACCCGGGATGAGATAAAGGCCTTGGTCAACCTCGCCGCCGCCAACTATACGCAGGATGCCGACGGCAAGGACAAAGGACAGTGGCGCGTGCCCAACCAGCGCGAGCTGGCCTTGATGCTGGGATATTGGAGCGAGCTGGGTATGCCTACGAACGGCATATATTATGCGTCGGGTACATTCTTTACCGCGACAAAAGCAGAAAAGCCGAATCCATTTTTGGTAGTTCCCGAAACAAATCCATATATGTCCCTCTATAAGGAATATAGCGGAGATTTCAGAATCCGTCCTGTCCGCGACGTGGAACCGTCCGCTTCACCGCAGGCCACCCATGACTCATCCTACCGTCCCGGCGGTTCGATAATCAAATAATAAACAATCAGATACTATTTTATGAAAATCAAGATAACGATTTTGCTGTCGGGCTTGCTTGCCGCGGCCGCATTCTCGGGTTGTACGGCGGAGGGCGACATGCCCTCCGCACAACCCCTGACGGCAATCCGGGCGGTCAACACCGGACTCTCCGGTGTCTCCTCCCGGTCGCAGGTGGGCGGTATCGCCGACGACGGCAGCCTTGTGATGCAATGGAGTCCGGGGGACAGGATAGGCGTATTCGGCGCATCGCAGTCCAATGTATGCTTCACATCCGCCAATGAGACTGCCGCCGACGAGACAACCTTCTCCTACTCCGGCACTTTCTCCGGCACCCCGTCGACAGCCTATTACCCCTATACGGAGGGTGCGGCCGACGCTGCGGCCGTTCCTGTGAATATCCCCGCCGTGCAGACCTACTCCGATGTCACTTCGGTGGCCGCTTACGACTTCAAGGCGTCCTCGTCGGCCGAACGGCAGTCCGACGGTTCCTACCGCATGCGTTTCCGTTCGATGGTCACGCTGTTGCGCCTGCAAATCGACCTTTCCGCAGTCAGCGGGCTGGCCGCCGACGAGACGCTGCTGTCGATACGGATGACAGCCGGCACGGGCAGCCTGTCGGGAGCCTTCACCTGCGACCTGAACAACCCTGACGCAGGCCTGACACCGGTTGATGCCGCCGCCACGCTGACGGTCGACATGGCAGGGCGGCCCGCCCTGTCCCGTCAGGTGACGGCATACGCCGTGGCAGCTCCCGGATGCACCGTGGGCACCAAGCTCGACTTCGTCATCACCACCGACCGGCATGTCGCGACCTTCACCGCCACGCTGCTTGGCACGATGGAGGGAGGCGCGTTCTACGATGTCCCGCTCAACGCCACGGTGCTCGCCAACAACGGTGCCGTCATCAAGGATGTTGACGAACCCGATGAACCGGCCGAGGAGACCGCCAACTGCTACATGATAACCACCGCCGGCGAGCACTCGTTCTACGCCCGTCAGATAGGCAACGGCGACAAGGGCATCATCCCCGGCGCCGGCTTCCATGTCACCTCGTCGAAGATAAATCCGAAGTCCGCCAAAGTGCTGTGGCAGGATACGCAGGGCTTCATCGACGAGGGCAGCGTCCGCCTTGCCGACGACGGACGGGTGTACTACACCGCCACCGGGAACACGGGCAACGCCCTGATTGCCGTCTACAGCGGCGACGGATGCACGGGCGACATCCTGTGGAGCTGGCACATCTGGGGCACCGGCGACACGCTGCCGCACGATAATGTCATCACCACGAAGTCCGGCAGCTCGTTCACCATCATGGACCGTAACCTCGGCGCATTTCTCAGTACCGAAGATGAACGCTTGCAGACCGTCCGTACCGACGAAGCGGAACGCAAGGTATGCAGCTATATGCTCTACCAGTGGGGACGCAAAGACCCGATTCCCAACAGCGATGTCTATTATGTGGATGGCGTGGCGACGGATATCGCCTCTTCCTATCCCGTGTGGCAGCCCGCCACCCTGACCGAAGCCACCATTGCCGCATCGGTGCTTCGCCCCGGCTATATCATCAACAAGCCGGCCGTAGGCGACTGTTCGAGCTGGCTGGGCGAGGACAACCGGCTCCTGTGGGGCGACTCCTCACAAAAGACCGTCACCGATGGAGGATGGACGGATGTCAAGACCATCTACGACCCCTCTCCTGTAGGCTATCGTGTGGCGAACAGCGCCACTTTCACCCGTTTCATCACGCCGGACAGAACCGATATCCAAATGAAAGGAGTCACCGGATTTCGCACGATAGACGGTGTGACGGTCCCGAATCTTACTTATGACTACATCCAATGTATTGTAAGCACGGAGATGTCCGGCACTACGGAACGCTGGCTACCCAAGGGTATCCACCGGAACCGCATCGGATTCGCCTGCAATACCTCCGACAACAAGAGTAAGATCTTCGGTTACGGCATCTACTTCCGGCAGACCGAGGACGATACCGAAGGCGGATATTATCCTATGGGCGGATGCAGGTTCCCCAATCCGTCCGGTAAGCGCAGCGACTATGCCCTGAACTCCTACCTTTGGCTCAGTACAAGCGACATCAATGACTACAGTGCCATGTCGATGCATCTTTATCATTTCTATTGGCTTACCGGTTCGGGTAATTATACCGAGCCTGACAAAGGACTGTCGGGAACGGGGTATAATGCCGGAGTCGTCGGTACGGTCAAGACGAAGTATTCGTCGTACAATCTTAATGCCTACGGCGTGCGTTGCGTGCGCGACGGTTCCACCTCCGGCTCCACCGGGGGCAATTCCTACGACAGCAGCTACACCGACAAGGGCGTGGGCTTCGGCGTGGAATAGGAACGCATCGACATTACTTACAAATCTTTAAAAAGACATGAGAATACAGAAATACTCCTCCGGCTGCCTGTTGTCGGCGCTCATCACCGTTCTTGCGGCGGGGTGTGCCGACACCGATGTGCTGTCCGGGGGAAAAGAACGGATTGAGATAACGGCGGAAACAGCCCCATGCTCACAGGCCGGTTCGCGCTCGCAAATCGACGAGGCCGGCTCCACCGCCGGTGTCACCGGCATCCTCTGGTCGGTCGACGACCAAATCGGCGTGTTCGGCAAGTCGACCGTCAACGCCCCGTTCGAGGGAACCCATACCGAACCCGCCGCCACCGCCACCTTCACCGGTGAGGTGACATCGGGCGACACGCCGCTCCATGCCTATTATCCCTACCGGGAAGATGCCACGGATGCGGCGGCCATACCCGTGACAGTCGCCGTCGAACAATACTGGACCGGTGCGGCCTCCATTTCCGACAACGACATCAAGGCAAGCTCCACGGTGACACGGCGCGGCGACTCGTGGCACTTCGCTTTCCGCCCTATGGTGGCCATGCTCCGCTTCGAGGTGGACGCCTCGGGCGTGGATGGCGTCAGCACCGACGAGCGTCTGGTGAGCATTCATGTGGAAGAGCCGGAGGAGAGCGACGGAAAGGCCGAGCCTTGGGCCGGTGAGTTCACCATGAACCTGACCGACCTCGACGCGGGGCTTGCTCCCGTGGATGGCGAGGCCGTTACCGGTCTGGCAGTGAACCTGACCGACGAGCCCGCGCTTACCGGCAAGGTGAAAGCCTATGCCTGCATCGCCCCCGTGATAAGGAGCGGACAGGTATTGCAGATACATCTTGCCACGGACAAGCACCGGATAAGTTTCAGGGTGACGGCCCGGCAGGACCTCGCGGCGGGAGGCTGCTATGACATCCCGCTTCACCTCGCCGCCGCCACGGTGGAGGAGAACGGCCTGACGATAGAGGACATCACCGCCGGTGAAGAGTCGGAAATCCTCTCGTTCGGCTTTGAGGCCGCCCGCAACAAGGGCAAGATCCTGGCAAGGGAGGCCTACTACGACGGCAGCAAAACCACGGTGAGAAGCGTGACGGGGCAGGAACTGACCGTCACCACCGAAGAGGGTAATCCCCAAGGCGAGATAAGCGGGTGCATACCCTATCTCTATGACTTCACCTTAGTGCCGACCTTCACCGTGACCGAAGGAGCCACTGTGACGGTGGACGGTGCGGAGCAGACCAGCGGCGTGAGCGCGCAGGATTTCAGGTCGCCCGTGACCTATACGGTGACAGCGGGAGGCATGAGCCGCGACTATGTGGTGACGGTGACCAACACGGGCCTTCCCGTGGTGGTGATGACCGGCAACTCCGGCGGCTCGGTGCAGTTCCTCGACATGACGGTGCCCGCCAAGAGTGCCGACTTCACCGAGACCGACCGCATCGCCATCTACGAGAACGGCGTCGCTTCGCTGGCGGAAATGAACTGCGGCTTCCGCCTGCGCGGAAACTCGACGAGCAACTTCCCCAAGAAGCCCCTTGCCATCAAGCTGGCATCGAAGACGGAAGTCCTCGGAATGAAGAAGCACAAGCGCTGGTGCCTGCTGGCCAACTGGATAGACCGCTCGCTGATGCGCAACGGCGTGGCCTTCGACATCGCCGACAAGGTGCGCGCGGCTTTCAGCGGCACGGACGCTCCCGGCCTGCCCTGGCAACCGCACGGCAAGAGCGTGGAGCTGGTGCTCAACGGCGTGCATGTGGGCAACTACTTCCTGTGCGAGCAGATAAAGATAGACAAGAACCGTCTGGCCATACAGGACGGTTTCGAGGATGTTGTGAAAGATGGGGGAACCGCCACCACCGCCAATTGCGGCTACCTGCTGGAGTTCGACGACAACTACGACGAGTACAATAAGTTCCGTACCTCGTACTGCAACCTGCCCTGCCAGAGCAAGGACGTGATAACCGACAATACGATATGGAACTATGTGAAGAACTGGGTACAGGACATCGAAACCAAGCTGCATGATGGGAACTATACGGGTGCCTACGAGAAACTCGACATCAACTCGGTGGCCGACTACTGGATAGTGCAGGAGCTGACGATGAACAACGAGTACCGCCACCCCAAGAGCGTGTACATGTACAAGGACGGAACCGGCAAGCTCTGCGCCGGACCCGTGTGGGACTTCGACTACCAGACCTTCCCCAACATCGAGAACATCAATGCGATCAACCGCGGCTACGGTCACAGCAATTTGAGTTTCGGTACAAACACGCTGCTCTACACGCAGTACAGCTACACCGGGGGCAACGATGGCGACGCGCCCTACATGTGGTATCCGCAGCTGTTTGGTGACGCCACGTTCAGGGCCACAGTCAAGAGCCGCTGGCAGACGCTTTATCCCGTATTGCAGGGCGTGACCGCCACCATCGACAGGCTGGGTGAGGCCAACAGGCTCTCCGACACTTACAACCAGCGGATATGGCCGATAGAGTCGCGGGAGCGTACCGGATACGGCTGGTACATCGACTTCAGCGGCGACGAGCGTCTGGACTATGACAAGGTCATAGAGAACATGAAGGCCTGCTATACCGAGCGTCTGAACAACATGAATACCGCCATCAACGGTTTGAAATAACAATTATATTGGAATTCAACTATTTAACAATTAACAGATATGAATAAGAGAAACATTTTAACTGCCGTATGTGCCCTGGCTCTCTGTCCGGCCTTCGCACAGACCTCCGAAGCAGTGGAGGAAAAGGTGGAGTACAGTACGGACAAGTACAAAGTGGAGACCAACCGTTTCTGGGACAACTGGTTCATCAGCGCGGGTGCCGGTGCCCAGATCTATTTCGGCGACCACGACAAGCAGCAGTCATTCGGCAAGCGTCTGGCGCCGGCACTGGATGTGGCCGTGGGCAAATGGTTCACTCCCGGAATCGGTGTACGCCTCATGTACAGCGGCCTGAAGAGCAGGGGCGCCACCAAGCACCCGGGCGGTAACGAGGACTCGGCACATGGCAACGGCACCCCCGTGAAAGGCGGCGGCGCCCCCCACTGGCTGGAGGAGTCGGAATACAACATGGGCAACCTTCATGCCGACGTGCTGTTCAATCTCTCCAACCTGCTCTGCGGCTACAACCCCAATCGTGTGTGGAATTGCAGCCCGTATGCCGGTCTCGGCTGGGCACGCGTGTACGATTCGCCTTCCGCCAAGGAGGTGAGCGCCAATGTCGGTGTCTTCAACAGCTTCCGCCTCTCCGACGCGCTTGACCTGAACCTCGACGTGCGCGGCATGTTCGTCAACGACCGTTTCGACGGCGAGGGCGGCGGACGTTTCGGCGAGGGCAACCTCTCCGCCACCATCGGCCTGACCTACAAGTTCAAGAACCGCGGCTGGGGCCGCAGCAAGACCGTCACCCGATATGTCTACAACTACGGTGACTTGGAGAGCATGCGCTCGAAGCTGAACGACATGAGCGCCGAGAACGAGCGTCTGAAGAAGGCCCTTGCCGACGGTGACAGGCAGAAGGCACAGACCATCGTGAAGAAGATTGCCGCCGCCAACCTCGTCATCTTCCAGATCAACAAGACGAAACTGAGCAACGAGGCGCGCGCCAACCTGGGACTGCTGGCCGAAATCATCAAGTCGGGCGACCCGGATGCCGTATATACCATCACCGGCTATGCCGACGCGGGCACGGGTAACCGCAAGGGCAACGAGCGCCTGAGCAAGGAACGTACCGAGAACGTATATGACTGTCTGGTGAACGAGTTCGGTGTCAGCGAGAAACAGCTCCGCATCGACTACAAGGGCGGCGTGGAGAACATGTTCTACAACGACCCGCGTCTGAGCCGTGCGGTTATCACACGCGGCGAATAATGACATCCCGCCTTTCCCTGTAAAATCCTGCCGGTTTCCGGCCGCCCGTCACGGCGCCGGATTTCGGGCAGGCCGGCTATTTCCGCTTTCCGGCCGGAAAACAGACATAGCCAGGAAACAGTAAAGGAATGTTGGTACCCTGTGCCCTTTGCGAAAAGCGCACGGGTCATCCGTGTCCCTCCTGCGGATGAATCCGGCGGGACGGACATGAAGATGAGAGAGCCTCCCCGCCCTTTGTGAAAAGCGCGGGGGATGTAAGGAAGGCGGAGGAGTCCGTCTTCCTTACATTTTCACTGCCGGACGATACAGGGATAACCGGATACGGATACGATGCTGCCGGACACCGGCCCGAAAAGATGTGGAAAGACAAGTTAAGATGCCCCCTGGCGGATTTCTACCACAGCCGTGGAATGTGAGATTTCCGGCTGTACGCACTGAATCCGCCTGTTTGTTTTGTCTGGATTTTCTTCCCGATTAAGCGTAACCGGGAAGGAAATCTTCTTGTCTACGGCCCGTACCCGGGCCGCATAATCCCATGACACAGGAAGAGAAAGTGACATTGCCCAACGACATGCTGCTTGCCGATGTCGTTTCCCTGCTTTCCTCCGGGCATACGGTGACACTGCGTGCCAAGGGGGACAGCATGTTCCCCTTCATCGTGGGCGGCCGTGACTGCGTGGTCCTGCAAAGAAGCCGGAGCGTGCGTGTGGACGACATCGTGCTGGCCCGCCTGCCCGGAAGGGGCTATGTGCTGCACCGTGTCTACAGTACGGCGGCTGACGCCTTCGTCCTCATGGGGGACGGAAACGTATGCGGCACGGAGCTGTGCCGGGCGGAGGACGTGTGCGCCACGGTAGTGAAAATCATACGCGACGGGCGGTATGTGGTCTGCCGCTCTCCGCAGGAGATGCGGAGGGTACGCCTCTGGAAGGGGCTGCTGCCCGTCCGCAGGTACATTCTGGCCCTGTGCCGCCGTTGGAGGCGTTGGAGGCGCGGGAAAGGGAACACAGGGAAATGAAAAGAAATATGAGTACGAACGACTGCATAAGGTGGCTGTGGCGTGTGTCGGGCGGATACCGCCTGCCTGTCATGGCCCGGAGCCTGACGGGGATTGCCCATGCCGGGGTATCCCTGTTCTCGGTGTGGGTGTCGAAATGCCTTATCGACGCGGCCACGGGACGAGGCGGCGGCGACATGGACCTGCTTGTCGCGCTGCTGGTGGCGTGCCTGGCGGTAAGGCCGCTGCTGTCGGCGGCCGGCACGCGGCTGGGCAGCCGCACGGAAATCCGTTTCCGCAACGGGCTGAACAGCGCCCTCTTTGAACGGCAGATGGAAAGCCGCCTGACCGGGCGCGAGGCATTGCATACGGGCGACATCCTCAACCGGATGGTCGAGGACACGGCCTCCGTCACCGACACGCTGTGCCGAGGCATTCCCGCTGTCACGGTACTGTCGGTACAGCTGGCCGGTGCGCTCTGGCTTCTCGCATCCATGTCCGTGGGTCTGGCCTGCACCGTCGTGTTCATCATGCCGGCGGCCCTGCTGCTCAGCAAGGCCTATATGCGCAGGATGAGGGCGTTCTCCGGCCGTATCCGCACGGCCGAGGGCCGCATACAGAGCCACATGCAGGAATACCTGCAACACCGCATACTGGTCCGCACGCTGGAATTCACGCCTCGGGCAGTCGGCAGGCTGCTCCTCTTGCAGTCCGGCCTGCGGGAGGAGGTCATGCGGCGTGCGGACTATTCGGCGTTCTCCCGCGCGGTGGTGCTGGCCGGTTTCGCGGCGGGCTACGCCACGGCCTTCCTTTGGGGGGTGTACGGCCTGCGCGACGGTACGGTGACCTTCGGCGTGATGACCGCCTTCCTGCAACTGGTCTCGCAGATACAGGGTCCTATGGTCGACCTCAGCCGGCAGATACCCGCGTTCATCCGTACCGTCACCTCGGCGGAACGGTTGGCCGAGCTTGCCGCCGTTCCCGTGGAACAGCGGGGAGCACCGGTCCGTCTGGACGGTGTGCCGGGTGTCCGCATGACGCACCTGAGCTTCGCCTATCCCGGGGGCAACCGCAAGGTGCTGGACGATTTCAGCCATGACTTTGCCCCGGGCAGCCTGACCGCTGTCGTCGGAGAGACGGGGGCCGGCAAGAGCACCCTCATAAGGCTGGTGCTGGCCCTGCTGTCGCCGGACGCCGGACAGGTGACGCTCTACGACAAGGAAAGGGATACCGCCGTATCACCGCTCACGCGGTGCAACCTCTCCTATGTGCCCCAGGGCAACACGCTTGTCAGCGGCAGCATACGCGACAACCTCCTGATGGGTAATCCCGACGCGACCGACGGGGAGCTGCGTGCGGCCCTTCATGCGGCCGCCGCCGACTTTGTGTACACCCTGCCCGACAGCATGGACACCCTTTGCGGTGAACAGGGCGCCGGTCTCAGCGAGGGGCAGGCGCAACGCATATCCATAGCCCGTGCCCTGCTCCGTCCCGGCAGGGTACTGCTGCTGGACGAGCCGACCTCCTCGCTGGACGGGGAGACGGAACGCCTCCTGCTGGAACGCCTCTCCGGGCAGGTGCGCGACAGGACGGTCATCCTTGTGACACACCGCGAGACAGCCGCCGCGCTGTGCGGTTCATCCGTACATGTCCGAAAGATACCCGGCCCGTCATCACGGCCCGTAACATCAACGGAACAGGAACACGATGGGAAAGAAGACTGAAAGCCGGAAGCACGGCATGAGAACCCCAAGCCCTGAGACGGAGGAGAAGTACCGCGAGGCTATCGAGCTGTACCGCACGACCGGCCTGCCGGTGAGGGAAATCTGCGCCCGCACGGGCGTACCGTTCACAGCGTTCCGCTCTTTCCTCCATTCCTGCCACCGCGAGCTGATGTTCGCCCGCTACGGCATGGAGGTTGCGCCCGAAGAGGCGGCGGCGACCCGACTGCGCAAGCGTTCCGGCCAGACCGCCGCCTCCCGCGCCAAGTACGGGGAGGCCATCCGCGCCTGCGACGACATCGCCTACATCGAGTACAACGTCTCGCAGATAGCCTACATGTTCCACCTGGACCCCTCCGGTCTGGGCAGCCAGTTGCGGAACCACTATCCCGAAATCATCGAGCGGCGCGAGCGGGAACGCCACAGGCTGGGCATGAACGACAACCAGCACCGGGGTGTCAAGCCCTGGTGCAAGGAGCAGTACGCCGAAGCGGTGGAACACCTACGCACCACCGACGACACCATACGCCGCACCGCCGACCTCTACGCCTATCGTATTCCGGACTTCGGGAGCACCTGCTGTTCTACCACAAGGACCTCGTGCGCAAGCGTGCCGACAAGCGCGAGCGGGCGAAGTCGGGGGCCAAGGTGCGGGGCGCGCTGACGGGCAACGGCTCCCGCCACGAGCCGAAGGCCGGACAGACGGAGAAGTACCGCGAGGCCCTGCGGCTCTACCGCGACACCGCCCTGACGCACCGTCAGATAGCGGAGGCTACGGGCATCACCGTGACCGGCCTGCGCAACCACCTGCGGATATGGAACCGCAGGCTGATCGTGGAGCACCGCGGGTACGAGTGCCGCGAGGGGGAGGCCGTCGACCTCTCCCGCACGAAGCAGTACCTGAAATCCACCGCCGCGAAGTATGCCGGCGCCATAGCCTGCCTGAAAGAGACCGGACGCCCCACTGCGGAGGTGGCCCGGGAGTTCGGGCTGCATCCCGAGACGTTCCGCGAGTATGTGCGGGAGCATGAGCCGGAGCTTGCCGCCCGTCTGGGCATGACGCGGCTGGCGGACGGCCGTCAGGTCCTCGCCCGCAGCATGGAGAAATACGGCGAGGCGGTACGCCTGTACGAGACGACCACCGAGCCGCTCCGCTCCATCGCCGACCGGCTGGGGTTGCAGTACAACAGCGTAGGAGGCTTCGTGCGCCGCAGCCGTCCCGACGCCATAGAGGCGCACAACCGGCTGGTGGAACGGGAGGAGGCCCTGCGGAAAGAGAAGGAGCAGGCGGAATCCGCCGCCCTCGCCCTGCAAAGGGAGGCCGAGGAAAAGGAGCGCATCCTGAGCGCCTTGCGGCAGACCGGCGGCAACAAGCGCAAGGCCGCCAAGCTGCTGGGATTCTGCAAGTCCACCCTCTACAACAAGCTGAACGCCCTCGGGCTGAACGACACCGGCGACACATAGGCGAAAACCTGCGACAGAACGGCTCCACCCGCATCCGGACATTGTGATGTAAACTCATAAAAGGATATAATCTATGCAAATCATATTATTATCCGGCGGCTCGGGCAAACGCCTGTGGCCGCTTTCCAATAATACACGTTCCAAACAATTCATCAAGCTGCTGACCGCGCCTGACGGCTCGAAAGAGTCGATGGTGCAACGTGTGGTGCGGCAATTACGGGAAGCCGGTATCTGCGATCCGATTACCGTGGCAACGAGCCGGTCGCAGCGGGACGTCGTCATCAACCAGCTTGGCGACGGGATTCCCGTAGTTACGGAACCGGAGCGCCGGGATACTTTCCCTGCTATCGCTCTTGCAAGCTCGTATTTGGCCTGCGAACGGAAATGCTCCGCAGATGAAGTTGTAATCGTCATGCCCTGCGACCCTTATACGGAAGCCGGTTATTTCGAAACGATCCGCAGGATGGCGGAAGCCGTGAAGAACGATGCGGCCGAACTGGTGCTGATGGGTATCCGCCCGACTTATCCGTCAGCCCAATACGGGTATGTTGTACCGGTGCCCGGCAATGACGAGTCCGGAATATACCGGGTTTCCCGTTTCACCGAGAAGCCGGATGTGCCGACGGCCGGGAGATTGATTTCCGAGGGTGCATTCTGGAACGGAGGGGTATTCGCTTTCCGGTTGGGGTATATGACGGATATCGTGGCCCGGTACATCAGAGCCGGCACGTTTGCGGAAATCCGTTCCCGTTACGGGGAGTTCCCGAAAATCAGTTTCGACTACGAGGTCGCCGAGAAGGCGCAGTCGGTCGCAGTCGTGCCTTTTGCAGGAGAGTGGAAAGACCTCGGCACATGGAACACGCTGACTGATGAACTGTCGGAACACACTATCGGCAATGTCGTTATGGATGATGAATCCGGGAATACGCATGTCATCAACGAACTCGAACTGCCAATCATGTGCATCGGTGCACGGAATCTGGTTGTTGCGGCATCGAACGACGGAATCCTGATTTCGGACAAGGGCAAGAGCGAAAACATCATGGCTTATGCCGACCGCCTGCAACGTCGGCCGATGTTCGAGGAGCGTCGCTGGGGCGAATACAAGGTGGTCGATACAGTTGAGTTCCCCGACGGTTACAAATCCCTTACCAAGCAACTGAAAATCAAATCCGGCAAGTGTATCAGCTATCAGGTACACCGCCATCGCGATGAAGTATGGACATTCATAGACGGTGAGGGTATGCTGGTACTCGACGGTGTCATGTCGGTTGTCGGCAGAGGTGATACGGTTACAATCAATAAAGGTGTCAGACATACGATAAAGGCCGTCTCCGACCTGACCTTTATCGAGGTGCAGTCCGGTGATCTGCTTGTCGAAGAGGATATCGAACGGTTCGACTGGGACTGGTGATTGCATTTGTTCATTCAGGTTTTAGTATGTTATATATTTTAGGAATAGTACTTCTTGTCTTGACGGCACTTTCGGGATTGACGATTCTCATTCAAGGATACATGCCCGAAGATGAAGATAACAATACCACTTACATAGTAGTATTGATGATTGCATCCGGATTATTCGGAGCATTTATGACTTGCTTGGACAAACATTCCAATGTCGGCATCATCTGGCTCTCATATATCCTTGTGCTGCTTGGGGTGTTGGCCCTCATCTCGCTGTTTGTCGTGTATATTATCGGAAAGGATTGCGACCCGGTCAAGTTTTGGGGATTGATGTTCTGGACATTGTCAATCGGTCTGTTGGCCCAGTGGTGGCTCCATGCGTATGATGGGTACATATTGGAATTTCTCGATATTCTTTGATTAAAGCGAACTGATAGCCATATACGATTC
>OHKE01000489.1_pt1 | contig 12968 bp, 15 predicted proteins | sample 1568731 | NCBI WGS metagenome assembly OHKE01 (sample SAMEA3879588, study PRJEB24766) | human gut metagenome | biome: human-associated habitat; feature: feces | place: USA | collected 1985/1987 | reverse complement strand
CGCATGGCCTCCGCCATCTCTTTGCTGTTCAAAACATTAAAAAATGCGCTGACGCAGGAGAAGATTTCTATAACTGGATTCAGTATCTTTGCAGGTACATGGGACACAAACACATCCGCTATACACTGTACTATCTGCATATAACCTCACAGCTTTTCCCTGTCTACCGGGAGAAGCTGGACGCTCTTGAGAAAGGAATCGGTGTGGTCTATGCGGAAGAATAAACAAGAGCCGAAAAAGATGTTTTTTATCTACACAAAGGATTTTTTCAACCACTTGCGCTCTGAACTTCACAGCGAACGGACAATCGAAACTTACTGCCAATCATTGAACGCTTTCCGTATTTATCTCTACGAAACCTACTCAAAAACTGTTGACCAGATCACGACTGATTTTGTCACAGAAGAAGTGATCCGCGAATTTTTGAGCAGTGTTGCTGACAGCAACAGTGTTGGCACACGGAATGTCCGGCTGTCCGGAATAAAGGCATATCTGAAATATGCCGCTACCCGTGATATGGAGCTTGTACCCCTGCAAATCAGCATTTCTGCTGTGAAGCACAAGAAAACGTACCCGAAACGCCATAACTGGCTGAATAAGGAAGATATTGAACTGATCCTCGCGCAGCCGCCACAGACAAAGATAGGGGTGCGGGATCGTTTCATTATCCTGTTCCTGTTTTCAACCGGGGCACGGCTTGCCGAAATGCGTTCTGTCCAGTTAAAAGACATCATTATAAATGAAAAGTATCCGTATATCCGAATCACCGGCAAAGGAAACAAACCGCGTATCGTCCCCATTCCGGAAGATTCTTTTCTAAAAAACTACAAGTATTACTGCCACCTTTACCATCCCAAAGAGAACCCGGATGATTACCTTTTCTATCCGACTGCAAAAGTTGGCAGAGAAATGATGTCTGAGGACAACGTGCAGCGCATCCTGAAAAAGTATGGGGACGCCGCCTGATGTTCCAACCCAAAGTTGCCTTCCATCCATCCGCACCTTCTCCGACATTCCTATGGGGCGCAGCTATACAGGCTTGGGGTTTCTCTCCCGGAGATAGCAAAACTTCTTGGGCATGAGGATGTTTCCACAACAGAAATCTACGCGGAGACCGATCCTGAAATGGCGGCAGAGGCCATTTCAAAGATGTTAGGCAAACAGGCGGTAAGGAAATGGGACTTCCTTACCGAAGATGAAAAGTTAAAAATCTTAGGACTAAAGTAGCTCAGAATTAGGCCGATACTTTCTTGCTAAACATAGTGTAAACACCAGCTTTCACAGAATTTATCGGTCTTATTTTTTACGAGGCATTAAAAATATTAGACCGACATCGGTCTAATATTTTCAATGCGCATTAACGGGGGTGATACCATGCTGACGCTCACGCCCGTTACCCTTGCAGCAGCGAACACATTTGTCAATGCGCATCACCGGCACCATAAGGCAACTGCGGGGCATAAGTTTTCCATCGGCTGTGCCAAGGATGGAGAGCTTGTCGGTGTTGCAATCGTAGGCCGTCCGGTAAGCCGGTATCTGGATGATGGCTGGACATTGGAGGTCAATCGCCTTTGCACCACTGGTGAGAAGAACGCTTGCAGCATCCTTTATGCCGCATCCGCGCGGGCGGCAAAGGCAATGGGATACCGCAAGATCATCACCTATACGCTGGATAGCGAGAGCGGCAGCAGTCTCCGCGCCGCTGGCTGGAGCTGCGCAGGCTTGGCAGGCGGCAAATGCTGGACAGGCAGCCGCAAGCCCACCTCTGCCTTGTACCCAGCGCAGATGAAACTTCGATATGAAAAGCTCTTATAAAGGGGGATTTCTATGGCCTATGTCAACGTCCCAAAGGACTTAACCAAAGTAAAAACCAAGGTGCTGTTCAACCTCACGAAACGACAGCTCATTTGCTTCGGAAGCGGCGCGCTCATCGGCGTACCGCTTTTCTTCTTGCTCAAGGGCAGCATCGGCACCAGCCCCGCCGCCATGGTGATGATGGTGGTGATGATCCCGGCCATGCTGTTCGCCATGTATGAAAAGAACGGTCAGCCGCTGGAGGTTGTCATCCGCAACATCTACCGTGTGTGCTTCCAGAGACCGAAGCAGCGCCCGTATAAGACCAACAATTTTTATGCCGTTCTGGAGCGGCAAAACCAGTTAGACCGGGAGGTATATCAAATTGTCCGAAAAGAAAAAGCTGACCCGCACCGAACGAAAACAGATCGAAGCCGCCATCGCAAGAGCGAACCGAACGGATAAGAAAGAAAAATCGGCGCAGGACAGCATCCCGTATCAGCGTATGTGGCCGGACGGCATCTGTCGTGTGACCAATACGCGCTACACCAAAACAATCCAGTATCAGGACATCAACTACCAGCTCTCGCAAAATGAGGACAAGACCGCCATCTTTGAGGCGTGGTGCGATTTCCTGAACTACTTTGACAGCTCCGTGCAATTCCAGCTTTCCTTTGTGAACCTCTCGGCTTCGCAGGAAACCTTTGCACGGAGCATTTCCATTCCGCCCTGCGGGGACGAGTTTGACGGCATCCGCGCCGAGTACGCCGGTATGCTGCAAAATCAGCTTGCCCGCGGCAACAACGGCCTCATTAAGACCAAGTATCTCACGTTCGGCGTTGAGGCCGACAACCTCCGCGCTGCCAAGCCCCGTTTGGAGCGCATCGAAACCGACCTTCTGAACAACTTCAAGAGGCTGGGCGTTGTGGCTGCGCCGCTGAACGGCTTTGAGCGCCTGCACGTCATGCACGACATTCTGCGGATGGACGAGCAGGAGCCGTTCCGCTTTTCGTGGGACTGGCTGCCTCCCTCCGGGCTGTCCACCAAGGACTTTATCGCGCCCAGCTCCTTTGAGTTCAAGACCGGCAGGATGTTCCGCATGGGCAAAAAGCTGGGTGCGATCAGCTTCGTGCAGATTCTGGCACCGGAGCTGAATGACCGGATGCTGGCGGACTTTCTGGATATGGAGAGCAGCGTCCTCGTCAACCTCCATGTGCAGTCTGTGGATCAGGTCAACGCCATCAAGACCGTCAAGCGCAAGATCACCGATCTCGACAAGTCCAAAATCGAGGAACAGAAGAAGGCCGTCCGCGCCGGGTACGACATGGACATTATCCCGTCCGACCTCGCCACCTACGGCGCAGAGGCTAAAAAGCTGTTGCAGGATTTGCAGTCCCGCAATGAGCGAATGTTTCTGCTGACCTTCCTCATTCTCAACACGGCGGACACACCCCGGCAGCTCGACAACAACATCTTCCAGACCTCCAGCATTGCGCAGAAGTATAACTGTGCGCTGACCCGGCTGGACTTTCAGCAGGAGGAAGGACTGATGAGCAGCCTCCCGCTGGGGCTGAATCAGATCGAGATTCAGCGGGGCTTAACCACCTCCAGCGTAGCGATCTTCGTCCCCTTCACCACGCAGGAGCTGTTTCAGAACGGTTCGGAGGCGCTGTACTACGGCATCAACGCTCTTTCCAACAACCTTATCATGGTAGACCGGAAACTTCTGAAAAATCCCAACGGCCTGATTTTAGGCACTCCCGGCAGCGGCAAGTCATTTTCGGCAAAACGCGAGATCACCAATGCTTTTCTTATCTGCCCCAAGGATGACATCATCATCTGTGACCCGGAGGGCGAATATACGCCGCTGGTGGAGCGTCTGCACGGTCAGGTCATTAAGCTGTCGCCCACCGGCAAGGGCTACGACGGTTCGCCCTGCTACATCAATCCGATGGACTTGAATCTGGATTACAGCGACGATGATAACCCGCTGAGCCTGAAATCCGACTTCATTTTGTCTCTGTGCGAGTTGATCGTCGGCGGCAAGGATGGGCTTGCCCCTGTGGAAAAGACCATCATCGACCGCTGTGTGCGCATCGTCTACCGGGATTACCTCAACGACCCGAAACCGGAGAATATGCCGCTGCTGGAGGACTTGTATAACGCCCTCCGTGCGCAGGATGAAAAGGAAGCGCAGTACATCGCCACCGCTCTGGAAATCTACGTCACCGGTTCGCTGAATGTGTTCAACCATCACACGAACGTGGATGTGAACAGCCGCATCGTCTGCTACGACATCAAGGAGCTGGGCAAGCAGCTCAAGAAAATCGGGATGCTGGTGGTGCAGGATCAGGTCTGGAACCGTGTGACTATCAACCGCACCGCCCATAAAACGACCCGCTACTATCTTGACGAGTTCCATCTTCTCTTGAAGGAGGAACAGACGGCTTCGTACAGCGTCGAGATCTGGAAGCGCTATCGCAAATGGGGCGGCATCCCCACCGGTATCACGCAAAATGTCAAAGACCTGTTGTCCAGCCGGGAGGTTGAGAACATTTTTGAGAACAGCGATTTCATCTATATGCTCAATCAGGCCGCTGGCGACCGTCAGATTCTCGCAAAACAGCTCAACATTTCGCCGCATCAGCTCTCCTATGTGACCCACTCCGGTGAGGGCGAGGGGCTGCTGTTCTACGGCAACACGATCCTGCCCTTTATTGACCACTTCCCGAAGGATACCGAGCTGTACCGCGTCATGACCACCAAACCGCAAGAGGTGGCGTCGGCATGAAAAGAGAACCGCGTTTACAGTTTTCCGACGCCGATCTTGCCGAGCCGAAGCTGGAAAAGCCCATCAAGCGGGTGAAAAAAGCGGAGGCCAAGGCGGATAAGGCGCAGGCGAAAATCCCCAAGAAAACCGTGGTCAAAAAGGAACGCGGCTTTGATCCTGCCACCGGCAAGGTCAAAACGCAGCTCCGTTTTGAGGAGGTGGACAAGAAAAAGCCGCCCTCAAAGCTGGCCCATGCCGTGCAGGATGCCCCCGCCAACCTTGTTCTCTCTCAGGTTCACCGGGAGGTGCGGCAGAGCGAGGATGACAATGTAGGCGTAGAGGCCGCGCACAAGGTAGAGCAAGCCGTGGAGAGCGGCGGGCGGCTGGTGCAGTCTGCCCACCGCGCCCATCAGCTCAAGCCTTATCGTGCTGCCATCCGTGCAGAGAAAAAGCTGGAACGAGCCAATCTTGACGCGCTCCAGAAGAAAGCAGAGATCGACAGCCCCACCAGCAATCCCGTTTCCAAATGGCAGCAGAAGCAGGCAATTAAGAAGCAGTATGCCGCTGCCAAGCACAATCAGGCGGCGCAGACTACGGCAAAGGCGGCAGAGAATACCGCCAAGGCCGCGAAAAAAGCCGCTGAAAAGGCTGAGAAAGCGGGCAAATATGTGTGGGAACACCGGCGCGGCTTTGCCATTGCCGCCGCGATTCTGCTGATGCTGGCATTTCTGCTCAACGGCCTGTCCTCCTGCTCGGTGATGATGGATGGCGTCGGCTCCGGGATCGCGGCCAGTACCTATCCATCGCAGGACGCCGATATGCTGGGCGCAGAGGCGCAATATTGCGAAATGGAAGCAGAGCTTCAGCGCTACCTCGACACTTACGAAAGCACCCATGACTACGATGAGTACCACTTTGATCTGGACACCATCGAGCATGACCCCTATGTACTCATTTCCATGATTACGGCGCTGCATCAAGGGGAATGGACGCTGGATGAGGTGCAGGGTACGCTCCAAATGCTCTTTGACCGCCAGTACATTTTGACCGAGGATGTGGTGGTGGAAACCTGCTACCGCACAGAAACCGACACATGGACGGACGCGGACGGCAACACCCACACAGACACCTATCAGGTGCCGTATGACTACTACATTTGCACGGTCACGCTGGAAAACTTCAATCTCTCCCATGTTCCTGTCTACATTATGAGCGAAGAACAGCTCGGAATGTACGCCACCTATATGGCCACCCTCGGCAACCGCCCCGACCTGTTTCCCGGTTCAGGCTACATCGGCAAGTATGTGGAGGGCAGCTATACCGACTACGACATTCCCCCGGAGGCGCTGGACGATGAGGTGTTTGCCGCCATCATCAAGGAAGCGGAAAAGTATCTCGGCTACCCCTATGTTTGGGGCGGCAGCAGCCCCTCCACCTCGTTTGACTGTTCGGGCTTCGTCAGTTGGGTCATCAATCATTCCGGTTGGGATGTGGGCAGGCTGGGCGCGCAGGGACTTTGCAATATCTGTACGCCCGTATCCTCTGCCAACGTCAAGCCGGGCGATCTGGTGTTTTTCACCGGAACCTATGATACCCCCGGCGTCAGCCATGTGGGTATCTATGTCGGCAACAATATGATGATCCACTGCGGAGATCCGATCTCTTATGCAAACCTAAATTCAAGCTATTGGCAGTCCCATTTCTACCGCTATGGGCGCTTGCCGTAAAGGAGAGTGAACGATATGAACCCGAAAATTATGAAGCTCCGTGGAGAGCTGGAGAAGAACAAAGGCAAAATCTCTGATCTGCAAGGCCGCAACCGCGAGCTGGAAAAGCAGATTCGTGAGTTGGAGGACACCGACATCATCGGCATGGTGCGTGAGAACGGCATGACGATGGAGCAGTTTGCCGAGCTGTTCCGCCGTATGCAGGCCGCGCCTGCACCGGCCACTTCGGAAAAGGAGGCGTTGAACCATGACTAAAAACACACCGCGCATTTTTATCAGCCTGCTGCTGATGCTCCTGTGTATCGGAATTTTCCCCGTTTCCGCCTTTGCCAGCGGCGGTGATTATCCTGATGATGCGCCGCCTGCCGCCGAAAGCAGCGCCGCAGACGCACAGGAAGCGAAACAGATCGGCACGGTCACGACCAACGGCGGCAACCTGAATGTCCGCACCGGCGCGGGACTGGACAACACCGCATTTACGCAGCTCCCCAACGGCACGGTTGTCGATGTGATCGGCAGGGACGGCGATTGGGTGAAAATCCTGCTGCCCGCCCGTGTGGGCTACGTCTACGGCAGCTATCTGACCGTCACCGACGCCGCCGACAGAACCGTGAGCATCGGCGACATTACACTTCCGTTTGATGAAAAAGAGCTGGCCGACCTCTGGCAGCTCCTTCTCGGCGGCATGACAAGCGGCAGCGACGCGCTGACACCGGACGGCAATCTGACGCTGATCGACGATATTGGCAGCAGCACCAAGGCAGGAAAACAGTTCATTACGCTGGAAAGCAAGAACGGCAATACATTTTACCTGATTATTGACCGTGACGATGAGGGCGAAGAAACCGTCCACTTCTTGAATCAGGTGGACGAAGCCGACCTGATGGCGCTGACCGGCGAGGAAGAAACGCCCGCCGTCTGCTCCTGCACCACCAAATGCGTGGCCGGTGCGGTCAATACGTCCTGCCCCGTCTGCGCGGTCAACATGACCGAGTGCGTGGGCAAGGAGGCCAAGCCCGAAGTCCCCGCAGAGCCGACAGAACCCGCCGCCGAGAAGCCGGAGAAAAAGAGCGGCGCGGGCGGCATCCTTGTCGTTCTGCTGATCGTCGCGCTGGGCGGCGGTGCCGCGTTCTACATCTTCAAGCAGAAAAAGACCAAGCCGCAGACCAAGGGCAGCGCCGATCTGGACGATTATGACTACGGTGAGGACGAGGATGAATACGAGTTTGAACCGTATGAGGGCGAATCGGAACAGGATACTACGGAGGATACAGATACATGAGATATTTCACCAATAATCCGCTGGAACGCCTGATGATGCAGAAGCCGAAAGCAGCGCGGAAAGACAGCCCTCCCGCTGCTGCCAAGGAACACTTCTGCTACGGCTGTAAGCGCTTCGGACAGAGCTGCATCCGTCCCTGCTACCGTGTGACGTAAAGAGAATGGAGGCTGCACCATGCGCCTTGTGATCGCTGAAAAGCCCTCCGTGGCGCAGAGCATCGCCGCCGTGCTGGGTGCAAAGTCACGGCATGACGGGTATCTGGAGGGCGGCGGTTACATCGTGTCGTGGTGCTTCGGGCATCTGGCAGAGCTGGCCGACGCCGCCGTTTATAATGCCGATGATGCCAAATGGACGCTGGCAGCGCTGCCCATCATTCCCGCCTCGTTTCGCTTCATCGTTCGCACCGACAAGCAGAAGCAGTTTGACATTCTGCGGGAGCTGATGCGCCGGAAGGATGTGACCGAGGTGGTCAACGCCTGCGACGCTGGGCGCGAGGGTGAGCTAATCTTTCGCACGGTCTACTGCCTTGCGGGATGCTCCAAGCCTATTTTGCGGCTTTGGATTTCCTCAATGGAGGATGATGCTATTCGCAGCGGCTTTCAGCAGCTTAGAATCGGGCGCGACTACGATGGCCTGCACCAATCTGCCCTCTGCCGCGCCAAGGCTGATTGGCTGGTGGGCATCAACGCCACACGGTATTTTTCCCTGACGTATGGCCGCACGTTGAACATCGGGCGCGTCATGTCTCCCACGCTGGCGCTGCTGGTACAGCGTGAGGCGGAGATCTCCGTATTTATGGCAGAGCCGTTCTACACCGTTCAGCTTGATTGCGGCTTTCCCGCCGCGACAGACAGAATAAAGGACAAAAAGGCCGCCGATGCCATCGCCAATGCCTGCAAGGGCAAGACGGCAGCGGTCAAAAGCGTGGAGCGCAAGGAAAAGTCTGAGAAAGCGCCCGCGCTCTACGATTTGACCTCCCTCCAGCGCGACGCCAACCGCGTTCTCGGCTACACCTCTCAGCAGACCCTCGACTATCTCCAAGCGCTCTATGAAAAGAAGCTCTGTACCTACCCGCGCACCGACAGCCGCTTCCTGACCGACGATATGGAGGGCAGCGTCCCCAGCCTTGTCGCCGCCGCCGCTGTCTGCGGCATGGAGAAGCCGCAGACCATCTGCGCCAAACAGGTGTGCAGCAGCAAAAAAGTCACCGACCACCACGCTATCGTCCCTACCATCGGCGCGAAAAAGGTGGACATGGCCTCTCTGCCGCTGGGCGAACGAGAGGTGCTGAAGCTGGCGGCAAAGGGCTTGCTTCGTGCCGTGGATGAACCCCACCGCTATGCAGAAACGGTCATTACGGTGGAATGTGCCGGTCAGAGCTTCACCGCCAAGGGCAAAACCGTCCTTGCTCCCGGCTGGAAGCGCTATGAGCAGGAGCAGACGGAGGCAGCGCCCGCGCTGCCGGTGGTAACGGAGAATCAGACGCTTTCCGTATCTGCCGCATCGGTCAAGACCGGAAAAACCACGCCGCCCAAGCATTTCACCGAAGCTATATGCTGTGAAAGGGGGATAAGAAATCGCCCATAGAAAGGAGAGTTTTTCAATGAAAGCAAAGAAAACGGACAACGGCAAGATAACCGCACTATACGAGCGTCTTTCCCGCGACGACGACCTCACAGGCGACAGTAACAGTATAATCAATCAAGAGTTAATATGTAAAGGGTGGTTTCAGCCACCTAATACATATGACTGCGGCTCATTTGTGGTGAATGGAACAGCAGTTGTAGGAAAGGAGAAGAAAAGTCCGTATAACCGCTGGAAATCAACACAAAAAGGAGCTAATTTTTATGAAATCTCTATTTGAGGAAATGGGCGGCACTTACCGTCAGGAGGGCGATTATCTCATTCCAAACCTTGCGCTGCCAGAGGAACCGGAATACCAGATTGGCAAGTATGGACATATGCGCCGCAGCTATCTGAAAGAACATCGCCCTATTTTCTACACAAACCTGCTCACAAACGGAACGCTGCATCGGCACCTTGCCGAGATCGACCAAGCCTGCAACGAGCGCATGGAAATCATCGTTTCTGCAATGGTGAAGCAAGAAGGCGTGACCGAAGCACTCAAAGCTGCCGATCAAATGGAATGGGTACGCCGCATGAACAGCATCCGCAGCCGCGCGGAGGAAATCGTTTTGACCGAGCTTGTATATGAATGACAAATGCCCGTTATCGGTTGCGTGGCCGATAACGGGCATTTTTACACTTTAGTTCTTTTGTTCCGTGCTGGCTACCAGACGGTCAAAGTCGCTCTGATACAGATGATCCTGAATGACGCGGTACTGCTCAAACTCGCTTTCGGCAAAGGCTTTTGCAATGGCAGCGGTGACTTTTCCCTTATTTTGCAGAATCTCTGCATCATTGAATTGCAGAAAAGCGTCCAGCTTGGAGGCCCAATCTGCCATGGTCATGGGAATATGCCGTCTGGCCTGCCGGGTAGCATAGTCCAGATACATGGTGACGATTTCGTTCAGTTCCTGCATTTCATCCATGGATAAGTAATTTTTTGCAACGGACACATCTGCCTTGACAATCTTGCCGTCAGGAGCATTCTTCCATGAGGTCAGCCCCATGTGTTCCTTGGTGTGATCGGCTCGTGCCATAATGACCTCTGCCGCTGTGCCGCCATGGACGGCATAGTGCATCTTATTCTGAACTGTGGCAAAGAAATCCTTTGTGGTCTGGCTATCGAGAGAGTAGTCCACAGCAGTGGCGTAAATATCCGTAATTTTCTGATAGAAGCGCCGTTCGCTGGCCCGAATCTCCTGAATCTCGGAAATCAGGTGATCGAAGTAGTCCTCATCAAAAATCTGCCCATTGATGAGCCTGCTCTTGTCCAGCACATACCCCTGCTTGGTGAAGGTGTCCAGCACCTTGGTTGCCCACTGGCGGAACTGCGTGGCTCTGCCGGAATTGATCCGATAGCCTACGGCTATGATGGCGGACAGAGAGTAGAACTTATAGTGATAGGTTTTTCCGTTATCCGCAACTTGTGCAAAATTTGCACAAGTTGCATCTTCGGACAATTCACCGCTTTCATATACATTTTTCAGATGCTTTGTCACAACGCTCCGGTCTACATCAAAAAGCCGTGCAATGGCCTTTTGGGTCAGCCAAACGTCGTGATCCTGTACCCGTACCTCAATGCCATCCTCATGGGCATCTTTCGTGAACACAAGGAAATCCACTGTGCTGTTGCGGATTTGCAGTTTATCCTTCTTGGCGTCTGCCATGTCGTTTCACCTCAATCTTCTTCGCTGGTTTTCTTCCCACGGCTCTTATAGACATTATACTGATTCTTGCAGCGGGGACTGCAAAAAGCGGAATTGGAGCGGCTGCTCAGGAACACCTTCTGGCAGTGCTTGCACAGCCGCAGGGGCTTCTCTCCGTCCACCAGCAGGAAGCTGAACATCATCTGGATGCCCAGCAGCAGCGAATGGAAGTCCCAATAGATGGTCGGTTTGTCCAGCAGCTCAATATGATAGCTGGGCGCAATGCCGCCGAAAGCAGCCATGCCTTTGCGATACAGATTCCGGGTATCCTCATCGATCAGGTCATAATCGTTGTAGTACAGAATAGATGTGGTCAGCGTAAAGGCCCAGTCCTTGAACTGCTGCGCCACCCAGTCATAGGCTTCAGCATACTCTCGCTGGAAGCTCATGGTTTTCGCCATGGGTTCACTCGCAAAGGTCATGGTCAGCGCCACCATCATGTTGTCGCCGGACACGCTCCATCTGGACTCAATGCCCTTCTTGACCAGATCCAGCTGGTCAAAGGGATAGAATAGCGCCAGATAGTCCTCGGTTTCCATGGATTCTGCCTTGATGAAGTGGTTTTTCGGCAGATAGACCGCCTCATAATCCATGAAGGACGGCGTGGTGGGCAGCGCTGTCATCAGGCCCAGCAGACCGTAATGGGTCACAAATTCCAGAATGGCCTTCTGCACCTCGTCCTCCGGGCTGCGGTTCATCATCAGCATTCCCACATTCAGCGCATCCAGCACGATTCCCGGCGCTTCCTTCAAGGGATTATATATGTCGGGCTTGGCATTCTTCCCCGGCGTGATATACCGCTTGCCGTCTGCGGCTGTTTTCAGTTCATAGCGGTCATACCGTACCCAATGGGAACGGGACTGCTCAAAGAGATTCTTCATGGCGCTGTTCCTCTCAACTCGTAATCCAACTATATATTAACCGTATTACTATTGTATCAACCGTCCTTGCCATCGTCAAGGGCGGCTTTCTTTTTTCTCGGTTTGGTTTTGTTTTCCCGGCGGATCACGGCATCTTTGCCCATGGTTTGCAGCAGTGCTTCATATTCCTCTACGAACTCGCGCTCCCGCAGAGTAATGCTGTAGTCCCTTTCCAGCTTTTCACTCAGATGCTCATACATCCGCCTTTGCAGCTTTTTCTGAATGGTCATACGCAACTTTCGGATATTCCGGTCGGACTGCCCACGGATGGCAGCAAGCCTTGTGGTGCTGTATTGCTTGACGAACAGGTAATACAGTACCTCCTTCTGTTCATCACTGAGGGTGAAGAAGAGCTTGGAGAGAAAACGGTTTGCTGTCAGCTCATGCAGCTCGTAGGGACAGGAGAAGATGATGTCGAGAAAATTTCCCTGACAGAGCTGGCGGAACCTTGGCAGATTCATCCAGAGGGGAGCAATTCTCGGCTCTGGCACGGCCTGAAACTCCAACGGCACATCCCCGCGCAGGTTTTCGTGGTCACGCTCCCGGCGTTCCCGATTTCTGTCCAGCTTGTTCCACTCGTCTACCACAGTCAAAAAATCCGATTCCGTCCGGGCTGCTTCCTCCAGCCGCCGCACAGCCTCTGCGCGAATTTCCCGCTTGAGCCGTTTTTCGCTGGTGGGCGCGGCTTCCTCTTCCTCGTCCTCCAGCTCGGCGGCATAGTTTCTGGGATGCTCGTCCTGCTCCAGCTCGCTTTCCAGCTCCAGCGTGCGTTCCTCTGCAAGCGCTTCCTCCAGCGATTCGTTCTCCGGCGCACCGTCCGACGCATCCTCCCAATCGGCAAAGCTATCCTCATCCATTTCAAGGTCGGCTTCCTCTATTTGCTCCTCGGTATCTTCTTCCTCATCGGAAAAATCATCATCCCACAGCAGTTCATCCTCCCATGGTTCCACGACAGCTTCACCTCCTCGAAAAAATATTTTTCTTTTTCTCAAAAAACAGTTCCGATTTACACCCCGTTTTTCTCCTATTAGTGAAAGGGTAATCTAAACGCAAGTTACTAAGGTTACTATCTTAAACACAGAGGGTAGAAAGCCTGCAAATAAAAAGTCAAGCCCCAAATAGGACTTGCTGCAAGAAAATTTG
>OHKE01000488.1_pt1 | contig 13042 bp, 10 predicted proteins | sample 1568731 | NCBI WGS metagenome assembly OHKE01 (sample SAMEA3879588, study PRJEB24766) | human gut metagenome | biome: human-associated habitat; feature: feces | place: USA | collected 1985/1987 | reverse complement strand
ACGAGGAGATCGGTCACGGAGCCGAGCTGTTGGATATCGATACCTTTGGCTGCAAGTACGCCTACACGGTCGACGGCGGCCCCATCGGCGAGCTGGAGTGGGAGTGCTTTAACGCCGCCGAGGCGACCGTCCGCTTTGAGGGCCAGTCCATCCACCCGGGCGACGCCAAGGGCCGTATGATCAACGCAGGCAATCTGTTCTGCGACTTCAACGCGTTGCTCCCCTACGTGCAGCGCCCGGAGTATACGGAAGGCTACGAGGGCTTTTATCACCTTGAGGGTGTATCTGCGACCGTCGATCACGCCACAGCGCGCTATATCGTCCGCGACCATGACGCCGCCAAGTTCCAGCAGAAACTCGACCTTATTGATGCCGCCGCCTCGATGCTCAACCAGCGTCTGGGTGAGGAGCGCGTGACGGTCGAGATTAGGCAGCAGTATCGAAATATGGCCGAGATCGTTCGTGACTATCCCGAGCTTATTGATGTTGCCAAGGAAGCCTACCTTGCCTGCGGCGTTGAGCCCCAAGTGCTGCCGATTCGCGGCGGCACCGACGGCGCTCAGCTGTCGTTCCGCGGTCTGCCCTGCCCCAACCTCGGCACCGGCGGCTTCAACTTCCACGGCGTCTGCGAATGCACCACCGTCGAGCGGATGGACAAGGCCACCGAGATCCTGCTGAATATCATTGAGCTTTATTCTAAATAACTTTGCATCGTAAAAAATGGCTCCGGCAGATGCCGGAGCCATTTTTTGCTTCTTAAAACTCGATGCTCTGCGCCGCCTTGGCGATGGCTCCCAGCAGCTCCACCAGCTTGCTCTCGTCCATCCGGCTGCTGTTGTTGGCAAAGGCGTAGAAGCAGCCCTGCACGCAGAACGAGAGCAGGATGCCCCGGTTCAAATCAGCCGCGAAGGTCGGGTCGGCTTCCTCAAAGCGCTGGCGCAGCCCCTTCTCGATGCTGTTGGCGAAGATGCCCTGCCGACTGCCCGAAAAGAGGATGTTCACGGCCCGCTGGTTCTGCATGAAGGCATGGAACAGCTCCCGCGTCAGCGTCTCTGCCTGATGCAGTGCCACGCTGTCGTTGGTGCGGGGTACACTGGCCAGGATAGACTCGATGAGCTTGTTTTCCAGCGCATTGGCCAGCGCGTAGATGTCCTCATAGTGGGCATAAAACGTCGATTTGTTGATGCAGGCCATCGCACATAGATCTTTTATCTTGATTTTTTCCAGAGGGTTCTTCTCCCGCAGTTCCATGAAAGCCTGTTCGATGGCGCGGTCGGTACGGGCGATACGGATGTCCACAAAATCCGCCTCTTCCGTGTTTTAGTTGATTATCCAACGGTTTTCGTCTTTCGTCGATGGACAAGACCCCGTGGATTTTTTACAATGAAAGCAGTAAAAAAGAAAAGGAGGATTTTTATGGAATCCGTTTTACTGTCCGCACGCTGTACTGCCAACACCGCAACTGTGTTCTGGAATAAGCCGGAAAATGCCAATGCCGACACAGTATATGAAGTTTCTCTCGATGGTGAACATTCTGTTCACACAAATCGGACACATTATACATTCACAGAATTGATACCCAATACTGAATATTGTGTTACTGTCTACAATATCGGCAGTATCCGCATCTGTACCTCACCTGCACGGCACCGCATCTATGTAACGGAAGAACCCTACAATGCCGTGGGTGATGGAAAAACGCTGAATACTGCCGCACTCCAACAGGCTTTTACAGACTGCGGACCAAATGACGAAGTATACTTTCCCGCCGGAATCTATCTGACCGGAGCTCTTGATCTACATAGTTGTATGGCCGTGTATCTGGAGAAAGATGCTGTTTTACAGGGAAGTTCTGACCCCACAGATTATCTGCCTCGTATCTGGAGCCGCTTTGAAGGCACGGAGCAGGAATGTTACCGCAGTCTTTTAAACGCCGGACAGCTTGATCATACCGCAGGTGCAAATTGCGAAAACATCCTGCTTTATGGGAAAGGAACCATTAGTGGCGGTTGGCATGTTCTGGCTGAGCGCATGATCGATATCGAACGGGAAAATCTCAAAGAATATCTTGCCCAAAATGCTGCACTGGTTGCCACCTGTGAGAATAACCGTACCATTCCGGGACGTGTCCGCGGACGACTTATTAATTTAAGCAACTGCTCCCATATTCGTATTACAGGGCTGACTTTACAAAACGGCGCAGCATGGAATGTCCATATGATCTACTGTGATGACATCGTGACTGACCACTGCACGCTACGCTCTGGCGGTATTTGGAACGGCGATGGCTGGGACCCGGATTCTTCCACAAACTGCACGTTATTTGCAACGGAATTTGAAACCGAAGATGACTCCGTTGCCATCAAATCCGGTAAGAATCCCGAAGGTAATGCCATTAATCGTCCTACAAAACATATCCGCGTATTTGACTGTCACAGCAACGGCGGTCATGGTATCTGTATTGGCAGTGAAATGTCCGGCGGTGTCGCGGATGTGCAAATTTGGGATTGCGATATAGCTACTTCTTCCAATGGCATTGAAATCAAAGGAACCCATAAGCGTGGTGGATATGTGCGCAATGTCGCTGTACGCGACTGTACCTTCCCCCGCCTGCTCATTCATTCTGTTCCATACAATGATGATGGCATTCCTGCTTCAGAGCAGCCTTATTTTGAAGATTTTCGCTTTGAACGGCTGCATCTGACCGGACAAAAACAGGAGCACGGCACAGTGGAATCCGTTGCCCCCATTGAAATTGATGGTTTTACTGCACCTGGGCATAAAATCAAAAATGTACTTTTGTCAGACTGTGTACTGCCGCCAAATGCGAAGCTTCTGCTTTCGAGATATGATGCACTGACAATTTCCAATTTGCACACGGAAGAGGCTCAAGCTACATCCCGATACTCCGCAACATTATGATTATATTACAATAGAGAATATAACCGGCAGCATCGAAAGCTTTCTCAACATAAAACCCCGGACACAGTTTTGGCATAGACTCTGAACCAAGCCAGTATAAGCTGATGAATTTTTACATTCTACAATTTAAATATTTACCATTTTTACAAAGCGGGTGATTGTCAATGAATATGAGTAAAATCGATATGACACAAGGTTCTATTTTAGGCCGCGCAGCACAGTTTGCATTGCCGATCTGCATCGGAAATATCTTACAACAGTTATACGGAACCGTTGATACTTTGGTTATCGGTAATTTCTGTGATGCATCCGCTTTGGCCGCTGTGGCCACAAGTTCCCAGCCACTGGAGATTCTTTTGTGTATCTTTCTTGGCATTGGTTCCGGAATATCCATCCTGATTTCACAAGCGGCAGGTGCCTCCGATGCCGATCAACTGCGTAAGCTTGCACAAACCGCAGTGTTTTTTCTGTACGCTGCCAGTCTGCCGCTTACGTTGTTAGGCGTAGCTGCCGGACCGTTCCTTCTCAGGCTGATGCAGGTGCCTGCCGATGCCATGCCCTACGCCATTGTGTATTTGCGTATCACAACGTTAGGCATTCTCGGCAATATGGGATATAACTTTAACGCAGGTATTTTACGAGGTCTGGGAAACAGTACTTCCTCGCTGTTATTTCTTGGCATTTCCTGCGTTACCAATATTGTTCTGGACCTTGTACTGACTGCCGGTTTGGGAATGGGCGTCACCGGTGTTGCCATCGCAACTGCTGCCTCACTGTTTCTGTCCTGGATGTTCAGCATCTTCTACATCCGTCATACTTATCCTGCCATGAATTTTCCGGTTTTTGCGCATGGTTTTGACCTTCCTATTCTTCATGAAATGTTAAAGATCGGCTTGCCGCTCGGACTGAATACCGCACTTTATTCTGTCGGTCATGTGCTGCTTCAGGCTCTTTATAACACACTGGGATCCACCTTCGTAGCCGGATGCTCCGTTGCCGGTAAAGTCAGCGGCATTGCCAATATTGCCATTACTTCATATTCTTCTGCGGCTACTGTGTTTGCCGGGCAGAACCTTGGTGCCCGGAACTACCGTCGTTTATGCTGCGGTGCATGGCAGATACCGCTCTGTTCCGGCATCGTCACCCTTGCAGGGGGATTACTTGTGACTGCTTTTTGCCATCCTCTGCTGATGTTGTTCAGCCGTGATCCGGCCGTGTTGGCTTTTGCACAGCGATATACTTATCTTGTTCTGCCATTCACCTGGGCCTACGCCGTGTTCAATGGCATTATGTGCTTTATCAATGGTATCGGAGAGATTCGCTATCCCACTATCGTAAATATTCTGCTATTATGGGTTGTCCGAATCCCTGCCGCTTATCTCATCATGTATGCCGGCTATGGCGAATATGCCATGGTCAGTGTTTCCGCCAGCTTTATTACCGGCATGATTGCCATGCTCTTCTACTTTAAATCCAGGCGCTGGGGCGCTATTTGCGCCCTTGCAAAAAACAGGAATACCCACCATTAATTACTGACTTGCCAGATTCATAAAAATTTACATACTTCCTAAAAATAATCACATGGATTTTCCTTTTGTCCTGCCCTATAATAAGCGCAATTACAGTCCACAAGGCAAAAGGAGGACTACCATGTTATATCCAATTATGAACCGTTCCCGCAGCTTGATCGATCTGGGAGGGATATGGCACTTCCAATTAGGAGATGAGACGGAACCGGAAGATACCTGGTCAGCTCCACAGGAGATGGAATTGATCGCTGTGCCGGCTTCTTATAATGACCAGAAGGATGATCCGTCTTATCGGAATCATTACGGTTGGGCTTATTACGAACGAACCATGGAACTTCCGGCACTTTTGTGCGGAAGCAACGGACAGCGTCAGGTACTGCGTTTTGATGCTGTAACTCATGTTGCAAAAGTTTATATCAATGGGAAACTGATTATGACACATAAGGGTGGTTTTCTCCCCTTTGAAGTTGAGATCACGGATCTGGTTCCGGAGGATGGCCACCTTACCATCGGTGTCGCTGTGGACAACCGGATCAGCCACAGCACTCTGCCCATCGGCAATGAGGGCAATATCGCCTTCTTCGGCTCGGACAATCCAGGCATTCCCAGTGTAGAAGCCGCAAAGCTATGGAGAAAAAAGCAAAATCTTCCGAATTTTGATTTCTTTAATTTTGCAGGTATCAACCGTCCGGTACGCATCTACAGCACTCCGGCCTCCTACATCAGAGACATTACTCTGGTCCCGTCTATCGAAGGTGACACCGGCGTCTTAAATTACGAAATTCTCACGGATGGGATGGATAGTGACGCTCCTGTCACTTTAAAAATCATAGACGCGGAAAGCAACTGCAAAGCAGAAGCCACCGGCCGAAAGGGAGAGCTTCGGATCCCGCAGGTCCATCTCTGGCAGCCTTATCCCGGCACTCCTTACCTGTACAAGGCGGAAGTTCATTACGGAGAGGACTGCTATACGGAAGAATTCGGTTTCCGCACCGTAGAGGTGAAGGGAACGCAGTTTCTGATCAACGGGGAGCCTTTTTATTTCAAGGGCTTCAGCAAGCATGAGGATTCCTTTTTCCGCGGAAGAGGACTGGATCTCTGCCTCGATGTAAAGGATATTAATCTTCTACACTGGATCCATGCCAACTCCTTCCGCACCAGCCATTACCCTTACGCGGAGGAGATCTACCGGCTCTGTGACAGGGAAGGTATCGTTATTATTGACGAGACGCCCGCCGTGGGCATCGGTGCCGGAGAGAGCTGTGATCCTTATAAGACATTTCCCATAAGAGAGCATCACGAGCAGGTCCTGCGGGATCTGATCGCGCGAGACAAAAATCATCCCTGCATCGTCATGTGGTCCATGGGAAACGAACCGGATACCGAGCATTTCCCGGAATCCGCCTACGATTACTGGCATTCTCTCTATGAATTTACCCACCGGCTGGATCCTCAGAACCGCCCCGTGACCTTTGTCTGCTGCCAGAATAATTACGAGAAGGACATTGTGACCAGAACCATGGATGTAGTCTGTCTCAACCGCTATTACGGATGGTACAATCTCTCCGGTGATCTGGAGGCTGCTTCCTACGCCTGGAATCTGGAACTGGATTTCTGGGAAAAGATCGGAAAACCCGTGATGATGACCGAATACGGCGCCGATACTCTCGCCGGGCTCCATAACTGTGCGCCGGAAATGTGGAGTGAAGAATTTCAGGTAGAACTTTATAAAATGTACAGCAAGGCCTTCGACGGAAGAGACTTTTTTATCGGGGAACAGGCATGGAACTTCGCCGATTATGCCACCCTGCAGGGCTGTATGCGCGCAGACGGCAACCGGAAAGGCATCTTTACCCGAGACCGTCGTCCGAAACTGATCGCCCATTATTTCCGGGACAGATGGGAGCATATTCCGAATTTCCATTACAAGGACAGCAATAATTTATAAGATATATCACGATAAAACAGCAGCGATACCTGACATATCACTGCTGTTCTTATAATATTCTTATTCCCTCAGATACCGTATCATTAATTTCGGCTATTTTTCTATTCGCAAGAAAAGTATGTATGGAATCGTCTTCCTGCCATCATTCTACGGTAATAATGTACTCCTTGTGGAACACCCCGCCTGTCTGCAAGATATTGCCATACTCCCGCTGCTCCAGACTGCCGTCAAAGGTCGTCCGGTCGCATCTACCGTACCAGGGCTCGATACAGATAAACGGCGCTCCCTTGCCTGCGGGAGACCACAGACCAAATAACGGTGCATCGAAGCTTACGGTAAGATACGGCTTTTTATCCGAGGTACACAGGCTCACTACAGAAGCCTGACGATTCTCTACGATCAGAGCATCCCTGTCAAACAGATGCTCTGTGATCTGCGCATAGCCGTTTCTCACCGGCAGTACATCCTTTTGCTGTCCCATGAGTCCTCGTCCGTCATCCGCCACCAGTCCGTAAGTCAGATCTTTGTCGGCATCAAACTTAAAATAATATTCCGACTGCTTTCCTTTTCCATTCACAGGACACATGAATGCGGGATGTCCGCCGATGGAAAAGTACAGTGTTTTTGTATCCGGATTTTCCACCTGCCAGATGACTTTCAGGTCTTTTCCTTCTAATTCATATCCAATTTTCAGGATAAACTCCAGCGGGTATTTCGCTTTTGTTTCTTCATTAGAATGCAGGGAAAACCATGCTTCCGTAGCCGTCTGTACGTCCACGGCAAATTCCATGTCTCTGGCAAAACCATGCTGCCCCATGGGATAGGCTTTTCCTTCGTAGTGATATTCCTTATTTTTCAGACTGCCCACAAAGGGGAACAGTACCGGTGCACTTCTCTTCCAGAATTTCGCATCCGCATTCCACAGATACTCAGTATCTGTCTCTTTCCCCCGAATACTTGCAAGTTCTGCGCCAAAGCTGTTGATCGTTACCTTTAAAGCTTCATTTTCCAATACTACCTGCATATTACATACCTCCCTCTCTTTTTCCCACATTATACCTCATAACAGTTCATCCGTGAACCTATTCGGGTGCAAAAATCATGCTCTATACTATCTGTTATCCTTTAACTCGGCCGTTTTCAGCCAGTGGCCAGACAAATATCTGCTCACGAAGCAGATCACGCGGAAGATCCAGTCCAGTACCATGGCGATCCAGACACCAATGGCTCCGTAGCCCATGTTCACACCGATGATATAACTGAAACCGATGCGGAACATGAACATAGAGAATATGGACAGCACCATGGTAAAGCGCACGTCATTGCAGGCACGAAGCATGTTCGGCAGTACAAAAGATGCTGGCCACAAAAACATTGCCATGCCATTGTGGATCATGACCAGAATGTAGGACAACTGCGTGGTCTCCGTGCTTAATCCGTAGCATTTCAGGATCCAGGGCAGACACAGCAGGATGACGCTGTTTACCATAAAGGTACACAAGTAGGTAATCTTCAATAATTTTTTCGTATAGTACCGCACCTGACCGGAATCTCCGGCGCCGACACAACGGCCAATTACCGTGATCATTGCCAGATTCATAGCCTGTCCCACGATACAGCCCATGCTGTCTAAGCTGTTCGCCACGCCGTTGGCAGCGATCTGCACAGTTCCGAAACCCGCGATAATGCTTACCACAATGACACGTCCCAGCTGGAAAATACCATTTTCAATCCCGCTGGGGATACCTATGTAAAAAATCTTATGGATCACCGGCCAGTCGATGTGGAATCTTTCTTTTAATAAATGCACTTCGTTGGACGGGTTTTTCAGCAAATGATATAGGATGAATCCTGCCACTGCACGGGAGATCAGGGAAGGAATCGCCACACCTGCCACGCCCAGTCCCAGTACATAGACGCCCAAAGCATTACCGCCGATGTTAATGATATTTTCCACCACGGAGACCTTCAATGTGATCTTGGAATTTCCCATGGAGCGGAACAGCGCCGCACAGGAATTGTACAAAGCCAAAAACGGGAAGGACAATGCGGAGATCATCATGTAAATTACAGCATTGTGGAATACATCCGCTTCAATCTTACCGAAAAACAGGGAAATGATGCCGTTACAGAACACCATGACCAGAATCGAAATACCGATGGTAATGCATACGGAGGACACGATCAGCTGTTTTGCGGATTTGCAGGCGTCCTCTTTTTTCCCTGCTCCGAGGAACTGGGAAGTCACCACCGCGCCACCGGTAGCCAGTGCCGCCAGCACACTGATGATCAGATTATTAAACATGTCGATCAGGGATACGCCGGAGACCGCCGCCTCTCCCGCAGAGGATATCATGACAGTATCTGCCATGCCCACAGTGATTGCCAGTGCCTGTTCAAATAATAAAGGAATGATCAGTTTTTTCAGATCATCTTTTGAAAATAGTTGATTTGTTGTACTTGTTTCCATAACGTTTACCTTTTACTACTATAGATTCCCCCACCAATCATATCTCTTTATCAGCTGACCATTTATTTTTCTATATGATACAGCCTAAGTGAATTGTCCCATGCTGCCTTGCGCACTTCTTCCTCTGTGATCCCCTTGATCTGCGCCATGGCAGCGATCACATAGGGAATGTTCAGAGAGCTGTTGCGTTTGCCGCGGTTCGGTTCCGGCGCCAGATATGGGCAGTCTGTCTCCAGCACGATGCGGTCCATAGGGATATATTCTACCGCTTCCTTCAGCTTCTTTGCATTTTTAAAAGTCAGCACGCCGCCGATTCCGAAGTAGAATCCCATATCCAGGAATATCTTCGCCGTCTCCTTCGTATAGGAATAGCAATGAATTACACCGCCGATCTCCTCTGCGTGCGCCTCCGTCATGAGGTCGACGGTATCCTTCGCCGCATCCCGGGAGTGAATGATAACAGGCTTTTTGATCTCTCGCGCCAGATCCAGCTGCCGCAGGAACCACTTCTTCTGTGTCTCATGGTCCGGCTCCGGCCAGTAATAATCCAGTCCGATCTCTCCCACCGCCAGGCATTTCTCTTTCTGGCACTGTTCCTTCAGCCAAGAATAAGATTCCTCCGTCAGTTCCGCGGTCTCGCTGGGATGTACGCCGATGGCTCCGTAGATGTAATCGTACTGCTCCATCAGTTCTAACACTTTCCGGCAGGATGCCAGGCTCGCACCCACATCCACCACCCGGGCAATGCCCTGCCCCGGCAACGCCGCCAGAAGCTGTTCTCTGTCATCGTTAAATGCGTCATCGTCATAATGCGCATGCGTATCAAATATCGCAGTCATGTGAAATCTCCTTAATCAGGGTATCTATGCAAAAAAGAACCGTCCCCGGAGCTCCTATGTCTCCAAAAACGATTCTCTCGAGTGCACCGCCAGGGGCTCGAACCCTGGACACCCTGATTAAGAGTCAGGTGCTCTACCAACTGAGCTAGCGGTGCATTTTCTTTGTCGTTGTTGTGTCTCCCGCAACGACAAGACATATGTTATCACATGATTTTAAATAATGCAAGTACTTTTTCAAAAAAAATTAAATATTTTTTTCGATTTTTTTATATAATAGGTGAAATTAGTGATTTTCACGGGCTTCCTGACACTTTTTGCAATAGCCATAAAGCTCTAATTTGTGTCCGGTAACGGTAAAATCTCCGGTATCCTGTTCCAGATGTACGTGTGCAAAGGGGCAGCTGGGCAGCGGAATCCGCTTATGACATTCCAGGCAGACCGCATAATGGGTATGTTCCCCACGGTTCAATTCGTATACTACGGTACCGTCTCCCATGAACGTAGTCTTCTCTACCATTCCGTGTTCTTCAAATGTTGCCAGGATCCGGTAGATTGTGGATACAGCATAATCGCTGCCTTCGTGTTCTTTCTCAATACGATTGTAAATCTGCACGGCGCTGAGGGGTTCGGTCGCTTCCTCCAGTACCTGATACACGCATTTTCTCTGTTTGGTCCATTTCAATCCCTTAGGGTAGGAAATATCATTGTGTTCACATTTATGTTCTTCCATAGATATCTGTCCTTTAATATCGCGATCCTGGGCATCCGCAGTGCTGCTCAGCTCGGTAACGCCCTGCATTCCCTCACTGGACGGGCGTCGCCCTATCAAAATTGGATCTGCCTCTTATGCCTGCAAGCAGTCAAAGAGTCAGCTCTCAATTTTGGCACTGCTTGTGCCTACAGCCAGTTTATCACAATTCCTGCTAAAACGCCAATCACATATAAAATTCCCACGATTTTCAGATTTTTCTTTTTATCCGGATTCACGCGGAACAACACCAGCAGTCCTACTCCCGCTCCTACCAGCAATCCGGACATCATGGCTCCAAGGCTGATCACACCACTGATATACAATTGCGTTATGGTCACAGATGCTGCACAGTTGGGGATCAGTCCAACCAATCCTGCCAGCACAGGTCCCAGTACGGGACGGTTCAGGATCAGTCCGGCCAGAACATCTTCTCCCACAAAATGCAGTGCTGTGTTCAGAACAAATCCAATGACTATAATGAAAAAGGTAATGTGAAGCGTATGCTTTACCGCAGATAGAAAAATGCCATCCTTTTCACAATGGCAGTTCTCATGCTCACAGATTTCATGAATGTGCTCTTCCTCTTCATGATCATTTTCCTCATGCCCGTGAACGTGGTCATGAGGATGTATCTTCCTCTCCCGGATCAACAGATCGATCACAAATCCGGCTACGGCACCAATGGCTGCTTTCGCTCCCAGCACACCCAGTACAAAGCGGATATCCATTTTCTCCGAAATCAGGATCGGCAGCATCTCATCAGAAGTGGACAGATAAATGGCTATCAGTGTTCCCAGGGTGATCACCCTGCCTGCATATAAGTTGGATGCCGCTGCTGAGAATCCACACTGAGGCAGCACACCTGCCACACCACCGATCAACGGTCCCATTTTACCTGCCTTACGCACCATATGCGTGGTCTTCTCGCCAGCCTTATGCTCCAGATATTCCATAGCCAGATAGGTCAGGAACAAAAATGGTACCAGCTTTATACTATCTATTAAAGTATCTAAAATAACTTCCGACATGACTCTTACCTTTCCATACTTTCTTTATCAAATGAATACTTAATCATATATTTGTTCTAAATGCAAATGAGTTGCATTTGCATTTAGAACTATAACACATTTTTTCATATTGTCAATATTTTAATTATAAAAAATGCGCTATGCTATGATAAGCTACGAAAAGCAAGAGAATGCCCATCCGGGCAAAAGCCAGCCGGTATACCGTCTTATTATTGCACTTCGATCAATCTTCGATCAATCCTTTTTTCTTCCATGCTCCGCTCCGCCAGCGCAACATCATGCCGACCGCACGGCTGCATTCATCTGCTGTCAGACCGATATAAGCACCCACTACTGCCAGATGCAGCTGTATCCCCAACAGATACGTTCCTCCCGCTGCACACAAAAACATGAAAACAGCTCCGAGGATCACCGGAAATACAGCATCTCCACTGGTTTTCAGAGCATTCCCGTATACCAGATTTGTGACTCGTCCGGCTTCCAGGGCAATGTCAATAACCATCAGCTTCTGCACTAGTTCTACCATACTCTTATCCTGCGTGAAAAAAGAGATCAGGACCGGGGCACTGACTGCAAACAGAAATTCTGTTCCCATCGCCAGTACCGCTCCGATCGCCGCAGATTTTTTCGTCTGCTTATCACATATTTCATATTTTCCCGCACCCATATACCATCCGGTCATAATGGCATTCGCCTGGGCAAGTGCACTTCCCACACAGAAGGATAAATTTGTGATCTGTGCCGTATAGGAGCGGGCTGCCACATTGATTCCTTCTGTATCCATCTGGTTCAGAAAACGGATCACCAGTGTCATCGCTACATTATAAATAATATTCTCCAAAGCGGAAGGTAATCCGATCCGGATGATCTTCCGCAAAATCTCTCCGGAATTTACCCTCTCCGAATATTTTTTTGCAGGGATCAGCCGCCGTACAAAGATCACGATCAATATCAGATTCACTACTTTGGAGATCACTGTTGCGGATGCAACCCCCTGCACGCCGAGGTGGAAACGAAACAGAAACACGGCATTTAATATAAAGTTCAAAATATTACCTGTCACAGTTGCGATCAGAGGCTGTTTCGTATATCCAAACGCACGCAGATATCCTGCCAGTATGGGAATCATTGCGTTCAATATGCTTCCGCCTCCTACGATCCGCAGATATTGTACAGCAGGCTCCTTCAATGCCGGTGCAATACCTACCACATACAGAATCCCATCGGAACAGAAAAACAAAAACACAGACATCACAACACCCAGGATCCCATTAAACCATAATCCCAAAGTCTTTGCCTGACAGGCGATCCCCGGTCTGCCCGCACCGATATTCTGTGTCATCACAGCCAGCATTCCCATAGAAACTACCGAATACATAATAATAAATACACCGATATAAGTATTTGCTGTTCCGACTGCTCCGACTGCCTGATCTCCCACAGAAGAAAGCATTAAGGTATCCACCATTCCGGACAACATGTAAAAGATCGTCTCCAGACACAGTGGTACAAATAATTGAAATAATGACTTATTCTGTCCTTCCATCGTATGTTT
>OHKE01000483.1_pt1 | contig 13145 bp, 6 predicted proteins | sample 1568731 | NCBI WGS metagenome assembly OHKE01 (sample SAMEA3879588, study PRJEB24766) | human gut metagenome | biome: human-associated habitat; feature: feces | place: USA | collected 1985/1987 | reverse complement strand
GGAACGATTTTCATAACACGCAAATAGACCGTTTCGAGCGATGCCTCCATCGGGGCACCGAGGGGATAACTTTTTTGTCATTGAAATGTAATATATTGATATTCAATATAATATGTAAATCAACCTCAAAACTTCGATTCCTATGGTGAAACCTTTACGCATTCCGATTCCCGATTATTAGGGCTTTTTTGCGGCCGCAACCTACGGTTGCCCGGCCCGTGTGAATCCTTTTTTTCGTGCATCCCAAAAAACTTATTGCCTTGAAACTTCAAACTTCCTTTCAGAAACGGGCGTATTGCGCCCGTTGCGGTCTGCGACGCATCCTATCGGTTCTGCTGGCTCTGGCCGTCGCTACCGCCGCCCTTGCAGTACCCCCCCCCCTCGCGCGACGGGAAACTGACCCTTAACGTAAAGAATATCACGGTCAAAGAGCTGCTGCAAACGATCGAGAAACAGAGCCGCTACACGTTCGTGTACAACAATTCGGACCTCGACACCTCCCGCCGGGTCTCGCTCGACGTCACCGATGCTTCCGTCGAAACGGTCATCGCGCAGGCGATTCCCGAGGTGGCGGTCTCGGTGCGGGGCGCACAGGTCGTGCTGGTGCGCAGGGCAGCCGGCAAGTCGCGGCCCGACGTGAAAATAACCGGTACGGTGCGCGACACCGACGGCGTGCCGCTGATCGGCGCGACACTGATCGTCGAGGGCACGACCCTCGGGACGAGCACGGGTGTCAACGGCGAATATGCGCTGAACGTTCCGGCGAACGGCCGGATCGTCTGCTCCTACCTGGGCTACGATGCGGTGACCGAGGCGGTGAACGCCCGTACGCGCATCGACTTCCGGCTCCGGGCCGCGGCCAACAGCATCGAGGATGTGGTGGTAACGGCCCTCGGCATCACCCGCAAGGAGAAGAGCCTCGGCTATGCCGTTTCGAAGATCGGTTCCGACGACATCACCAACAATGCCAGCGGCAACTGGCTGAGCGGCATGGCCGGCAAGGTCGCGGGCCTGAACCTCGATCAGTCGTCGGCAGGTCCCGGCGGTTCGGTCCGCGTGACGCTGCGCGGCGAAGGCTCGCTCTCGTATAACAACAACACGGCCCTGTTCGTGGTCGACGGCGTGCCCATCGGCAGCGGCATGGACTCCAACTCATCGTCGGGTTCCTACGAGTCTAACGACGCCCCGATCGACTACGGCAACGGCGCCGGGGACATCAACCCCGACGACGTGGAGTCGATCTCTGTGCTCAAAGGCCCTGCGGCCACGGCTCTCTACGGATCGCGCGCGGCCAACGGCGCCGTCATCATCACCACCAAGTCGGGCCGCAAGCAGAAGGGGCTGGGCGTGACGTTCACGACCTCGGTGACCTTCGACAAGGCGGGTTACTGGCCCGATTTCCAGTATGAGTACGGCGCGGGCGACTACCGCAAAACCACGATCAACAACGGCCACATGACCAACGGCCTGAATCCCGACGAATATTCGTTCTACACGGTCGACGCCGATCATTCCGACACGGGAAAGAAGGTCAACGCCTTCGCTTCGCGTTACCAGTTCGGCGAAAAGATTCAGGGGCAGATGCGCTACATGTATGCTTCGTACGATCCGGCCACGGATACCTACACGCGCATGCCCTACAAGGTCTACGACTGGTACAAGGGCTTTTTCCAGACCGGCGTGACCTACACCAACAGCCTGGCCGTGGATGCCAGCGACGGCCACGGATCGTCGTTGCGCGTCTCGATCAAGGACACGCGCAACGACTGGATCGTGCCCAATACGGGCTTCACGACGCAGAATTTCGGCGTCTCGGCCGTCAGCAAGCGTAACAAGTACATCGAAGCGGGCGTGAAGCTCAACTACTACCGCAAGAATTCGGACAATCTGCCGGTAGGCGGATACAGCAACTCGTCGCCCCTGAAGACCCTGCTGTGGCAGCCCGTGAGCGCCTCGGCCCGCGACGCCTACAACGAGTGGAAGAGCGGCCGCCTGATCGATTACTATTCGGGAGTCGATACCTCCGTAAAGCTGATCAACGGCTCGATGGACAACCCCTATTTCATCGTCTACGACTGCCTGAACACCCAGTCCCGCGACCGGGTCTACGGCAACGCCAGCGTGACGGGGCACATCATTCCCGGCAGGCTCTCGGTGACGCTGCGTTCGGGACTCGATTTCAGCAGCGATTTCCGCACTCAATGCAAACCGCAGTACACTCACGCCTATCTCGACGGCATGTACCGCGAGCAGACGATCCGCAGCATGGAACTCAACAATGATTTTCTGGTGAGCTACCACGACACTTTCGGTCAACTGTCGCTCAACGCCTCGCTTGGCGGCAACAACATGCTCTACAAGTACCACAACTCCCGTCAGACGGCCAACATGCTCGAAGAACCGAACGTCTTTATCCTGCAGAACGTCAACGGCACGCTCGACTTCGCCAATACGCGCAAGACCAAGTCGATCAATTCGTTTTACGGGCTTGTCTCGCTCGGCTGGCGCGACATGCTCTTTCTCGACGTGACGGGCCGCAACGACTGGTCGTCGACGCTGGCTCCGGGCTACAACTCTTACTTCTACCCATCGGTGAGCGCCAGCGTGCTGCTCGACGAGGTGTTCAAACTGCATGACAAGGCCAAGTGGATCGACATGCTCAAGGTCCGCGGGTCGTGGGCCAACGTGGGTAACGACACCGAGCCTTACCAGTTGTGGGGAGCCTATGCCAATTCGTCGGTGTTCACCGGGGCCTACGGGCTGCCCGGCTCGACGAAGAACTACACGCTCAAACCCGAGAACGTCGAGAGCTGGGAGCTGGGTTTCGAAGGCCACTTCCTTCAGAACCGCGTATCGTTCGACTTCGCCTACTACGATTCGGAGACCACCAACCAGATCATCAACGTGCCCTCCGACTGGGCCACCGGAGCCTCGTCGATGGTCATTAACGCGGGATGCGTGCGCAACCGGGGTATCGAACTCGCCGCGCGTTTCCGGCCCGTGTCGACCAAGAACTGGCGGTGGGACATCGACGTCAACTGGTCGAAGAACTGGAACGAACTGGTCGAACTGGCCCCGGGCGTCAACGTCTGGCAGCTCAACGCCAGCAACACCATCGGCAGCAAAGTTTTCATCTACGCCTATCCGGGCGGCGAGCTGGGCCGCATCTACGGCTACGGACTCCAGACGGCTCCCGAAGGGGCCTTCTATTACGACGCCGACGGCAGGAAGGTCGATTGCTCGGGACAGCACATCGTCGACGCCGCGACCGGAAACCCGGTGCTCGACGCCACGAACCTGAAGGATCTGGGCAGCATCTATCCCCAGTGGAAGGCCGGACTGACGACCTCGCTGCGCTACAAGGGGCTGACTCTCACGGCGTCGTTCGCTGCGTCGTACGGCGGCAGGGCTTATTCGCTGACCAACTCGATCCTCTCCTATATGGGCAAGCTGACCAATTCGCTCGAAGGCCGTTACGACGGTCTGGTCCATCCGGGTGTCAACGTCTCCGCCGACGGCGTCTACTCCCCGAACAGTACCATCACCACCGATGCGGTCGACTATTACAACACGGTCATCTATCCGCGCGGCAATACCGAATCGAACGTCTTCGACACCTCGTACCTGAAACTCAAGGAGCTGCGGGTCGAATACCTGCTGCCCCGGAGCCTGTGCGCCAAGACGAAGGTGTTCCAGAACGTTTCGCTGTCGTTTTTCGTGACCAATGTGTTCTGCATCACCAACTTCCCGCAGTTCGACCCCGAGGTGGCCTCGCTCTCCGGCTCGTCGCTCTACCGCGGCGTGGAGACGGGCGCCTATCCGATGACCCGTTCCTACGGATTCAGCCTGAAACTCGGATTCTAAAACAGACCCAACCATGAAAAAGCTGAAACATATCCTTATCGCAGCCCTCCTGCTCGCCGGGGCGGGCGCCTGCACGGCCAACTTCGACGAATACAACACCAATCCCAATGAGATGGACCTGTGGAAGATCGCGCCTGCGGGCATGATTCAGGAACTGCTCTACTCGGGGACCGAGGTGTTCCTCTACCGTACGTGGCAGCTCAACGGCGAGCTGATCCAGTACACCATCGCCGGGTCGGGCAACAACACCTACCATCGCTATGTGGTTGAAAACTCGGTTGGCGCCTCGGCGTGGAGCAACCTCTACAAGCAGGCGGCCAACGCCGACCACATGCGCCAGCTGGCCATCCGCAAGGAAGACCCCAATTACGAGGCGATCGCCCTGACGCTGCGTACGCTCTTTCTGCAGAACATCGCCGACCTGTTCGGCGACGTGCCCTGTTCGGAGGCCTTCAAAGGTCCGTCGGAGAATGTCAAGCAGCCCGTTTTCGACACGCAGGAGCAGGTCTACCGGTCGTTGCTCGCCGATCTGGAACGAGCCAATTCGCTCTACGACAATTCGGTGGCGTTGTCCAGCGCGACGCGCGACCTGCTTTACAAGGGCGACCTCACGAAGTGGCGCAAGTTCAACAATTCGCTCTACCTGCGACTGCTGATGCGTCTGAGCAATCGCAACGCTGCAGTGGGCGTGGCCGCGAAGATCGCCGAGGTGTTCGACAACCCCGACAAATACCCCGTCTTCACGGGCAATGAGGACAATGCCGAGATGCGTTACGACGAGGTGGAGCCTTTCGTCAACTACTGGGGCACGAAACTCAACACGCAGTTCACCACCTCGACGGGCCGCCGGCCGGCCGAGCAGATTATCGGCATGATGGACAAGTCGGGCGACCCGCGTATCGGCATCTGGTTCCTCCAGCCGTCGGGCGCCGAGGGCTGGAAGGGCGGACAGAGCGGCATCGAGGCGCAGGACGCCGATTTCACGGGCATCGCCAACCTCAACAAGGCCACGCTCGGGGAGTACGGTTCGCCCTATGCGCTGATGAAATACGACGAGGTGCTGTTCATTTTCGCCGAGGCGATGCATCGCGGATGGATTGCGGGCGATGCCGGGACCTACTACCGAAACGCCATCCGCGCTTCGGTCAAATATTGGGACGGGGTTGCCGAGTCGCTGACCATTCCCGACGTGGTGATCGAGAATTTCCTGGCGAACGTGCCCTACGACGGGACGCTCGAAACGATCATCGACCAGAAATACGTGGCCTTGTTCTGGGTCGGCTACGAGGCGTGGGCCGAGTACCGGCGCACGGGTTATCCCGCGCTCGAGATCGGCAGCGGCACGTTCAACGACCACATCCTGCCCACCCGGCTGGTCTATCCGACCAACACCGTGGAAACCAACAAGAACAACTACAATGCGGCCGTGGAGCGGTTGAGGAGCTACTACGGCGGTGCCGACGACATGAAAACCCCCGTCTGGTGGAGCAAGGCGGCCGTCGACAAAGGAATCAGATAACCGAAAAAAGACAGGACTATGAAAACGATGATAGCGCGTCTCTGCGCCTTTGCTGCCGTCGCGGCCGCCGTGGTTTCGGCGGCGCTCGGCACGTCGTGCGAGAAGGACGAGACGCAGGAAAAATATGTCTGCATTCTCGATAACGACCGGAACGGCATCCGGGAGGTGTCGTTCGATACGGCGGGCGGCACGCAGGATTTCCTGATGTATTCCAACTACGGTAGCTGGAAACTCGTCCCGACCTATGAAGAGGACCTCGAATGGCTCTCCTTCTGGCCGACGGAGGGTGTCGGCGACGCCCGCTTCTCGGCGATGGTCGCCAAGAACAAGACGGCCTACCAGCGTCACGGAACGCTGAACGTCGTGGTCGACGGGGAGCCGGTGGCGACGATCCGTTTCAGCCAGACGGGCGCCGAGCCGACGCTGACGGTCAACGTCAAGGAGTCGGGCAGGACCGTCTCGGCCAAGGGTGAGACCTTCACCGTGGGGGTCGAGGCGAATATCGACTGGGTGGCCGAACTGGTCGATCCGGCCGATGCCTCGTGGATCACCGTCGGGGAGTTCACGCCCACGAGTCAGACCTTCGTCTGCGCCGCGAATCCGGGTTCCGAACCGCGGGAGGCCCGGGTGCGCATTGCGGCTTACGGGACTTCGGTGTCGTGCGTGTTTACCGTCACGCAGCCCGACATGTCGAGCGCCTTCGAGGAGGCCGAAAAGGTCACGATCGCCGAACTGCTGGCGATGGGCGAGGGCAAGATCGCGCGCAACGTCTACGTGAAGGGCAGCGTGATCAGCGACCGTGCGACGCGTAACTATCCCGTGGCCTATTCGCCGGGCGGCGGCACGCATGTGAACAACACGATGTTCATTCAGGACGAGACCGCGGGCCTGTGGATCGAGTTCGACGACGAGGCGAACAACCTCTACGACCTGAATCAGGTTGTGACGGTCCACATGTACGGACAGCATATCGAGCGCGACGTCTATACCAACGGACTGAAGATCGCTGGCCTCTCGTCGACGGCCGTGCAGAGCGCCGCGGCGGGAACGCCCGTCGAACCGGTCGTGATCGACGATCTGACCCGGCTGCCGGAGTACGAGAACCGCCTCGTGACGCTGCGAAACGTGGAATTCGCGCTGCCCTACGGCACGCTGGTCAACATCAACGAGGGGGTCACTTACCTGGGTATCAGGCAGGGTGCCGCCTACCAGGCGTCGGCGGACTACAACGACCTGACGATCGAGTACGGTCACTACCTGCGCGACGCGAAGGGCCATACGGCCAAGCTCTATACCACGTGGTCGTTCACCGAGCGGGCGCTTTCGATGATTCCCGAAGGAGCGGGCGACGTCACGGGCATCGTCAATAAACGCTACAAGTGCGACATGTACGACGGCCGCGACGAAATGCGCCGTCCCGTCGAGAGCTGGTGCGTGCGCATCCGCCGCGAGTCGGACGTCACGAACTTCGAGACCCCCGCCGCGAGCCGCCTTTCGAAGACCGTCATGCAGATCGGCCCGTGGACTGACAACAAGGGCGCCATGCAGACCGTCACGGCCTCCGTCGGGCGGGGACAGCTGAAGCATTCGGTCGGCGTCGAAGTGCTCGGGTCGACCTCGGGCAACACGCAGCAGATGTATCTGGCGTGGGCCCACGCCCGCTGCGCCCCGGCGACGTGGGATGCGGAGAAGAGCCTCTGGCTTCCGGCCTACGGCAACACCAAGGGCGTGCAGTACATCGCCCTGATGGCCCAGGGGTGGTGGAAAAACACCGCGGCCGTTCACAGCGATACGGAGGGCTGTTGCTGGATTCTCTCGGACCTCACGACGAAGGGCTTCACGGGGCAGATTTCGCTCCAGTTCACGGCGTCGAGCAACACCTCCGGCCCGATGTACTTCCAGATGGAGTGGGCCGAGACGGACGATGCGAAGACGTGGACGCCGATCGGCAACGAATACGTGGCCTCGAACTGGCACAGCTGCATCGCGGCGCCCGAATACCTCTTCGTACTGCCCGACGAGCTGAAGGACCGTGAGGGTTTCTCGATCCGTCTGCGGGCGACGCGCCCGCGCAACGCCAGCGACACGGAGAACTCCGCTTCGGGAACCAGCCGCATAGGTGTCGTACGCATGTCGTGCCTCGATTTATAAACCGTAAAAATTCCGAACGATGAAAATATGGCAATATAAACTGAAAACGCTCTTCGTCCTGCTCGCGGGTTTCCTGCTCGCGGCAGGGTGCTCGGAGAGCGATCCCCGGGAGTTCGTGCAGCCCGAGCGGCTGGTGCGCAACCTCTACCTCGCGCCCGTGATGAGCGTGTACGTCGGGCAGAAGCTGACTCTGCAGGGCGCGGGGTTCGAGGCGGGCGACGTGGTTTCGTTCCGCTCCGCTGCCGCTGCGCTCGACATGCCTGTGAGCGACGTCACGGTCAAGACGGCCCGTGTGGTGATACCTGCGGGGATCGCCCGGGAAAGCTACGAGGTCTACGTGGTCCGCGGTGCGCAGGAACAATACGTCGCCTCGGTGAAGGTCTACCTTACCACCGATCAGGAGGTTCCCGACAAGGAGGGGATGAACCTCAAGGGTATCGTCTACTGCGGCGGCAAAGGCGTGCCGGGAGTCCGTGTGTCGGACGGTCTGCAAACGGTCGTCACCGATGCCGACGGCTACTACTGGATGCCGTCGCTCAAGACGCTGGGCTACGTCTTCATCACCATTCCGTCGGGTTACCTGCCCGCCGCGCTGGACAACGACATGATGGGCTTCTGGGCCGGGCTGACGGCCGGAGCGGAGACGTGCGAGACGCACAACTTCGAACTGGTGCGCGCCGATACCGAAAATCACGTCATGCTGTTGGGCGCCGACCTGCACCTGGCCGACAAGCAGAACGACCTGCGTAATTTCCGGAACGGCTTCCTCGCCGAGACGCAGGCTTTCGCCGACGCCAGTTCCGTGCCGGTCTTCTGCCTGATGGCGGGAGACATGACCTGGGACCGCTACTGGTACGACCGGAATTTCGGGCTTACGCATTACCGGCAGCTGCTCTCGCAGAGCGGCTACACCGTCCCCGTGTTCCACGCCATGGGCAACCACGACAACGATCCCTACGTGCAGGGCGACGCCCCGGGACAGCTTCCCTATTGCAAAACGCTGGGCCCGAACTACTATTCGTTCAATCTCGGGCAGGTGCACTACGTGGTGCTCGACGACATCGACTGGATCAACACGGGCGGCAAGGACGGTGTCCTGGGCAACCGCGACTACAACCGTGTCGTGTCGCTGGCGCAGATGGAGTGGCTGGCCGAGGACCTGGCCGCCGTCGCGGACAAGACGGCGCCACTGGTGATCTGCCTGCACGTCCAGCTCCACGAGAATTACAACGCTTCGTTTGCCAATACGGTCAAGATGTCGAGCGCCACGGGCGGGACCGCGGCGCTGCTGAACGCCGTGAAGGAGTTCTCCGAGGTCCATTTCATGACAGGGCACACGCACCACAACGCCACGATGGTCATCAACGACCGGGTGATCGAGCACAACACGGCCGCCGTGTGCGAAACGTGGTGGTGGAGTTCCTACTTCTCCGACCGGGCCGTCTGTGTCGACGGGTCGCCCGCCGGCTACGGAATCTATACCGTCAACGCGACCGACGTGAAGTGGAGTTACAAGGGTATCGGCGAACCGGCCTGCTATCAGTTCCGCACCTACGACATGAACACCGTGAAGAAGCACCTCGACAACAACGTCTACAAATCCTACCTCAAGCAGTACTCCAGCCGCAGGAACGATGGCGACGATTACGGAACGGTGGGCGAGAACGTGGTGTATGTCAACGTCTGGAACTACGATCCCGCGTGGACGGTCGAGGTGAAGGAGAACGGCGTGCCGCTGCCGGTGACGCGCGTCTTCGACCGTGACCCGCTGCACACGATCACCTTCGACATCCCCCGCGTGGAGGCGAAATACGAGGCCAACTCCGACTGGGCGTCGTGCTGTTCGTCGCACATGTTCAGCGCGACCGCCTCGTCAGCCTCGTCGGAACTCGAAATCACCGTCACCGATCGTTTCGGCAACGTCTACTCCGAGCGGATGCAGCGTCCGAAAGCCTATGTGAAGAGCATGAAATAACCTGAAAAACGAAGACCATGAAAAAATACGGATTATGGCTGCCGGTACTCGCGGCATTAGTCGCGGGGGCCTGCAGTACGGACGAAACCCGGGAAGGGACCCTCGCGCTCAATGCCACCTCGGTCAGCGCCAACAAGCGCGGAATGACCTACGAGGGCGGCGACGTTACGTTCGAGGTCATGTCGAACGTCTACTGGGTGATCAACCTCGACGAGCAGACCGACTGGCTGACCGTCACGCCCCGTGCGGCTTACGGCAACCAGACGGTGAAGGTCACCGCAGCCCTCAATGCGGGGGCGCGGCGCTCGGCGACGCTGCATTTCGACTCGCTGGACGGCGTTACCGCACAGATCGAGGTGACGCAGGGGGCGTATGACGAACTGATCCGCTACGTCCGCACCGGGGCCGGGAACTCGGCTGTTGCGGAGCCGGTCGCCGTGGGCGGCTATGCGGCCTGGGAGGCCGACGGCGTCGGAACCACGGCTGTCGGGTTCTCCGGGGTGAACGCCTTCGTGTCGGCCGACAGCCCTTCGTCGGGCTACGACGGGGCCTCGGGCGGCAACAATGTCCTGCTGGACGTTCCGGCGGCTCCCGAAGCGGGGGGTGTGGCCGTCGTGCCGTCGTTTTCGGTCGATGGCGTGGCCACAAAAGGAGACGCCTATTTCCGGCTGAAGATCGGCGTGCTGGCTCCCGACGGCGACCTTCAGCCCGAACGGTTCCGGGTGCTGATCGGCAACGGCGGTGACGAACGGGTTCCTCTGCAATACGAAGTGACCGACGGCACGGGTGCGTGGCGGGAGGTGCAGGCGCGTTTCCGGGTCGGCGAAGATACCCCCACGCTCGATTTTCGGATCGAGGCTCCGGCGGGCGGCTGCCGGATCGACGATTTCCGGCTTTATGAGGGCAATGTCGGCGAAGGCGAGGAGGTCGTTTTCCAGGTCGGCGGCGACGACGGCGAGGAGCCTGGCCACCTCTATTTCGGCGACGATTTCTCGTGGGTGACCGACGTGTACCGCGGAACCGACTACATCGGGACCTATCCCACGCCGCTGACGGCCGAAACCTACTGGAACGGCATAACCGTAGCCAGCCACGGGCAGGAGGCCTACGACGCTCTCGTCGGCTCGGGCTGGAAAACCGATGACAACAAGCTCAAGGAGCGCGTTTACCTGCGCATCGGCTATGTGAAGATGGGCCGCGGTTCCAATGCGGCGGGCTGCGGCGGAGGCTTGGTGACGCCCGCGCTGGACATCAAGAAGAATTGCGCCTCGACGCTCAAGGTCTCCTTCAAGTGCTGCATCTATGTAGCCGCCAACGGTAAGTGGGACCCCTCGACCATGCAGGTCCGCGTGATCGGTCCGGGCACGATCAACGACGACGTGTCGACCGGGAAAGTCTTTGTCATGCAGACCGAACGGCCGGTCGAGTGGGAGGAGAAAACGCTGCTCGTCTACGGCGCGACCAATGCCACGCAGCTGGTCTTCGAATCGGTCGAGGAGACCAAGGCCAACCGCTGGTTCCTGGACGACGTGCAGATCGTCAAGGCCGGTCCCGACGACCAGCCTTCCGTCGAACTGATGCCGCTGCCGGCCCCCGTGGTGACGTTCGACCGGGCTGCCGCCACCGAGAGTTCCGTGCGGTTTACGTGGACCGGAGTCGCCGACGCCGCGGAGTACGAATATTCCTACACCTGCCTCAACTGCGGCGAGGTGGTCGCTTCGCGCAGCGGCAGGACCCCCGATACGTCGGTCGGGTTCTCCGGACTGGAGGCCGGGACCTCCGCACGCCTCATGGTGCGTGCCCTGCGAGGGCGACAAGACCTACAAGGAGTCGCCCTGGAGCGAACCCGCCGAGGGCGAGGTGGAGTCGTCGGGAGGCGGTCTGCCCCGGCTGGCGACGCCCTCCGGCGTGACGGTCTCGGCCAACAGCGCCTACGGGTTCGAGGCCGCGTGGAACGGAGTGCCCGATGCCACGGACTACACTTATTTCGTGGAATTGCCCAACGGACGAACCGTCGCCACGGGCAAGACGTGGGAGCCTCATGTGCATGTCGGCGGACTGGCCGGAAAGAGCCTGGGGAATTACCCCTATTTCAACTTCCGCGTGGTGGCCAACCACATGAACTACAACAGTTCGAAGGAGGAGATTCCGCAGACCTTCCTTTCGTCGGAGTCCTCCGAAGCAGTCCGGGCCGACGTCGTGCCGTCGTCGTCCACGGTCTATTCCCAGGACGATTTCTCCTGGGCCGACCCCTGGAGCGGCAGCGAACTGCTGGCGACCAACACCGACTGGATCAATACCTATTGCACGGTCGACAAAATGATCCGCTTGGACCTGCTGAAAAACGAGGGGACCGTGTCCCTCAACGGCTGGGATTACGACACCGCCGACAAGAGCGTCTACACCCGTCCGGGTTATATCCACCTCAATTCGTCGTCGGCATTGGGCCGGCTGATCTCTCCGGCGCTCACGGACATCGCCGGTACGGACGACGTGAAGGTCAGCTTCGACGCCACCTATTTCTTTCAGTATTTCTCCGGTGCTGCCGATACGAACAGAACGCTGACGGTCAGCATCCAGGGGGCGGGAAGCATCGAGGGCGCCCAAAACGGGGTCCTCTCGTTCCCGCTGTCGCGCGGCAACGCCTGGGAGGGATTCTCCTTCACCGTCACGGGGGCCGACGCCACGACCCGCTTCGTGTTCGCCCCGGCAACCAAAAGCAAAAACCGCGTGCAGTTCGATAACTTCCGCGCTGAATCGTTAACCCGTTAACCGTTAGAACCGATGAAAAAAATGAAACTGTTCCTGCTGGTCCTCATGTTCTGCGCGGCGCTGCCGTCGCAGGCGTGGGACCGCACGCGCCACGATGCCATCGCCTACATCGCCGAATGCAACCTGACGCCCCGGGCGAAAAAGAACATCGCCCGCTACCTCGAACATTCGATCGTCTACTACGCTTCGTGGATGGACAAGTACCGCAACACGCCAGAATTCCGCGACGTCGAGCACGTGAGCTACGTGGATGCCGACATGCAGCTGGTCGACACGCTGCGCAAGGGAAAGACCAACTGTGTCGTGGAGCTGATGCGCGCCGTAGACCGGCTGAAGGACTACCGGAACATGAGCGACTCGCTCGTGCGGCTGAACCTGATGTATGTCATTCACATCGTGGGCGACATGCACTGCCCCTCGCACGTCAAGTACCCCGGCTGCAAGAGCGGCCGTGCGGACCTCAACGGGAAAAAGATGTCCTACCACGCGATGTGGGACTGGGGCGTGCTGGACGGTGCACACGGCTGGAGTTACAGCGAGTACCGACTGCTGCTGGATACCTTCTCCAAACGTGAAAAGGCTGCGATGGCCAAGGGTACGCCCCGCGAGTGGCTGCACGAAACGGCCGTCGCCTGCCGGGTGATCTACGACTGGCAGCGGGCCGACGAGACCTACGACAAGCAGTTCGTGATGGACACCTACCTGCTGCCCGAACGCCAGCTGATCCTGGCGTCGTACCGTCTGGCCGCCGTGCTCAACGATCTGTTCGGTTAGTGAGAGCCTCCGGGGATAAAAAAACAGCAGGGAATCTCACGATTGCCTGCTGCCCCCAGGAGGTTGCCCTCCTAAAACTACTAACCCAAA
>OHKE01000479.1_pt1 | contig 13208 bp, 9 predicted proteins | sample 1568731 | NCBI WGS metagenome assembly OHKE01 (sample SAMEA3879588, study PRJEB24766) | human gut metagenome | biome: human-associated habitat; feature: feces | place: USA | collected 1985/1987 | reverse complement strand
AAAGGAGCATCAGAGATTCAAAGCAGACAAGACTGAAAATAAAAACCACTTGGCCGATACCACCACAGAGTACCTACAGGCGAAACAGAATCCGCAATAGTCGCCCGACTCATAAAATGCGACGCGACAAAATATGGAAAAATACAGTATCTTTCGGGAAACAGGAAAACAAATCGGATCCGCACGGCTAACCGGCAGAGCTGAAATCGTCCAAATGCTGAATCAGGGAAAAAGTATCGCGGCAATCTGCAAGGAATACGGGATCGCGAGAAACACCTTCGATCGGTTCAGAAGACAATACACCTATACTATTATAAAAGGAGAGAAAAAACGCTGGAGGGTAAACGGAAATGCTGCGGAGTTAAAAGAGAAAATACATGCAACGCTATAAACTGATGACTTTCCTCCCAACACAGGATAAGAAGGGGAGAGGGAAAAAGCCTGTCGCCACTCCGAAAGCGGCCCTCCACTGTTGCTGCACAAGGTCAGAAGGACAGCTGCGGCAAAAGCAGAATCAAACCTCGTAGCCCACACGCCCCCAACTGCATTCGATATTCACAAGGAAAGGGAACCTTTTTTCCCGCAATCTTTTATATCCGGAGTGAAAGATCAGAAACGGATTCCGGCGAAATCCGTCTTTCAACGGATCGTCGATACGGCATCGAACTCTTCGGGAGCGTAAGTCCGCAAGGCGAGTTTTTTAACCCAAACGACGAAGATCCCCGTGAGTACCAAGTTCAGCACGAGGGTCAGCACCGAAATAACCAGTGCCGGACCGCCCAAGCTATATCCCAGCGCAATGAAGATAACGCCCGCCCCTACCTCGCCGCGGGTAAACATACCGATCGAAAGGGCCAGACGTTCGCTCAACTTCCGATCACGATAAAAAAACATCGGGAAAAGTTTGCCCAGGTTGGACAGCAACGAGACGATCACCACATGGAATGCGATCACGCCCCACGACATCATGGGCTGCGAACCGGTCACGGAAGAAGCAGCTTCCCCAGTCGCAGCAGTCATACCGATAAACAACGGCATGCTCAATCCAACCAAAAACATGAACAAGAACGAAATGCCGGAAGCGGCCATCCGCTCCCCGCGAGATTCGACATGCCTGGTTTTCATCACCATACCCAATACGAAAGCGGGAAGCAGCACCTCGATATGAATACTGCCCTCCTCGCCGAAATAATATTTGGAAAGCAGGTAAACCAGTTGGGTAACACCGAAAACCACGACCGAATAGGTCAGAATCGCCCACCAATCCTGCCTCAACTCATACGTACTGAGTTTCTTCCACCCCAGCCACAACAGCAGAAAGACGATCACCACGACGACGAAAAGCTGCCAGCGCAGACCGATCATCAGGATTTGCAGAGGTATCATCAGCAGGATGGTATCCAGATCGTCGAAAATCGCCAGCACCTGAATTTTCCGATACATCCAGCTTCGCTTGAGCCGCAGGGCCGCGAGCATCGTGAACAGGATGCCGGCCGAAGTCGGAGCGGCAAAACGGCTCAACAACAGATTCTCTTTCCAGGCGTCGCCATTGCCCCAAAACTCGGGCGGCAACAACACGAAAACATAGTACAGAGCGATGAGCAGCCAAGGTACGGCTGCCGTAGCCATAGCGATGAAATAGTCCTCGGCATAGGAGCGCCAACGTTTTTTATCGATCTCGAATTCCCGGCCGACATTGATCATGATGAACGACAGACAGACATAAAGAAAGGTCGTCGCCCCGGCCCGAAATGCAGGATAGCTCTCTCCGAGCATCCCCGGAAGAATCTGGGAAGCCACGAGGCCAAGGATGAGAAGCAGGGAAAATGAGAAAATCTTTTTCATCGGAGGTTTTCAATAGAATGTTCGCGCAGTCGGCACAAGGATTTATGTCGGCTAAATCGCGGGTACCGCCCGGAATTTTGGTACAAAGAAAATCAAAATCCCGGAATTTCCCCGCATCGTCCGCCAAAAAAGCACCGACTGCGCACCTCAACGCCACTTTTTCGTGCGGAAGAACAAATAGGTCACGAATCCGATGACGATCATCACGCCCCAGGCCAGGATATAACCGTGCTCCCACTCCAGTTCGGGCATGTTACGGAAATTCATCCCCCATACTCCGACCAGAAAAGTCAGCGGAATGAAGATGGTCGATACGACAGTCAGCCGTTTCATAATATCGTTCATCCGCAAATCGTTGTTCGAGATATACAAATCCATCAGCGACGAAAGGGTTTCACGGCAGATGTCGATATTTTGCGCCACGTTGAGCAGGTGATCGTTCACATCGTTGAAGAAGGGCCGATTGACCCGGTGCAACAAACTCGAATCGGAACGAAATAGCCGCGAATATTGTTCCTTGAGCGGCAGAACCGTCCGCTTGAGCTGCATGTAATCCCGCCGGAGCTCCTGCATCTGTACTCCGATGTCCCGGTCTCCGGTATCGGCCAGCAATGCAGATTCCAGCTCCTCCAACCCGTCGCTGATCGCCGCTGCAACCGACATATAACCGGTTATCAAGCCATTGAGCAACACCGAAAACAGGTAGTCCGACTGTCGGGTACGGATTTTCAGTACATTGTTACGGATGGCACGCATCACATCGTCGAAAAAATCGTTGTCCCGCTCCTGAAACGTCAGCACGAAATCAGCGCCCTGCACCAGACTGACCTGCATCGCTTCGCCACCCATAATCTGCTTGGCAATAATCACATTGTACTGATCGTGCTCCTCGACCTTGCTGGCATGGTCGGTATTGAGAATGTCCTGCATGACCAGAAAATCGATCCCGAAATGCGTACAAACCGTCTGCACGGCATCCGTATCTTCCAGTCCGTGAATCTGCAGCCAAGTGATGCCATCGGGCTGAAAGCGGGACTTCATCTCCCCGAAATCATCTCCCGCAGCCTCTTCGACCCGATCCACAGTATAGCTGCACAGATGCAGATGAGTCCGTGTTTTCGTATCCCCGTTGTAGGCGAGCTTGTCGCTGAGCAGGTTGTTTTTCATGGCTGTACGATTAAAATTCGACCGTGACGCCCAGCGTCGGCACCAGCGTACCGCTCGCCTGGCGGATATACTTCATCTTATAACGCTGCTCCGAAGGCGGAGCCGAAGGATTCTCGATCACGCCGGTACTCATCAGCACGTCGGGCTGACGGAGCTTGCTGAAGGTCACGTTCTGCAAATCGACATAGATACCCAGCATGCATTTACGGAAATAAAACACCTTATCGACGCGCACGTCCAACTGGGCGAAGGCATCCAAACGTCCGGTATTGTATTTCGAATAGTCGTAATAAGGACGTCCCGAAGCGTTCCACGCCTCGACGAGCGACGATTTCTCGACGTCGTACGGCGTATAAGGCGTTCCGCCGATAGCGCTCAGCTTCGCCCCGACGCTCCACCCACGCGAGAAATCGTACGTACCGCTGATATTCGCCACGAAACGATTGTCCCAGGCAGAAGGAATATATTTCGCATCGTGCCGACTGCGGTATTCGCTGCTGAAAACGGTCAGTGCACCGACCAGATTGAAACGATCGGGAAGCTGCCAACGCACCATCAGCTCCAGACCGTAGGCGCGTCCCTGGGCCGAAGAAACGAGCAATTCGTCGCCCGAGGTACCGTAGTCGTTGCCTTTGCAGGTCAGCGGCACGTCGTCCGCCACCGAAAGCGGGATATTCGTATAATATTTGTAGAAACCTTCGAGCGAAACCACCAACCGGTCACGCAGACGCCAGTTGACGCCGACGGCGCTTTGCAGGACCCGCATATACTCCAGACCCCGATTGACCAGCTCGCCCGTATTGTCTTTATAACCGAGCGCCGTATAGGGCGGCAACTGGTAGAAAAGCCCTGCGCTTCCGCTCACCGACCAACTGTCGCTCAAGGCATAGGAAGCCGACACACGGGGCGAAAGCTGCTTCCAGAAACGCTCCATCTCCGTCGAATAGTCGCATCCGTCGGCCCGCACGCCCATCGAAACCGTCAGCCGCTTGTCTGCGGAGGCATAGTCGGCCCCCACGAAAAAGCCCCAGCCGACAATCCCCAAATAAGTGCGATAGTCGAGCAGCTCGGCTTCCTGCTGATAAGTCCGCTGCAAAGTCTTGTTATGATAGGTAGAATAGTTCAGTTCGGCTCCTTCGCGCAGCGTCCACCGGCCCAGGTAGGAGCGATTTTCGAACCGCAGGGTCGTCTTCTGCTCCACGCCCCGCAAACGCAGGGTCAGATTATCCGGAGTCGATTCGTCGTTGTTGCGGTATTTGGTATTGCGGTTATTCAGGTAGTTATGACTCAACGCCACCGACTGCACGTGCCGTCCGGCGTAATGGCGGTACACGGCACCCACAGTAAAGGTTTCCTGTTGGATACGAGGCAGGTAACTGAGCAGATATTCGTTCTCCTCGCCCTTCTCGTCGAGATTGAGCTTCATGTTGTCGATGCCCACCAGTCCGAGGAAAGTCAGCTCGTCCCGCTCCGAAAAACGGGTCTTGACCTTCAGTTGCCCGTCGATGTAATTGGGCAGAAAAGGAAGCCCCAGCAATTTGAAGAGGAACTGGAGGTAGGATTGCCGCACGGAAAAGAGGTAAGTCGTCTTTTTACCCACGTGTCCGCTGCCGCTGAGCGACACTTCGGAGGCACCGAGCGTCGCCTTGAAGGTCTGCCGTTCGAGATCGCCGTCCCGCAGCCGGAAATCCAGCACCGAACTGAGCGCCCCGGCACGGTCGGCGGGAAACGAACCCGTATAGAAATTGATCTCGCGCACCAGATCGGAATTCACGATGCTTACGGGACCGCCCGTGGCACCCTGCGTGGCGAAATGGTTGATATTGGGAATTTCGATCCCGTCCATGAAGAAGCGGTTTTCGGACGGTCCGCCGCCCCGCACGATCAGGTCGTTGCGATAACCGATGGGCGAAAACGACACGCCCGGATAGGAACGTACGATACGCGACACGTCGCGATTGGAGCCGGGACTCTTCTCGATCTCCCGCATCCCGATCACCTGCATACTGACCGGGCTCTCGATCGTACGGCGGAAAGGCGAGGGACGAACGACGACTTCATTCAGATGCTCCGGCTCCTCCTCCATCTCGATTTCGATGAAAGGCGTCCGGGCCGACACCTGGTATTCGGGGGTCACGACCGTTCGGTAACCGATGAACGACGCCGTCAAGCTGTAAATGCCGGGCTTCACCTGCAGGATCTCGAATCGCCCGAGCGAATCGGTCATGGCGCCCTTACCGGGCTGGCCGGTGATCGTAACGGCTGCATAGGCGACCGGTTCCCGGGAAAGACGGTCGATAACCCTGCCCCGCACAGGATACCCCGCTGCGGCCCAAACAGAAGGAATGTACAATACCAGCAAAACGATTGCTGCCAGTAAGTTCTTTCTCATAATTCACAAAATCAACCGTCCGCAAAGCTAATAATTTTAGCGGCGTTTCGATCTTCCGGCCGTAAAGAATCGACCGAGGCGGACTGATTCGAGGCGAATCGGACGATTTACGGCATCGACACGATACCCCGAATCGCCCGCCGGCATACCGTAATAATCGAAAGAGATGCAAAAATCATGAAATCCGCCCCGGAAGGAATCGAAATTTATCCTATTTTTGTTTCCGATCAATCTCGACAATATATGCGTACACTGATCTCGATTCTCTGGATTTCGTTCTTTCCGCTTGCCGCAGCAGCGCAGGGCGACGACCTGTCGTATCGGCTGAAAAAGGTGATAAAGGATAAAAAAGCCGAAATCGGTATTGCGGTCATCCTCGACGCACAAGATACGGTAACGGTCAATAACGACGACCGCTACCCCCTGATGAGCGTATTCAAATTCCACCAGGCCCTCGCCGTCGCAGATTACCTGGACCGAAACGGACTGACGCCCGACACGGAAATATTCATTCCGGAAGAAGAGCTCGTCCCCGACACGTACAGTCCCCTTCGGAAGGAATTTCCCGAAGGCGAAATCTCGCTTTCAGTCAGCCGTCTGTTGGAGTACAGCCTGCAGCTGAGCGACAACAACGCCTGCGACATCCTCTTCGAGCACACGGGCGGTCCGGCAGCGACAGACCGCTACGTCCGGTCGCTCGGACTGCGCAATTTCGCAATCGCAGCAACGGAACAGCAGATGCACGACGATCCGCAAACGTGCTACGAAAACTGGAGTACGCCGCTCGAAGCGGCCGCTCTGCTGGAGCTGCTCGTAACAGAACAGATTCTCACTCCTACACTGCGGGAAATGATCCGGCAAAACCTGATAAACTGTAAAACAGGTGCCGACCGTCTTCCGAAACCACTGTCGGGAACCGGCGCCGTCATCGGACACAAAACCGGCACGAGCGACCGCGACGAACGAGGCATCTTCGCCGGGACCAACGATCCGGGATTCGTCATCCTGCCGGACGGCACCCGCTATACCATCGCCGTCTTCATCAAAGATTCGGCGGAAAACCCGGAAACAAATGCCCGAATCATAGCGGATATCTCCGAAACCGTTTATCGATACGTTCACGACGAATACCGGGAAAACGACATCCGCCCTGGAAAAAAACACGTCGATCAAGGAGCCGGAATTGGATTCGAATCCGATTATTTTTATTAAATTTGGAAAGAAAACAGCGTAATTTGCACTGTTCTTGCACGGAATCAGAAAAACTTCAATACCCCAAGCATGAAAAAAATAGCGGCTTACCTCATTCCCGTCCTCGCCTGCTTTGCAGTAGGTATCTCGGCAAGTTTTTTCCAGGCTTCGTCCATCGCCGAATGGTATCCGACGCTGACCAAGCCGACACTCACGCCGCCCAATATCGTATTTCCGATCGCCTGGAGCGTCCTGTACCTCTGCATGGGACTTTCGCTCGGGCGTCTCATCGTGCGTCGGCAGCACAAAGGAATCATCCGGCTGTGGGTCTTGCAGCTTATCGCCAACTTCCTGTGGAGCATCCTGTTCTTCACGCTGCGCAATCCGCTGGCCGGATTCATCGACATCGTACTGCTGAATATCCTCGTGGGACTCTACATCTTCGCTGCGAGCCGCAGGGACCGTGCTGCCGCCTGGCTCTTCGTACCTTACCTGCTCTGGACGCTCTTCGCCGCCTACCTCAACGGATATATCCTGCTGCACGGCACCCCGGCGGCGGCTCCGACGACAATTCAAACCGAATCTTTAACAATATCAAAACCTAAAACAGAAAGAATTATGGTTCACAAAATGCCCGAACTTCCGTATTCGACGGAAGCGCTCGCTCCGAAAATGAGCAAAGAAACTTTTGAATACCACTACGGCAAACACCTCCAGACCTACGTGGACAATCTCAACCGCCTGATTCCCGGCACGCCTTACGAGTCGATGTCCCTGCAGGAAATCGTCAAGAAAGCCGACGGTCCGATCTTCAACAATGCGGCCCAGGCCTGGAACCACACGTTCTTCTTCCTGATGCTGACCCCCGATCAGAAGCCGATGCCCCAAAAACTAGCGGATCGCATCGCCCGCGACTTCGGATCGGTCGAAGCCTTCAAGGAAGAGTTCTCCAAAGCCGCTACCAGACTTTTCGGCTCGGGCTGGACGTGGCTCGCAGCCGACAAGGACGGCAAATTGCAGATCTTCTCGGAATCCAATGCCGGCAACCCCATGACCAAAGGCCTCAAGCCCGTCATGACGATCGACGTATGGGAACACGCCTACTATATCGACTACCGCAACCGCCGCGCGGATTTCATCAAATCGTACTGGGAGCTGATCGACTGGGACAAGGTGGCCGACCGCATATTCCCCCGCAAATACCACTGCACCGCCTGCGACTACGTATATGATCCGGCCAAGGGCGATCCCGAAAGCGGCATCGCACCCGGCACGGCATTCGAAGACATCCCGGACGACTGGGTATGCCCCGTTTGCGGACTCTACAAGGATTCCTTCAAGATCGTGGAAGAGAAATAGGCGATCAGGAAAATTGAAAAAAGCAGCGCATAAAGCGCTGCTTTTTTGTATCGGGAGAATCCGTCGCAGACACCCGACAGCCGTTTTTCCGCGCCCGAGGGAAGAAGCCGGGCAGCCCATTCCGTCCGACACCAGAAATAAAGAGATCGACCCGGCAACAGATCGACCTCTTTGTTTCAGTCCATACTAATCTCTACTTTATTACGACTGAAACCTTTATCGGCAAGACACTCTTCTTCTGCACAAACTCCGCACTTCGGCGTATGCCGTACAACGGTTTCGAAAAATATTTCATCAGGGAAACAGAGAGCCGCCTCGCTTCAGGTTATCAATCCACCGAAAAGATGCCTCGCAGGTCTTTTCCGAAAGCTCCGTTCTCCGCAGACGCATATCATCCGAACTGTCCGTTCATCGGGCAGGCAAAGGCTGGTCTTCTGACTCGTCCCCGCCGCAACGCCTTCCCGACCCCGCAGGACCAGTGGCAAAAGAGTGTCGCGGTAATACACCCGGGCATCCGAAACGCCGCCCGCAAGCGGGCCGATCACCTCGGATCGTCGGGCAGGACTCACAGCAGCGGGAACTGTCGCAGACTTTCACTGCGTTCCCATTTAATCTGACGGGGCGTAACCCCTCGTGAACCGTTGCAGTGCAAATGTAAGAAAATATTTGCTATCTTTGCCCGGTAACCAAAAAATATTTTGACAGAAACTATGAAACACGCATACGTATTTCCGGGTCAGGGCGCTCAAGCCGTCGGCATGGGCAAAGACCTCTACGACAATGTCCCCGAAGCCAAGGCTCTCTTCGAGCAGGCCAACGAAATCCTCGGTTTCCGCATCACCGACATCATGTTCGCCGGTACGGACGAAGAGCTCAAACAGACTAAAGTCACCCAGCCGGCCGTATTCCTCCACTCGGTCATCATGGCCAAGGCGCTGGGCGTGAAGCCCGACGCGGTAGCCGGACACTCGCTCGGCGAATTTTCAGCCCTGGTGGTGGCCGGCGCTCTTTCGTTCGAAGACGGTCTGCGGCTCGTTTCCAAACGTGCGATGGCCATGCAGAAAGCCTGCGAAGCCGTACCCGGTACGATGGCGGCGATCCTGGGACTCGACGACGCCAAAGTAGAGGAAGCCTGCGCCTCGATCGACGGCGTGGTCGTGGCGGCGAACTACAACTGCCCCGGCCAACTGGTTATCTCGGGCAGCGTCGAAGCGGTCGATGCCGCCTGTGCCAAACTCAAGGAAGCGGGCGCCAAACGCGCACTGCGTCTGCCCGTAGGCGGTGCATTCCACTCGCCCCTGATGGAGCCGGCCAAGGTCGAACTCGAAAAAGCGATCAACGAAGCACCCTTCCAGGCTCCTGTCTGCCCCATCTACCAGAACGTCGATGCCAAACCCCAAACCGATCCGGCGACGATCAAGGCCAACCTGATCGCACAGCTCACCGCACCGGTACGCTGGACCTACATCGTCAAGAACATGCTTGCGGACGGCGTGACCGAATTTACGGAACTCGGTCCCGGCAATGTCCTGCAGGGTCTTATCAAAAAAGTGAATCCCGAAGCGGTCGTAGAGTCGAAATCGACGTTGTAACCCGCCTCCGAAAACAAAATAGAATCGATTGACAAGCAATCGATTCTATTTTGTTTATAATTTTTTTTCATATCACAAGATCAAATACGCCAAATTCGATTGAATTCTTTCTATATTTGCACAAAAATTACAGAAGACATCAAACGACATCAATAACTATGACATCGTTAACCGAATTTTTCAGCCGACAGGAAGATGACAATCTGAAAGGTATTTCGCACAAGAACAACCTCTTCAAGCGAAATATCATCGCACATATGGCGGTGAACGGGGAGTGTACGCTCTCGGAGCTTACCAAAGAGCTGCACATCAGCGTACCGACCATCACCAAGCTCGTTCAGGAACTCGTTCAGGAGAACATCGTCTCCGATCTGGGCAAGGTCGAAACTCCGGGTGGACGACGTCCCAACGTCTTCGGACTGGCCAGCTCGGCCATCTATTTCGCAGGCGTCAATATCGGCCGGGACAACATGTCGTTCCTCATCACGGACCTGCACAACAATATCGTCAAAGAGGAACTCTTGACCGACTTCGAACTGCAGGATCGCCCTCAATGCCTCGAAAAAATCTGCTCGAATATCGCACATTTCATCGATACGTGCGGTGTGGAACGCGCGAAAATCCTCGGAGTGGGTGTCAGCGTCAGCGGACGCGTCAATCCCACGACGGGACGCAGTTACCGCTATTTCACTTCGAGCGAACAGTCCCTGCGCGATATGATCGAACAACGCATCGGCATCCGCGTACTGCTCGAAAACGACTCCCGGGCCCGATGCTATGCCGAATACACCAACAGCAAATCCAAAGACGAGATGGACGTACTCTACCTCCACCTCGGACGCGGCCTGGCCATCGGTATCGTCATGAACGGCAAACTCTACTACGGCAAGAGCGGCTTTGCCGGAGAGTTCGGGCACATTCCCTTCTTCGACAACGAAATCATCTGCTCCTGCGGCAAGAAAGGTTGCCTCGAAACCGAAGTTTCGGGAATCGCGATCGAACAGAAGTTCGGTCGGCTTATCAGCCAGGGTGTCAATACGATCCTGCGCGAAAAATACAACAAGCACGAAGCCATCCACGTCGATGAGATCATCGACGCAGCCAAGCACGACGACAATCTCTCGATCGAACTGATCGAGGAGGTCGGAGAAAAGGCGGGCAAGGCCGTCGCCTTCCTGATCAACACCTTCAATCCGGAAACGGTCATCGTAGGCGGCGAGCTGGCCGAAGCGGGCGACTACCTGATGCTGCCCCTCAAGTCGGCGACCAACAAATACTCGCTCAATCTGGTTTATAAGGACACCAAATTCCGCTTGTCGAAAATGGGCAAGACGGCCAGCGCCTGGGGTGCTGCCATGTTGATTCGCAATCAGGTGCTCGGACTTTGCTAATGATGCTCCGAGGACATATTTGCAGCCTGCGGGCCGTCGAACCTCAGGACCTCGAACTGCTCTGCCGGTGGGAAAACGATCCTTCGTTGTGGACAGTCAGCGGTACGATCGAACCGTTCTCGCACTATTCGATCGAACAATTCATCCAGGAGCAGCAGGCTGGTATTTACCGATGCGGACAACTGCGGTTGATGATCGACGACACAGCGGGGGAAACGATCGGAGCCATCGACTTGTTCGATTTCGAGCCGCAGCACGAACGGGCAGGCGTCGGCATTCTGGTTTACGATCCGGCACAGCGCGGGAAAGGATACGGGGCAGAGGCATTGGCTTTGCTCGAAGAGTATGCCCGCACGGTACTCCGGCTGCGGCAACTGTGGTGCAACGTACTCGCGGACAACGTCCCCAGCCTGACTCTCTTCGAAAGAGCCGGATTCCGCCGGGTCGGGGTTAAAAAGGAGTGGATCCGTACCCCCGAAGGGTATAAGGACGAAGTATTGCTCCAAAAGCTGCTTTAGACAATTTGAAATACAAATCTGCCGGAATTTTCCTGCCCGATAAGTGATCGGCGACGGAGCATCCCGGTAGATTTTTTTTATCGTATCTCGGGAGGAAACTCGCATCTCCTCCTCCCGACATCCGGCTTTTTCAAGCACCCCTCGCACCGGTTACGCACCGCTGTCGTGCCGGGGCAATCCCGACCCTGCCGAAGTTACTCTTCGTCCGGTAAATCGGCCGCCTGCAAAGTCCGGGCAGACTGTTGTTTCTTGGTCGGAATTCCCAGTTTGCGAAGCCGCTCCCCGCAGCGGACGATGTTGTCGTTACCGGTGCAAAGCCGCTTGTAGGCATCGTTGTACTTGTCCCGGGCGGCGTCGAGCGACTGTCCCACCCCTTCGAGCGAAGCGGTGAAAGCCACCAACTGCTCGTAGAGTTTCGTACCGTAAGTAACGATGTCGGCCGTATTCTTATTCTGTGCGTTCCGCTTCCAAAGATCGTCCACCAACTTCAGTAAAGCGAAAAGATTGGTCGGCGAAGAGATGATGACTTTCTTGTCGTAGGCATCGGCCCAGATGGAGCTGTCGTTTTGCAGCGCCGCCAGAAACGCCGGTTCGTTGGGAATGAACATAATGACGAAATCGGGCGAATCGAGCAATCGCTGGTACTCCTTGCGACCCAGTTCGACGACGTGCTGCCGCACCGACGCGACGTGCGACGCAAGATACTGGCGCCGGGTCGCCTCGTCCTCGGCCCCGACGTATCCGACGAATGCCGTGAGCGACACCTTCGAGTCGATGACGATCCGTTTGCCTTCGGGCAGATAAAGCACCACGTCGGGCCGCAGGTTGTTTCCCGCTTCGTCCTTGATATTGAGCTGCGTATCGTAATGTACGCCCCGGATCAGGTTCGAATTGTCGAGGATCGTTTCGAGGATCATCTCGCCCCAGTCGCCCTGCACTTTGGAATTGCCCTTGAGCGCGTTGGTCAGGTTGGTCGTTTCGGTGGTGATGCGGCGATTGAGTTCCATCAGGCGTTCAAGCTCGTTGCGCAACGCCCCCCGCTGTTCGTTCTCGGAGGAGTAGATCTTCTCGACCCGCTCGCGGAACTCCACGATGTTATCCCGGAAAGGTTTCAACAACACGTCGAGCGCTTCGCGGTTGGTCTCCTTGAAAGTGCGCGACTGTTCGCCCAGAATGTCATTGGCGAGGTTCTTGAATTGGGTCCGGAAAGTCTCCTCCATCTTTTCGCGTTCGGCACGTGCCTCGGCCATTCGCTGTTCGGCCGCCTCCAGACGGGCCTGCGCCAGCGTACTCCGCTCGACCAGGGTGCGGATTTCGATTTCGGCGGCAGCGGATTTCTCTTCGGACACCCGGCGCGACTCCTCGGCCAGGCGGCGAGCTTCGTCCGCAGCAGCCCGTTCGTCCGACAAACGGGCGTTATCCCGACGCAGGGAGAGCAAAAGCAAGCCCAGCACGACGCAAACGACGCCGAGCGACAATAAAACGACAACGATTCCGGTATTCATGACAGACGGTGAAAAAGAAAAATGAACGAGCTTATACGGATCTGCAAGGAAATACGGCAATACAATCTCCCGACCGCCGAAAGCCGAAACAGGAGTGTCTCCCCCACGACCGCCGAACGTATTCCATCGTGCTACAAAAATAGGAAAATAATCCCTATGAACGGCGTCCGGCGAAATTAAATTTTCAAAAGGAAACTACGACCGGCCAAAAGATACCGCCCGGAATCCGACGCATTCGGTCCCTGTTG
>OHKE01000478.1_pt1 | contig 13236 bp, 7 predicted proteins | sample 1568731 | NCBI WGS metagenome assembly OHKE01 (sample SAMEA3879588, study PRJEB24766) | human gut metagenome | biome: human-associated habitat; feature: feces | place: USA | collected 1985/1987 | reverse complement strand
TTTATTTGCGTTCCCGGTCCGGCGGGAAGTGAAAAAGCGCTGCGCGGAAGAAATATGCGGAAATGGCACGGAATTTTATACCCCGTTTCACGTCAAACCAATCATGCACTGAATTATGAAAAAAATCGCTACTCTGTTGCTGGCGGCCCTTGCGTTCACGGGATTCGAATCCCATGCGCAGGGCATCCACATCATTCCCAAGGTGGGTCTGAACCTTTCGAGCCTGTCGCACGTCGACGGCAGCACGATCGCCGGGCTGAATGCCGGCGTCTCGCTGGAAATCCTCCTCACCGAGAAGTTCGGCATCGAGCCGGGTGTCCTCTTCTCGATGCAGGGGACGAAGATCGGCTCCGAGAAAATCCACCTCGACTACATCAACATCCCCGTTTATGCGAAGTACTACGTGCTGGGCGGGCTGAATGTCTTCGCCGGTCCGCAGGTGGGCTTCAACGTGCGCGCCAAGAGCGGCGGCGAGCGTGTGAAGGACCTAGTCCGCACGGCCGATTTCGGGCTGGGACTGGGCGTGGGCTACCAGTTCGGGTGGGGCCTGATGGTTTCGGCCAACTACAACTTCGGCTTCGTCAACATCGAGAAGGACACCTCCACGAAGAACGGCGTGTTCCAGCTCAATGTCGGCTGGCGCTTCTGAAAAGCGGCTTCCGCAAAGGGTCCGTCCGGAGTTTCCGGGCGGATTTTTTCAAAAAAAACGGTCCCCGAAATCCGGGGACCGTTGCTGTCTGTTTCCGTCGGGGTCACTCCACCGCCTTGAGTTCGAGGATGCGGCTGGCATACTCCTTGCCCACCGCGAATTCGAGTCCGTTCTCCATCAGGAACGCACCGCTGAAGGTCTTGCCGTCCTGCGGGACCGGCTTCCCGTCGACGTTCAGTTCGGTGATCAGGTAGCGTTTGCCGGGGTCGAGACCCGCCATCCGGAAGGCCGGCGACGGCATGTTGAGGAAGTGTTCCAGCTTGTAGACGAACCAGACGGCGCGGTCCTTTCCGGGGGCGACGTACATCAGCGAAGCGTAGCCCGTCTTGTCGTAGGGCGAGATCAGCCGGTAGAGGTCGCCCTGCTGTACGACGGGGCGGATCTCCTTGTAGGCGGCAATCGCCCTGCGGGCGAACTCCTTCTCCTTGTCGGTCATCTTCGAGGGTTGCAGCTCCAGCCCCAGGCGTCCCGACATGGCCACGTCGAAGCGCAGTTTGAGCGGCACGCTGCGGCCCGTCTGGTGGTTGGGCGAGGCGCTCACGTGCGAGGCCATCGCCACGGCGGGATAGAAGTTCGACACGCCCCACTGCATGTAGATGCGTTGCAGGGCGTCGGTGTTGTCGCTGGTCCAGAATTCGTCGTAGTAGGGCAGGACGCCGTAGTTGACCCGGCCGCCGCCGCTGGCGCACGACTGCATCACCAGACGGGGATATTTCTCCCGGATGCGCCGCAGCACCTTGTCCATGCCGCGGTGGTACTCGATGTAGAGGTGCGATTGCCGGTCGGCCGGCAGGAAGGTCGAGCCGTAGTTGTAGAGCGTCATGTTGTCGTCCCACTTGATGTAGGCGATGTCGGGATGCGCGGTCATCAGATGGTCGACCACGCCGAAGACGAACTCCTGCACCGCGGGGTTCGACAGGTCGAGCACCTGCTGCGTGCCGCCGCGGCCCTTGCGGTTCTCGCGGTAGGGCTGCTGGATCACCCAGTCGGGATGCTTTTCGTAGAGTTCGCTCCGGGTGTTGGTCATCTCGGGTTCGATCCAGATGCCGAACTTCACGCCGTGTCTGCGGGCCGACTCGGTCAGCCCCTCGATGCCCTGCGGCAGTTTCTCGCGGCAGACCGTCCAGTCGCCGAGGCTCGTCTCGCCGTTGTTGCGCGGGTATTTGTCGCCGAACCAGCCGTCGTCCATCACGAACAGTTCGCCGCCCAGATCCGCCAGGTCGGCCATCATCCGGTCCATGCCCTCCTGGTTGACCTTGAAGTAGACGCCCTCCCACGAGTTGAGCAGCACGTCGCGCAGTTCGGTTCCGTGGTTGAGCCGGTGGAGGCGCGCCCAAGAGTGGATGTTGCGGCTCACGCCGCTCTTGCCTTCGTTGCTGAACGTGAAGGCGAACACCGGGGTCGTGAAGACCTCGCGGGGTTGCAGCGTGTATTGCGACTGCTCCTCGTTGATGCCCGCGAAGAGGTGTGTGGTGTGGGTGTTGTCGTTGTCCAGAGCGATGCGGTAGTTGCCGGCCCAGGCCAGCGTGCCGCCGATGACACGGCCCGTCAGTTCCCGGGGACGTCCGTCGAGCGAGATCATCAGCGAGGGGTTGTCAGTCTGGGTGTTGCGTACGCCGTTCTTGTTCTTGAGCACCTTCATGCCGTCGGTCAGCGGCTCTTCGTGGAGGTAGCACTCTGCGCCCCATGTGCCGTGGAAATGCGTCAGCCACGTGTCGCCCCGGCGGACGGGCATGTAGGCCGATGCGAACCGGTAGAGCGTCACGGGCTTCTTCTCCGTGTGGCTGATCTCGGTCCACGTCTCGATCACCTCGCAGTCGTCGTAGGTCTTGTAGAAGAGCGTCACGAAAAACGGGTAGTGCTTGTCCTTCATGGCGATGGCGGTGGTTTCGGCGCCGTCACTGCGGTCGCGCGACACCGATTCGACCACCAGTTCGAGCGACATCGAGCCGTCGGCGTGCGTCGCCTGGATGGCTACTTCGCGGTGGCACTGGGCGCCGAACTGCGGGTAGGCCGCATCGCCGAACGCCGCTCCGCTGGCGAGGATGTCGTCGGGCGAGGCGACGCGCGCTCCGAAATACTGGAACAGAGGGGCTTTGCCTTTCTCCGCCGTCAGCAGCAGCGAGGAATTCCGGGTCGAGAGCAGGATGTTTTCCGCCCGGAGCATGCCGCCGGACAGCAATGCCGCGCCGACCCATGCCAATACTGAAAGTTTCTTCATAGAAGGTTGTCGTATAAGGTTGATTTCGGGTATAAAACTAATAAAAAAACGCGGATTCCGCAAAGAATGCAGGCCGGACAATCGTCCGGCCTGCGAATCCAGAAATTCGGGGCAGAGCCTCCGCGGTTATTTCGGAGCCGTGACGAACGGTGTCTCCAGCAGTTTTTTCAGCGTGGCGGGGTTGTCGGTGGTGATGTAGTCGACACCCAGCGCGATGCAGGCCATCATGTCGGCCGTCGAATTGACCGTCCAGGCGTTGACCTCGATTCCGCGGGCGTGGGCTTCCGTCACCCACTCGGGCTTTTTCGAAAGCACGGTCGAATACTGGTAGTCGATGCCCGCGACTTCGGCCGGGGCCTTGTCGCCGCCCAGGTACTGTACGCCGGCCGCGGGCATGGCCGCCCGGAGCTGCTTGCAGACCTCGTAGTCGAAGGCGATGTAATCGACCCGCGACTCCATCGACTTCGCCTTGACGGCGGCCACGACGGCGTTGACGGCCCGCGTGTTGCTTGCGGCCGAACTGTGGGTCTTGATCTCGCAGATCAGCTTCATCGAGGCGTCCCTGGCTCCCTGCTCCAGGTAGGCGTCGAGGGTCGGAAGCACCTCGCCGTTGGCCAGCGTGAGATCCCTGATCTGTGCATAGGCGCTTTCCTCGATCCGCAGGTCGCTGCCCGTCACCGTCGCGTTGTGGTTGATGACCGGCACGTCGTCGGTGGTGATCCAGACGTCGAACTCGGCGCCGTGGATACCCAGTCTCTGGGCGTTGGCCAGGGCCGCGATCGAATTCTCGGTCGAATTCTCCACGCCGTCCTGATGCTGGCCGCGGTGCGCGATGATCCGGGGCATCGAGATGTCGGGATTGTCGCTGACGGTGAATTCGACCGTGCCGAGCGGGTATTGGCTGCCGGCACGGACGAGCGTCATGAAATACCGTCCCGTTCCGGCGGGAATCTCCGCGGGAACGGTCACGGCCAGCGACTGAAGGGTATTGTCGCCGGAGGCTTCGGTGAATGCGGCGTCGGCCGTGAACGCTGCGGTTACGTCGGCCGCCGAGGTGAACTTCACCTTGTCGCCGGCTGCGAAACCGTTGCCGTAGACCGTGTAGGTGTAGCCCGTGCCGATCTCGCACCTGGTCAGGCAGGTGAGGTTCGAGAGGTCGAACTCCACGGGGGTCTGGCCGGCGAACATCGCATCCTTGTAGAGCAGGGCGATCTGTTCCCCGGTCAGCGCATCGTCGAAGACGCGGGCCAGAACCACCTCGCCGTTCCATGCGTTGCCCATCGAGCCTACCGCCGAGTCGCCGCCCACGGCGAACCAGCGCGCGCCGTCCGAGGCGTGATTGAGATTGCCCGCTGCGTCGGCCGTGCCTTTCAATGCGCCGTCCACGTAAATGTAGGCTTTTCCCTCGTTTTTGTCCCATACGCCGACGACGTGGTAGTAGCGGCCTATTTCGGGATAGACGTCGCTCTGCGCCCAGATCCATGAACTCTTGCCCGTCGTGCTTACGTTGGGAAGGAACGTGATGCAGGCCGGATGGCCTCCCTGGCCCTCCTTGCAGATCAGGAAACCCGTGCCGCCGGCCTGATGCGCCGCGAAAGGTTTGTACTCCGCCGTGCCCTTGTTTTCATTCGAGCGGAAAACCACCTCCAGCGTGTGTCCGTCGTCGAGGCCGTTTTTGAAGGTTTCGTTCGTGTAGTAGTCCACCCGGTAATAGGAGTCCTTGCGGGTATTCTGTCCCGGGGTGTGCGTGTAGTTGGTCACGATGCGCTTGTAGACGTCGTGATAATAGCAGGTCAGCGCCGTTCCGGGGTAGGAGAGCACCTCGTTCTTGAGCGGCGACACGTCCTCGGCCGTGCCGTCGGCGTGGAAGACCACGTCGAGTAGGTCGGCTTTCGGTGGTTCGGGCGGTACGGGTCCGGGTTCCTGCGTGATGGTGAACTCCTCGGCCAGCGTGGGGTCCGAGACCGAGATGAACCGGACCACGCCGGAGCGCTCCCTGCTCACGGTGTTTTCCGGAATCAGGATCGCCAGCGTCATGCCGTCGACGGTGGGGTGGGTGAACCAGTCGGTCTTGCTCTGGTCTATCGCATAGGTCCACTTGCCGCCGGTCGTTACGGTGAACACGACCGTGCCCCCTTCGTAGGGGATGGTTCCGTTTTCGGGGGCGAGGTTGGACGCTACCGAGAAAGCGACGTTTTTCCATTCGGCCGTCTCGTCGTCGTTGCACGACGGGCAGAGTGCCAGGGCGAAAGCCGTGAACAGAAAAACCGGTAAAAAACCTTTTTTCATAATGGGAAGGTTATATGGTTAATTTTTCAGTTGATTGATCCCGCCGGGTCATTCGGCGTTTTCAGGCTCCTCCGCCTCGGGGCGGACCGGGAAGATCAGCACCGTGGCGGCGGCCGCGTTCACCTCCGTGTCGGGGCTGTCGACCGAAACGGGAAGCACGTAGAGACTGCCCGCCGTGATCGCCGAGACGTCGAGCCGGATTCCGACCTTCGCGGTGTGAGCGTCGTTGTCGAGCCGCACGGCGGCGGACGGGAGGTCGTAGCACGACGCGGGCATCAGTTCGTAGGCCGTGCCGTTGGCCTTGTTGTAGGCGGCCAGCGCTTCGGCGTCGACCGACAGCGCGGCCGTCGAGACGCCTTCGTTGTAGCCGCTGCGGTAGATCCACACCTCGTAGTCGATCGCTGCGGCATCGGCCGTCAGGGCGACCTGTTGCAGGCCGTTTTTCGGGATCAGCACCTTCGAGCCGATGTCGTATCCGACCTCTTCGTTGTCGGAGCACCCGGCCAGGCAGGCTGCCGCCGACAGCGCGAGCGCTAAAAATAGCTTTTTCATGGTCGTTTCTTTTCGCTAATGGTTAATAACCCGGATTCTGAACCAGCTGGCCGTTGATGTTGAGCTGCGAGTTGGGGATCGCCAGCCAGTAGTGTTTCGGCGTGGTGAAGATGCGCGTGTCGTTCTCCTTCATGTCGACCAGCTTGTAGAACTTCTCGGGCGTGTCGCCCTCGATGTTCCAGGCCTTCGGAATGGGGCGCAGGCACTTTTCGGCGATCTTCCAGCGGCGGATGTCGTGGAAACGGCGTCCCTCCATCAGGAACTCGATCGAGCGCTCGCGGCGGATGATGTCGCGCAGCTTGTCGCCCGACGGAATGCCCCCGGCCCTGCTCCACGATTCCTGGAATGTCGGCAGGCCGCAGCGCGAACGGATCTTGTTCAGACACTCGTAGCCGTAGTCGCTCAACGTGCCGTCGTACTCGAAGTCGGCCTCGGCGTAGCTCAAATAGAGTTCGGCGATGCGCATGTAGGGGTAGACGTAGCTCATGTAGGTGCTGACGGCGTAGTTGCCGCTTGAGTTGAGCGTCATCTTCGACTGCTCGTTGACCCATTTCTGGCAGAAATAGCCGTTGTAGGACTGGTATTCGTTGTCATAGCTGCCGGTGAAGCCCTGCGGCTCGCCCTTGTGCGCCTTGATGGTCATTTTGCCGCCGTTGAAACGGTACGTGCCGCGGTCGTAACCCACCGACGCGTAGAAACGCGGTTCTTTGTGGAGGTGCATCTCGACCGTCCCGGCCGCCTCGTTGTAGGCCAGCGGGTCGATGTCCTTCGTCTCGGGGTCGTCTTCCCACGGGAGTCCGTTTTTGGTGTAGTACATTTGAACCGCCTCGACTGTCGGGCACGAATAGCCGCGGTAGGCGCCCGACACCTTCGTGTAGTCGCTGGCCAGGTGGCAGCCGAACTGCTTCTGCGTGTAGGTGATCGAGCCTGACTTGTTCAGGCTCATCAGGTACTCGTTCTGGTTCATGAACTGCGTCGAGTTGCCGTCGCCGGTGAAGACGTAGGTGTAGTTGGTGCGTCCCAGTTCGAACGGGTCGGTCACGCTGGAGCTTTTCGACACGGAGAGGCCCAGCTTGCGGCCGTCCATCGTGTAGGCTCCCGTCGCCTCCGAAGCCTCCACGCAGTCGATGGCCTCCTTGGCGGCGTCCATCGCGCGTTTCCACTTCTCGGCGTCGTAGGTCTGGTTGATCAGGTGCGTGCCGTCCTTGTTGACGAAATCGGCGTAGAATTCCGAGTTGCCGTTCACCAGCGGCGACGCGGCGTAGAGCAGCAGGCGGGCGCGGTAGGCCAGCGCCGTGGCCCTGATCGCGCGGCCGTACTGGATGGGACCCCAGTAGTCGGGCAGCATCTCGGCGGCTTTGCGGAACTCCTCTTCGATGAAGTTGACGCACTCGTCGTAGGTGCTGCGCGGCACGTTCACGCTGCTGGCCGGCGCATTCAGGTCGATCTCCTCCCGGGCCAGGACGATCGGACCGTAGTACTCCAGCAGGATCTGGTGCAGGTGGGCGATCAGGAAGTGCGCCTCGCCCGACCAGATGCGCAGGTTGGCCTCCGTGATGTCGGGAACCGAGCCGATGTTGTTCAGGAAGTTGTAGGCATAACGGATGCCCTCGTAGATGTTGTACGAGTAGTAACCCGTCGGAAGCCCCGTGGTCGTTCCCCACATGTTGAAGTAGGTGTTCGTCGGGGACTCCTGCGAGGTGGCGTACACGAGGCTCTTCCATGAGAAATAGCGCACCGATCCGTAGTAACTCGAAATCAGGTCGTCGCCGCCGCTCAGGTCGGGCATGGCCTGCGCGTGGAACAGGTCGGGGCACTTGCCGTAGATCATGAAGAGCATCTTTTCGGCCTGGGCCTGGGTTTTGTAAATATCCTCCTGCGTGGGGCTGCCCTCGGGGACGACATCCAGGAAATCGCAGGATGCGGTCGCGAGAAGGAGGGCTAACGCCAATGCTATTTTTTTCATAACGGTGTCTTCTTTTGGATTAGAATTGGTATTGAACGCCGATCTTCGCCGTGCGCTGCAACGGGTAGGTCAGGCCGTGGCCGCCGCCCTTCTCGGGATCCCAGTAGTCGAACGGGGAGATGACGAAGAGGTTGTTGCCCGACAGGTAGACGCGGAATTTCTTGATGGTGTAGCCCAGCTCCACGGTTTTCAGACGCAGGTACTTGGCGTCGTGGATGTAGAAGGTCGAACTCTGGGTGTTGTTGGAGCTTAACTGCGAGGTCAGGCGCGGATAGGCCGCGTCGGCGCGGTTGTTTTCCTCCGACCAGTGGTTGTCGGCGATGTACTGTGTGATGCCGTAGCCGAAGTGCGAGGCGTCGCAGAACGGGTGCATGTTGTACATCCGCAGCGATACGTTGGACGCGCCCTGGAACATGAACGAGAAGTCGAGCCTGCGCCATTTCACCGTCGCGCCGATGCCGTACTGGATTTCGGGAACGGTGGGACTGCCGGCAGTCGTCACGTCGTTGCCGTCGACGATGCCGTCGCCGTTCAGGTCGCGGTACTTGATGTCGCCGACCGTGTAGTTGCCGAACTGCTGTTTGGGCGAGTTGTCGATCTCCTCCTGCGAGGTGAACAGTCCGTCGGCGACCAGCACGCCGGTGATGGCGTTGACCGGATGTCCAACGACCGACATGTAGTCGTACATCAGGTCGCCCTCGTCTTTCTCGACCACTTCGTTGCGCGAGAAGGTGAACGTGCCGCGCAGGCTCAGCGACCAGTCCTTGCCGAACTGCTTGTTGTAGACGGCCGAAAGGTCTACGCCGTGCGATTTCACGCGGCCGATATTACCGTAGGGCGTAACGCCCAGCAGGCCCGTCGACGAAGGCAGCGAGGTGCGCCGCATGAAGATGCCCGTACGGTCCTCGGTGAAGTAGGCAGCCTCGATGTTCAGCGCGTTGAACAGTCCCAGTTCGAGACCGATGTCGAGTTTCTTGGCCTCCTCCCACGTCGCGTTGGGGTTGCCGTAGGTGGTGATTTGCGGGCCTTTGCCCTGGGTGTTCCAGTTATAGTAGAATTTCGATTCCTCGCCCATGGCCACGATCGAACGGTAGGGGAAGCGCTCGCTCAAGGCGTCGTTGCCCGCCAGGCCGTAGGAGGCGCGGATTTTCAGGTTGCTGACCGTCTTGCGGATGCCGTCCCAGAACGACTCGTTGGAGATCACCCAGCCGGCGGCCGCCGAGGGGAAGAAGCCCCAGCGTTTGCCGGGAGCGAAGTTCTCCGAACCGTTGTAGCCGAAGCTGGCCTCGAACAGGTAGCGGTTGTCGAATCCGTAGGTCACGCGGCCCGCCATGCCCTGTTCGCGGTAGGGCAGCAGGTTCTCCTCGCTCGTGCCGGCGATGTTGTTCTTCTTCTCGTTCATGCGGTAGACGAACATGGCTCCCACGTCGTGTTTGCCGAACTTGCGGGCGTAGTTCAGCGAGGCCTGCAACGCGTAGCGGCGGTGGCCGCCGTTGCCGTCGGTGCTGGTCAGGTAGGTCGTGCCCGTGTCGCCGATCGAGTTGGTGATGAGATTGGCCGTGCCGTCGGGGTTGAGCGAACTGCCGTCCTCGACCTTGAAATAGTAGGGGGTCGCCGTGCGGTAGGTCGCCGAATAGGTGTAGTTGTAGAACGATGCCGTGAGGTTGGCGCTCAAGCCCTTGGTGAAGAAATCCAGGTTCTGGTCCAGCGTAAAGGCCGTCGTCATGTAGGAGTAGTAGCGCTTGCCGTAGCCGCGGGCCAGCTTGGCCAGCGGGTTGAGGTCGGTGGCGCCGGTGTCCCACGAGGCGTTGTTGCCGTAGCGCACGAACGTGTCGCCCTCCTCGGCCGGAAGCGTGGCCGGGAAACGCACCGGATTGGCGCGCATCGAGTAGTAGAACAAATTGCCGATGTCCTCGATCGGGCGGGTGTTGTACTCCAGCTGGGCGTTGACCTTGATGCCGACGATCGTCGTCTTGGTGATGTTGGCGCTGACGTTGCTCTGGAAAATGTACTTCTGGTGGTTCATCTTCACGTCGTAGGGGTTCTGCTCGATGTCGGCGATGATGCCGTTTTCGTTCGAGACCGCCGCGTTGAGGAAGTAGCTGACCTTACGGCCGCCGCCGCGGATGTTGAGGTTGAGGTTCTGGTTGACCGAGAAATCCTTGAACATCAGGTCATACCAGTCGTTGTTCGGATAGAGGTACTTGTTGAGTCCCGCCTTCGTGCCGTTGATCTTGTCGGCCGAGTAGAACGGCTGGTAGGTGTGGAGCGTTCCGGTCTCCTTGGCGGTGTTGAAGACTGCCTCGTTGTAGAGTTGCATGTAGGTCACGCCGTCGGCCACCTGCTGTGCGCCGGAAGTCAGGGCGGCGTTGTTGGACGTCAGGGTGTCCAGCCCTTCCGTCAGCTGTCCGAGGCCGCTGTCCAGCTGGTTGGCCCCATCCAGCAGAGCCAGCGAACCGGCGGCAAGCTGTGCCGCACCCGCTTTCAGCTGCGATGCACCGTTCAGCAGCTGGTTCATGGCATCATTCAGCGCCGCGATGCCGTCGGTCAAATCGTTGAGGCTGTCGAGGTCGAAGACCTCATCCCCCTGCCCCAGTGCCTCGGCGCTCGCCGCGCAGGCCAGCAGGATTTGAGGTGCCGTCAGCGACTCCACGTCGGCCTCCACGGTCACACTGTCCTGTAAGTACTCGGCAACGCCGTTCACCTGTTCGGGAAGCAGGCCGTCGAGGGAATCTTTTACGCCCGGCAGGGTGACGAAGGCCGCGACGCTGCTCTTGGCCGCACTTTCCAGCAGGCCGTTCACGGCGTTGACGTTGCTGGCGTCATCGCCCAGCACGACGCCCACCGCCGTGACCAGCGGGGTGACGATGGTGCGCTCTTTGCCGTTCACGGTCACCTTGCCGGTCTCATTGTTGGTCAGGTCGATGGTGAGCACGAGGTGGCCGCTCTGGCCCAGAAGCTCGCTGAGCGGGGCGGTCCTGCCGTCCAGCGTGTAGGTCACTTTGGCAGAGATGGGCAGCTGACGGTCCGTCTCGCCCTTATAGTAGACATCGGTGTCGTCGGTGTTCCAGACCAGCGTATCGCCGTTCTGGGTGTACTCGGCGAAGCTCTCGGTGTTCACGATGTTTTTCAGGGTGGACTTGTCCTCCACACCGGCGAGGCCGTCGGCATTGTAAAGATGCTCGCTGACGGTGGTCTTGGTGACAGAGCCGTCCGCTGCCATGACGGCATACACCGTCTCATCCTTTGAGAAGGGCGCCTTGGTCGCCGCAAAGGCGGGCTGACAGAGGCTGACCGTCAGGGTCAGGGCAAGCGCCGCAGAGCCAGCGCGGCGCAGAAAATTCCGAGTTTTTCTCATAGCATTCACTCCTTTGCAGCGTTGGGGGCGTTGAGCCAGTGGTAGGTGGTGCGGCAGATGAGGCCGTCCAGCAGCATCAGGCCGGCGGGCAGCACCAGCAGGATGACCACCATACTGATGAGCGCACCGCGGGAGATGAGCATACAGATACTTTCCAGCAGCTCCACCTTGCTGATGGCCGCGACGCCGAAAGTGGCCGCGAAGAAGGTCAGGCCGCTTGTCAGGATGCTCTGGCTGCAGTGCTCGAGTGCCTGCTGTGCCGCCGCCTTGGGCGAGCGGAGGGCCAGCCGCTCTTCGCGGTAGCGGGTGGTCATGAGGATGGAGTAGTCCACCGTCGCGCCCAGCTGGATGGTGCCGATGACGATGCTGGCGATGAAGGGCAGCGAGTCGTCGATAAAGTAGGGGATGCCCATGTTGATGGCGATGGCCGCTTCGATGCTGGCCACCAGCAGCACCGGCACCGACAGGCTGCGGAAGGACAGCGCGATGATGACCAGCACCGCCGCGATGGACCAGATGTTGACATTTTTGAAGTCCTCGTCGGCGATCTCCACGAGGTCTTTCATCATGGCACCCTCGCCGGTGACGAGGCCCTCGGGGTCTGCCTCCTTGACGAGGCGGACCAGCTCGTCCACCTGCGCGTTCAGCGCGTCGCTGCCCGACTTATAACGGCCATTGGCGAGGATGAGCTTGTAACCGCCGTTCTGGACGATGTTCATCAGCTCGTCGGGCAGAAGTTCCGTCTCAAAGCCCGGGCCGGTGATGGAGTCGAGGCTGACCACCTGGGTGATGCCGTCCACCTCCTTTATCTCATCGCAGAGGGTGGACACCTGAGAGGCAGTCAGCTCCTCCCGGACGAGGATGAAGTGGTTGGTCATCATGCCGAAGTCTTCGCCCAGCTTGTTCGTACCCACGATGCCGGGCATATCCTGCGGAAGAGCGGCAAAAATGTTGTAGTAAATATCGGTCTTGCTCTGGGCCAGCCCGAAGGGGATCATCAGCAGGACGAACACCACCACGACGGGCATCGGGTGCTTCGAGACAAAATGGCTCAGGTTGGTGAGCTTGGGCATAAAGGTGCGGTGGCGGTATTTTTCCACCCACTTATCGAAGAAGAGAATGAGCGAGGGCAGGATGACGATGGTGCAGATGACACCCAGCGCCACACCCTTTGCCATGACGATGCCAAGGTCTGCGCCCAGCGTCAGCTGCATGGCGCAGAGGGCCAGAAAGCCCGCGATGGTCGTCAGGCTGGACGCCGTGATGGAGCTCATGGTCTTACAGATGGCGTTCTCCATGGCCTCTTCGTTGGAGGCACAGAGCTTCTTTTCCTCGTCGTAGCGGTGGAGCAGGAAGATGGAGAAGTCCATCGTCACGCCCAGCTGCAAGACCGCCGCCAGCGACACGGTGATAAAGCAGACCTGACCGAGGAAAATATTCGTGCCAAAGTTATAGACCAGCGGGAAGAGCAGCCCCAGCATGAACAAAAACGGCGTGAGCCAGCTTTCCAGCGAGAGGAACAGCACCAGCAGACAGCCGCCCACGGCGCAGAGCACATACCAGGGCATCTCGCCCATGACCAGCTCTTTGGTGTCGCTCAGGATGACGCTGATGCCGCCGAAGAAGCAATTCTTCCGGAGTATCTTCTTGATTTGGGCCACGGCCTGCATCGTCTCTTCGCTGACGCTGGAGCCGCCCAGCTGGACGATGAGGATGGTGGAGTCGTTCTTGCCGAACATAAACTGCTGGACATCCGCCGGCAGCATCTCCGTCGGCACCGCCGGGTCCAGCACGTCACTGAGCCAGAAGGTGTTCAGCACGTCCGGCACCTCGTCGATCTCGGCCTTCATGGCCAGCAGCTCGTTGGTGGGCATCCCCTCCACGGTTATCATGTTGGTGGACGCCAGATGGTAGTCCGTCTCTAAGAGCAGCTGCCCCACCCGGGAGTCCAGCTCCGGCGGCAGGTAGGAGAGGATGTCGTAGTTGATGCGGGTGGCAATGGCTCCCACCGCCGAGGGGATCAGGAGCAGAACTGCGAGGATCAGGATCATTTTCCGCAGCCGGACAATGGCCTGCGCGATTTTTTTCATGAAAAGCCTCCCATTTTGAAAAATGGACGTTTTGCGGAGAATACAAAAGCG
>OHKE01000456.1_pt1 | contig 13687 bp, 9 predicted proteins | sample 1568731 | NCBI WGS metagenome assembly OHKE01 (sample SAMEA3879588, study PRJEB24766) | human gut metagenome | biome: human-associated habitat; feature: feces | place: USA | collected 1985/1987 | reverse complement strand
CAAAACCGGGACGCCGCGCCTTGGCGACCGTCTTTGGCTGCTGAGCCGCCTGAATGTCATGGCGCTGCTGCTGGCGACCATTGCGGGCTTCGGCGGCATCATCGGCATCCTTGTGCGGTTCATCCGCGGCTATAACCGCATCAGCCCCTATATTGCGTTTTTTGCGCTGCTGGCCGTGGGCCTGACGGCGGAAAAGCTGCTGACGCAGTTTACCGGCCGCCGCCGCGGGGCGCTGCTGGCGGCAGCGGTGCTGCTGCTGGGCTACGGCTATTGGGAGCAGCAGGGGCTTTTCACCCCGGATTACGAAAAGGTCCAGCAGATCTGGTATCAGGACGCTGCCTTTATGGCGGAGGTCGAGGACGCAGCGGGGGAGGGCGCGATGCTCTTTACGCTGCCGTATATGAAAAATTTTGAGAACGGCTCGCTCAACAATATGTGGGACTACACGCTGCTGCGCGGCCCGCTGCACAGCAGGACCCTCAAATTCACCTACGGTGCGGGCTACGGCACCCAAAATGATCTCTGGTACAAGGAGACCAGCGCGCTCGAGCCTGAGGCAATGGTTGCCGAACTGCGCGCACAGGGCATGACCGGCATCTATCTGGATCTGGACGGCTATGCCGTGGAGGACCAGCAGGCCACGCTGGCGGGGCTGACCGCCGCTGCGGGCTGTGCGCCGGGCGATGTCATCACAAGTGAGAGCGGGATGCTCTGCTATATCCCGCTCGGGCAGGAGTGACGGATGAAACTGCAAAAACTGACGGAAAATCGATGGTTCTGGCCTGCTCTCTGCGCGGTGTCGGTCGTGTTCGGCTGGTGGTATCTCAGCATCACGACCTGCGCCCCGCTCGGCGGCGATGATGAACTGATCAACCTGCAGAACTACTACTATATTACCCATACCTCCTTTGGGCAGAGTGTGCTGGATTACCTCGGCGATCTGTGGGTGCAGTTCACGCTGCAGAACGGGCGGTTCCGGCCGTTCTCCTCGCCGCCGGTGCGCGGGCTGACAAGCTGGTTTCTGGGGGATCTGGTCGGCTACCGCCTGTACATTCTGGCGTGGACCTACGCGGACATTGTGCTGACCGCATGGCTGGTCGGCAAGGCGTCCCGCAGCAAAAAGCTGGGCATCGCCTGCCTTTGCCTGCTGCCGATGATGTTCAGCGTCTGGCAGGACTCTACGGGCAACAGTCTGTATTCTTACGGTGCGCTGGTGCAAAGCACGCTGCTGCCCGCCCTTGTGGCAGGGCTGGCCGTGCTGCGCTGGCAGGACACCGGGCACAAGCGTTGGGCCGTGCTGGCAGGGTACTGCGCCTTCCAGTGCTGTGCCACCTTTGAGATCGGCTTTACCTATATCGTGCCGATTTTCGGCCTTGCGTGGCTGTACACCGATAAGGCGCGCGATGCGCTGCGACTGACGGTGCCGGTGTTCCTGGGCGAGTGCGTGACGCTGGCCTTCAACATGGGAGCGCGGCTTGCCAACACGCTGCGGGCCGCAGGCATCCTTGCGGGTGATGTGCAGGGTATTGACGGCATATCGCCGAACTTTGACATTCCCGCGCTGCTGCGCACCTGGCTGATGCAGATGTCGGCGGGCTTCCCGCTCAACGCGATGCTGGCGGGCCGCGTCCGCCCGGGCAGCATCCATCCGGCGGATGTCCTCTGCGGCGTTATGGTCGCAGGAGCCGCCGTGGCCGCGCTGGCCGCACTGGATACGCTGCCGAACAAAAAGCAGAACCTTTTGCTGTTCCTTACCGGCCTTGCCATGCTCTCCGCCCCGGCGCTGCTGATCGGACTTTCGCCCAAATACCAGCAGCCCGGTCAGGTGGACTGGCGGCACGGCTACATCCCCCAGACGGTCGAAAGCTACGGCGTCGGCCTGATGGCGCTGGCTGTGCTGGTCGCACTGCTGCGCTGGGCGTGCGGCAAGGCATGGTGGCCAAAGCGCCGCGCCGTGCTGTATGCTTTGCTGGCTGTCTGCATGGCGGGCTCGGTCGTCTGGCAGCGCGCCGCGACCCGCTCGGCCTATGAGGCGGGCGGCCGTGCCTACACGGTTTTTGGCGAGGGTGTCGCCGCCGGTCTGGCCGATGCCGCCGGCACCGACACGCCGGTCGTGACCGATTTCATGATCTGGGGCGGCCATCCCGTGGCGGAAAACGCTTTCTTCCTGCGGTATCACGATCAGGACGCCAATGCCCATGCGCTGCAGGTCTGGCGTACCGAGGATCACGCCGATGACGAGGCGGTCTACCGGCTGGGCTTTACGCTGGGGCAGGACAAGCACTACGACATTGCGTGGTGTGGTCTGGGCTATGGCGCAAACCCCGATGCACTGACCGATGTGACGGTCTGCCTGCCCGCCGGTACAGCGCAGTATGCCGTGCTGTACTACACAACAGCGGACGGCGAGCAGAAGCGCACCGAGGTCTACCCCGCCAAGGAAGCCACGCTGCTCACGCTTACCGGCGAGACGATCCTTGCCGACAGCATCCGGCTGGAATAAAGTGCAGCTTCTGGACATGCTGAATCCTAAAACGCAAGGAGGTTCTACCTTTGGCACAGAACAAAAAAGAACGGCTGTTGTGGGGGCTGGGGCTGCTGGGTACAGCGGTATTTGCCTTGCTGATGGTTTGGTTGCACTACCAACAGCTGATTTCCACCGGATACTATTACTCGGATATTCCGGCCCACATGGCGGGGCGTGCCATGGGCAACACAGGCTTTTCGCTGGTCACAATTTTGCTGCGGTTTGTATTTGGTATCGGAGGTAATCCGGGTACAGCGGTGTTTCTGGGCGCTGTCAACCTGCTGACACTGCTGATTTTTGCTTGGGCTATTCGTAAGGCTGTGCCGCAGGTATGCCCCGGTGGAGCGTTGCTTTGGTCGCTGGCTGCAAACCTATGCCAAGCGGTCTGGATGCCAAACGGCGGCTACTGGTACTTTGGTGCCATCACCGGCACGATCTACCACAACACTACCTACATTATGCTGCAACCGCTGGCGCTTATCTCGTTTTTCCTCTTCCTCTCGCTGGCAGAGCATCACGGTCAGCTGCAATGGCGCAGATGGATGGCGCTGATGATATTACTTACTGTGGCAACAGCCATTAAGCCTAGCTACCTTTTTGCCTTTGCTCCGGCTCTATTGGCGATGCTGATAGGTGATCTTATCTGCACCCGCGGCAAGGCTCTCAAGTGGGAAATCTGGCTTGGCTGCGCAGTGTTGCCGGGAATTCTACTCTGCATCGTTCAGGCAAAGGTGCTGTTTGCTGGTGGTGATGATTCCGGCATTGCACTGATCTTTACCACGAATTTTGATCCGGAAAAAGTGTTGTGGGGCGTTTTTAATTACAATGCCAAGCATGGTCTTGCGCGCTCACTGGTGTTTGTGGGGGCAGTGTTTTTGTTGCTGTTCCGGCAGTGGCGCAGTGCCTGTGCCTACAAGTTCAGTCTGCTGTTGTTCGCCGTTTCGCTGGCCGAGGGCATCTACCTGACTGAGACTGGCAGCCGTATGTATGACGGTAACTTGTGGTGGGGCGCATTCATCTGCTATGATATCCTGCTGCTGGAATCATTGATTCAATTACTGTGCTCTCTGCACAAAAAAATACGCACGCCGGTAGAGGCTGCTGCATCGGTTTTGTGCTGCGGGACGTTCGTTTGGCATGTCATCAGCGGTATCGTGTTCTTAGGGCTGATGTTGGCTGGGGTATCCTATGCGGTCATGATCGGCACCGAAAGCTACCTGCTGCAAGAAATGTGGGGCATAGTACTGTGACGAAAAGCAAGCAACAAAAGAATGCTATACTGACTATTGTCTGTTTGCTGGCGCTGGCGGTGTTCGGCGCGGCGATGGTCTGGCTGCATTACCAACAGCTGTGCAGCCCCGGCGGCGGCGATGACCCGTACACCTCCGATCTGGGGCAGCATCTGTACTTTGCGCAGCAGGGCATGATCTACTCCACCGTGTCGCTGCTCATCGGCCCGGCCTACGACATCGCCGGGCGCATCGGCATTGCCGTGCTGCTGGCGGTGTTCCATCTGGCGGCGGTCGCGGTGTTTGCGTGGGGGCTGCGGGCGGCCCTGCCGGAAAGTACCCGCCCGGTACGGCTGCTCGTCAGCCTTGCGGTCAATCTGGCCACGGCGGTCTGGATGCCCCGGGGCGGCTACTGGTATCAGGGCACGGTGGGCGGCACGATCTACCATAACACGACCTACATCATGCTGGCCCCCTTTGCGCTGCTGACGATGCTGGCGTTTTACCGCGTCTGGCCCACGGTGCGCGGCCGGCTGGATCTGCGCAGCTACGCGGTGTACACCGTGCTGCTGACGGTGGCCACCAGCTTTAAGGCCAACCTGATCTTTGCGTTTGCCCCGGCGCTGCTGGTGCTTCTGATTGTGGATTTTGTGCGCAGCCGCGCTAAAAACCTGAAAAACGAGATCCTTATGGGCTGCAGCGTTTTCCCCGGTGTGGCGCTCTGCTTTGTGCAGGCAAGAGTGCTGTTTGCGGCGGAGGATTCGGGCATCCGGCTTATCTTCACGGTGCCGTTTGACCATCACCGTATGCTGTGGGGCCCCTTCAATGAGGCCGGGGTGCTGGGGCTGGCCCGCTCCTTCGTCTTTGCGGCGGCTGTGGGGCTGCTGCTGGGCCGTGCGGCGTGGAAAAGCTTTCGCTACCGGTTCAGCCTGTTCACCTTTGCGGTCTCGATGGCCGAGGCCCTGCTGCTGGTCGAGAGCGGCGAGCGGCTCTACCACGCCAATCTCTGGTGGGGGCCGTTCATCTGCTTCTGGGCATTCTGGCTGGAATCGGTCAGCGTTTTCCTTGCGCAGTGCCGCGCCAAAGCACCGCGGTGGCGGCTGGTCCTCTGCGGGCTGGCGCTGGTCTGGCATCTGGCAAGCGGCGTCTGCTTCCTTGTCATGCTGCTGTGCGGCGTGTCCTACAATGTGCCGATCCTGACCTATAATTTGTGGTAAAAAAGAGCATGCCGCTGCGGCATGCTCTTTTGCGTATATGCAGTTTGGGTGGTTATTCCCCAAAATCCTCGGCGGCTTTTTTCATCATTTTGCGGATCGGCAGGTTGTACGGGCAGCGCGGCTCACAGGCACCGCACTGGATGCAGGCCCCGGCCTTGGTCTGCAGGGTGGCGTACCGCTCGCGGCCCCACTGCTGCAGGCCGTACCGGTTTAAGTACCCCTGAAACAGAAAGACGCTGGGGATCGAGATACCCACCGTGCAGGGGGCACAGTAGTTGCAGCGGCGGCAGAACTGGGTGCCCAGCGCATCGCGGACGGTCTGGTAGGCGGCCTCCTCCGCGGCGGTAAGCGGGGCAATGTTGGCCGCGCCCGCGGCGTTGTTTTCCAGCTCCTCCACCGTTGCCATGCCCGGGATGGCAACCGTCACCGCCGGGTTGGACAGCACATACCGCAGCGCCAGACGGCCGTCCTCGATCGCACCGCCGGCCAGCGGCTTCATGTCGATGAACGCCTTGCCTGCTGCGGCGCAGCGGTCGATGAGCGCCTTGCCCTGCTGCTCCACGATGTTGTAGGGGAACATGATCGTTTCGATCTCGGGAATGTCGAGCGCGGCCTCAAACACAGCGGCCAGATGCGCCGTGATGCCGATGTGCCCGACAACGCCGCGCGCCTTTGCCTCCAGCAGGGCCTCCATCGCACCGCCGGGCGCAAGGATGGTCTTGAGCCCCTCCATGCTGGGGTTGTGGAACTGGAACACCTCGATGTGGTCGGTGCGCAGGTTCTTCAGGCTGGTGGCAAGCTCGGCCTCCATGTCGGCCTTTGTCAGCGCGCGGCATTTTGTAGCAAGGATAAAGTCATCCCGCAGGCCGGCCTCCTCGAGGGACTGGCCGATCCACGCCTCGCTGACTGTGTAGGCGCGCGCTGTGTCGATGTAGTTGACACCGGCCTTGTGGGCGGCGATCAGCAGCTCCCGCGTGCCGGGCTGGTCGATGCGCTGGATCGGGATGCCGCCGAACCCCAGACGGGAAATTTTCAGGCCGGTCTGACCAAAGTTGACATATTGCATAGTGTGCTCCTTTTGCTCTGCTGCGGGGCGTCGAGGACGCCGCCCCTACAAATTGTCTGTTACCCACATTATAGCAAATCCACCGCAAAAATCCAGACCCAAAGCCTTCCCCGGAGGGGGAAGGCGGCCCCGCAGGGCCGGATGAGGGGCGCGTTTGGCCACTATTGCCCGGTCAAAGGGTCGCTGCGGCAGGCTCTCCCCTCATCAGACCGCTTCGCGGCCAGCTTCTCCCTCAAGGGAGAAGCCTTTTTTCCGTTGACAAAACGGCCCCGCTGTACTACCATTAAACTGTATAAGAATAAGGTATAGGGGGTTCACGATGAAATACGGTTTTATCGGCTGCGGCAATATGGGAAGTGCCGTGGCGCGCGCAGTCTGCAAGGGCGCCGGAGCAGGGGATGTGCTGCTGGCCAACCGCACGCCCGCCAAGGCGGAGAAGCTGGCCGGCGAGCTGGGCTGCGCCTGCGGCACGAATGAGCAGGTCGCGGGCATCTGCGACTTTATTTTTCTGGGCGTCAAGCCCCAGATGATGGCCGACATGCTGGACGAGCTTTCTGCCACGCTGGAGTCCCGCGCCGAGAGCCGCCCCTTTGTGCTGGTCACGATGGCGGCCGGTCTCTCGATGCAGCAGATCCGGATGATGGCGGGCAGCGGCTATCCGATCATCCGCATGATGCCCAACACCCCCGTGGCACTGGGCGATGGCATGATCCAGTACTGCTCCGATGATGTGGAGCCTGAAAAAATGGCCGAGTGGCTTGCCGCAATGGCCCCCGCCGGCCGTCTGGACGCCGTGCCCGAGGGCATGATGGACGCGGCCAGCGCCGTGTCCGGCTGCGGCCCCGCGTGGGCGTACCAGTTTATCGAGGCACTGGCTGACGGCGGCGTGGCGGCCGGCCTGCCCCGCGCCAAGGCGCAGGAGTATGCCGCCCAGATGCTGCTGGGCAGCGCCCGCATGGTGCTGGAGACCGGCAAGCACCCCGGCGAGCTGAAGGACGCCGTCTGCAGCCCCGGCGGCTCGACCATTCAGGGCGTGCGCCTGCTGGAGGAGCGCGCCTTCCGCGGGGCTGTCACGGATGCCGTGCTGGCCGCCTATGAGAAAACAAAGGATCTGGGAAAGAAATAAACCCTTCCGAGAATGTAGGGGCGAGCATTGCTCGCCCGCAGACCTGACGGAAAGCAGCGCTTTTCCGGGAAAATACCCCGCACGGCAGACGTCCTGACGGGCGAGCAATGCTCGCCCCTACAAAGCGTTTGCCAAGCGGGAATAGAAAGAGAACTTTTATGCGTATCGTCGTTAAAGTAGGCACAAGCACGCTGGCACACCCCGGCGGGCTGCTCAACATCCGCCATACCGAGGATCTTGTCAAGGTGTGGAGCGATATTCAGAACGCCGGTCACCAGCTGATCGTGGTATCCTCGGCGGCGACCGGGCTGGGTGTCGGCAAGCTGCAGATCGAAAAGCCGTCCGACATCACGACCAAGCAGGCGGCGGCCGCTGTGGGCCAGTGCGAGCTGATGTACACCTATGACCGGCTGTTCGGCCAGTACAATCATACCGTGGCCCAGATGCTGCTGACATGGGAGGATTTTGACCATGAGCAGCGCCGCCGCAACCTGCAGAACACGCTTGAGCGGCTGCTGCAGTTGCGTGCCATCCCCATCATCAACGAAAATGACCCCGTCGCCTGCGAGGAATACTCTCTGGGCGACAATGACACGCTGGCCGCGCTGGTGGCCACCTGCATCCACGCCGATCTGGTCGTGCTGCTGTCCGACATTGACGGGCTGTACACCGCCGACCCGCACACCCACCCCGAGGCAGAGCTGATCCCGGTGGTCGAGGAGATCACGCCGGAGATCGAGCTGCTGGCGGGCGGCGCAGGCTCCTCGCTGGGCACCGGCGGCATGCTGACGAAGGTCACGGCCGCCAAGCGCGCGACCGCTGCGGGTGTGGATATGATCATCACCAACGGCGCCCACGCCGAGGTGCTCTACGATATTGTGGAGGGCAAGCCTGTGGGCACCCGCTTTGTGGGCCGTAAAGCATAAGGGAGGTCTGACCCCATGACTACACAGGAAATTCTGCAGGCTGCGCAGGCAGCCCGTATGCCGCTGGCGCTGGCCGACACCGATACCAAAAACGCCGCGCTGGAGGCGATGGCGGTCGCGCTGATCGCCGCATCGGATGCGATTCTGGCTGCCAACCAGCAGGATGTAGAAAACGCCCGGGGCCGTGTCAGCGATGTGATGCTGGACCGTCTGGCCCTGACCCGCAGCCGCCTGACCGACATGGCCAAGGGCATGCGGGAGGTCGCGGCGCTGCCGGACCCGGTGGGCGATGTGCTGCGCAAGATCGTGCGCCCCAACGGCCTTGTCATTGAAAAGACCGCTGTGCCGATGGGGGTCATTGCCATCATCTATGAGAGCCGCCCCAATGTCACCAGCGATGCCGCCGCGCTTGCCCTCAAGGCGGGCAGCGCCTGCGTGCTGCGCTGCGGCCGCGATGCCTGGGCCAGCTGCCACGCCATTGTGGAGGCACTGCGCGCGGGTTTGCGCAAGGCCCGCCTGCCGGAGTGCGCCGTGAGCCTGATTGAAGATACATCCCACGCCAGTGCCAACGAGCTGATGACCGCCGATGGGCTGGTGGATCTGTTGATCCCCCGCGGCGGTGCCGGGCTGATCCGCGCCTGTGTCGAGAATGCCACCGTGCCCTGCATCCAGACCGGCACCGGCATCTGCCATGTCTATGTGGACAAGGCCGCCGACCTTGCGATGGCGGTCGATATCGTGGAAAACGCCAAGACGAGCCGCCCCAGCGTCTGCAACGCCGAGGAGGCGCTGCTGGTACACCGGGATGTTGCGGCCGAGTTTCTGCCGATGCTTGCGCAGCGCCTTGTCGCGGACCGCATTGCGGCGGGGCTGACCCCGGTGGAGCTGCATCTGGACGCGCAGGCTGCCGCCATCATCGACGGCGTACCCGCTGCGGCCGAGGATTTTGACACCGAGTATCTCGACTACAAGCTGAGCGTGGCGGTCGTGGAGGATGTCGATGCGGCGATCGCCCACATTGCCAGACATTCCACCCACCACAGCGAGGCCATCATTACGGCCGATGCCGCTGCAGCCCAGCGGTTCACGGCCTGTGTGGACAGCGCGGCGGTCTATGTCAACGCCAGCACCCGCTTTACCGATGGCGGAGAGTTCGGCCTCGGCTGCGAGATGGGCATCAGCACCCAGAAGCTCCATGCCCGCGGCCCCATGGGTCTGGCGGAGCTGTGTACCTACAAGTACATCATCCGCGGCAGCGGCCAGATCCGCGGCGGTGCAAGCGCCAAGATGAGCTGCTATACAAACAAATAAGGCTTCCCCCTTGGGGGAAGCTGTCAGCGGCCCCGTCCGCTGACTGATGAGGGTAGACCTTACCGCTGTAGTCCGTTCACCGGCCGCTATGGCGGGCTTTGCCCTCATCCGGCCTCGGTCGGAGCCTCGGCCACCTTCTCCCGAGGGAGAAGGCTTCCATAACGTAAAAACACCTGCGTCCGAAAACGCAGGTGCTTTTATTTTACCCGATATTCATATCCACGGGCTTGGAGATGCCGTTGACGCGGCCGGAGCCGGTGTACTGCCAGATGTTGTACTTGTAGCTGAAGCTCAGCTTGTCGCGGTACTGGGCGATCCAGATGTTGTACTTGCTGATGTTCGCAAAATTCAATGCGTTGTAGAACCAGCTTGCGTAGGAGTAGACGCCGGCGCGGTAGCCTGCGCCGCGGATCGTCTCGCAGAAGGCGACCGCACAGGCGGTGCGCTCAGCCGCGCTCAGTGCGTTGGCGCGGCCGCCGCTCACGCTCTCGGTGTCGTAATAGACGCCGAGCGGCAGGCTGTAGCCGCTGACAAGGCTCAGCACCATGCTGGCCTCCTCAACGGCCTCCTGCTCATTGATGGCCTGACTGTAGAAGTAGACGCCGACCTTGAGCCCGGCGTTGATGGCGCCCTGAATGTTGCGGCGGTAGGTCGAATCCTCGACCAGTGCGCCGCTGCCGTAGCCGCGGTAGCCGCAGCGGATGATGGCGAAGGTGATGCCGTCATTTTTGACGGCGTTCCAGTCGATGCTGCCTTGGAACTTCGAGACATCAATGCCGCGCGCCGTGCGGTTCAGCGCGCCGTCCGCACCGAAGGTGTAGATGTTGCCCTGAATGACCTGCTGGCCGGTGACCGGCTGGTGGGTCGCGGGATCGTAATAGTAGGTCGCACCGTCTATATCCTGCCAGCCGGTGTACTCATACTGGGTGGTGTCGGTGCTTGTCACGGCAAAGCCGTACCCGGCCAGATCCTTGGCCTCGATGTCGCTGGGCCAGCCGGCGGTGGGGTCAACGGGGGTCGGCGCTGCGGTCGGCTCCGGTGTGGGGGTAACAGTCGGCTCGGGTGTCGCGGTCGGCTCCGGGGTCGGTGCTGCGGTCGGTTCGGGCGTGGCAGTCGGCTCATTGCTCGGCTCCGGTGTGGGCTCGGGGGTCGCAGTCGGCTCGGTGGTCGGCTCCGGGGTCGTTTCGGCGGCGGGGGTTGTGGTGGCGCTCTCGTTCAGGGCCGTGCTCTCGCCGGGGGCGTCCTCGCGGTGGACCCACGCCATGCGCTGGCTGGCAGCGCCCAGCAGTGTGATGGAATCCCTTGCGCCTGCCGCCCAGGCGGCGGTGTTGCTGTTTGCGGCGTAGCTTGTGTCGCGGGTCGCGCCGATCAGCTCCTTGGTGCCGTCCCGGTAGACGGGCCAGTAGGGGGCCTCGCTGCCGTCAGCCAGCAGCAGATGTCCGCTGCTGCTCAGCTTTGCGGTGTAGGTGGTCTTGGTGCCGACCTCCGTCCGGGCGCTGTCGGCGTAGGTGACGGTGTCGGTCACCTCGTTGGCGATGGGGGCCGACCCGGCGTTGCTGACGCCGGAGTCCTCGGCGCTCTCGTTGACCTGACTGGCCTGAACGATCTTCTCCTTGACGGCCTGCACATCGGCCTTGTAGACGACCTTCTCCTTGACGGTCACGGCCTGCGCCTCAGGCATTATGTACCCCTCAATGGGCTGCACCGCTACGGTGTAGTCGCCGGGGGTCACATCCTCGGCCAGCGCTGTGCCGGTCTCGGTGTCCAGCGGGTAGTCGGTGGCCTGACCCTTGGCATCGGTCAGGGTGACGGTGGCCTCCACACCCAGCAGCGGGGTCTTGTCCGGTTCTTCTTCAGCATCCGGAGCGTTCGGGTCGGGGGCGGCGGTCTGTGCGGGGGCCGCCTCATCGGTGACCGGCTCAACAAACAGCGTCACGCCGACATCCTGCTGGATCACGCTGGCCTCGAGCGTCAGCGGCTTGTCCGGCTCCGGTGTCGGGCTTGGCGAGGGGGAGGAGGTCGGCGTGGCCGCAGTCTCTGGCGTGGCGGTCACAACGGGTGTCGGGCTCGGCTCGGGGGTGGTGAAGGGCGTAAAGCCTGCGGCAAATGCGCCCAGACCAATGCTGGCCGTCAGCGCCACCGCCGTGCCGCCGGCCGCCAGCTTGTACAGCGGCAGCCGCACAAAGGTGCTGCCGGAGAAATACCGCATCGGGTTCTTTTTATTAAACATTCCTGTTCCTCACAGTGGTCATCGTGGTATGGCCGCATCCTGCGGCGCTGTCTTTGGATAAAACTTTACATAGTGCATCATACCATGAAAAATCCCCCCGCCGCAAGGGGGCAGGGGGAAAAAGCTGCACAGAAAAACGCCGAAATTTTCCACGGAGAAGCGGCACGAGTGTTGAAAATGTGACGCGCCGGAAACATTTCTTCAGTCATATTGCGGTTGGGGTGCCGGTCAGTCACCAGCGGTTGTGTTGGGCAAAAATTCTTCGACCAGCAGGTCCACACAGGCACCGTAGCTGCGCATGCCCAGCGTCTGGCCGTAGCCCTGCAAAAAGGTGGTGTATACCTTTTCGCCGGTCTCGCGCACGGGACCCTCCCACTGCTTCCAGTAGGCGTTGTTGGCGGCAAGGTCTGCCTGGGCCTCGGCGCACAAAAGGCGATAGCTCTCAGCGGCGCGCGCCGGGTCGGCCGTGTAGAGCGCGTTGGATAGATGCAGATAGCCGAACAGCCACCCGGAATACCGGTACGCGGCCCTGCCGCTGGCGGTGGACGCCATCACGCCGACAAAATTTGCCTCCTGCTCGGGCGCGACACCGCGCTGATGCGCCAGCTCATGGGCGATCGTCACCGGCAGAAAGACCGCCGGGCAATCGACATTCAGCGTGCTTTCGCCGACCAGCGGGCAGAGATAGCCGGTGAAGCCCCATGCGCTCATCAGCTTGGAGTAGACAGCAGGCTTGGGGCGGCGCTCCGGCCCGGAGAGAAAGGGCCAGCGCTCCGTCAGCGGGTCATACAGGCCGCTGCAGCCGGCAAAAATTTCGGCCTTGTCAACGGCAAACAGGCCGTTTGCATCCCGCTCGGTCAGGGGGGCCGTTTCGTTGACCCTTTCGGCAAACCAGTCGGTCACGGCGGCCAGTGTCTCGGTGCTGACGGGCGGCGCGGTCATACCGGCCTTCTCGGCAAAGCCGGTGCCGTAGTACTGGGTGCCCCACAGGGCGCAGACCCCGGCATAGCCCCAGACCAGCAGCACAGCGGTGTGCAGCGCCCAGTCGGCCAGCCTGCGGCGGCACACCGCCCGCACCAGCAGGGCCAGCGAACCGAGGCAGAGCACCGTGGCGCCCAGCTCGCAGGCACTGAAGGGCAGCGGGTCCACCGCAAACGAGATGCCCCGCTTGACGGGCATCGAAATATGCGCAAGCCACCAGTCCATGGCAGTGCGGCTGCTGCGTGCCGCCGCAAATACCCCCAGCGCCGCGCCGCCGCCCGCCAGCGCGGCCAGCCCGCCCCGGTGGGCGCGGCACCAGTCGGAAAGTTTTTTCATAAGGCAAAGCCCCCGTTGTTTTTTGTACCATTATACAAAGAACCGGGCCCCGCTGTCAAAAAACGCGCATTGCCGTTTTGCAGAGGGCAGATGTGAGTTTTCTTGAAGAGTGAGAAATGCGGGCGGGGCGGGGGTTTTGAGCGCAAAAAGGTGGAAAAAGGCGGGAAAGGACGCGAGAGCGCGGTTTTTAATGAGGGTTAAACGAAATTGAACGCGAAATTTTGCAAGTTGGCGGGATGCTGGCTTGCAAAATTTTTTTGCCCTTTTTGTGGGTAAAAACGGCTGATCGGCGGCTGGATGGCGCAGCGGGCGCGGGGCGTTTGAAAAGTGTTTAAACGGCGTTTAAAAAGTGCTTCAAATAAGCGCTTAAATATCGGAGTATCGTGTTTTAACAGGCGTTAAAACAATTTAAAAGGCGGCAACCAAACCTATGCACACTGCATAAGTCTGGCTGCCGCCTTTTAACTTTTAATGCGACATAAAACGTCGCATTAACTTTTTGATGTCGCAATGCGTACCAACGTTCTTTTTTTGATGTTTCCTTTGATAGAAGGGAGTTTGGAATGTCGCATTAAAAAATCAAATTTTAACACGATGTATAACGCAAAACGTTATTTCCCAACAAATGTGAGACATTCCTCTCCGTCTTGTGATACGGTTGCTCATGGTGCTGGAATCACGCCAAGATTTTGCAGGCGCTCTAATTCCTTTTTCAATAGAAATCGAACTACTTCTTGA
>OHKE01000437.1_pt1 | contig 14235 bp, 13 predicted proteins | sample 1568731 | NCBI WGS metagenome assembly OHKE01 (sample SAMEA3879588, study PRJEB24766) | human gut metagenome | biome: human-associated habitat; feature: feces | place: USA | collected 1985/1987 | reverse complement strand
GAGCCGCTGCTGCTGCGCGCCTTCCTTGCCGCCGACAAGCCGGTGCTGGCCATCTGCCGGGGCATCCAGCTGATGAATGTTGCGCTGGGCGGCGATCTGTATCAGGACATCAAACCCTTTGAGCACGTCTCCCACAACGACCATTGGGGCAAGATCCACACCGTCACTGTGCGGCGGGACACCTTGCTCTCCCGCATTCTGGGGCAGGATACCGTTCTGGTCAACAGCCAGCACCATCAGGCGGTGGACAAGGTCGCCCCCGGCCTTGTGCTGTCGGCCCTGAGCGAGGACGGCATCGTGGAGGGCATTGAGAAGCCGGACGCGAAGTTCTGCCTGGGCGTGCAGTGGCACCCTGAATGGCTCAGCGCTGCCGACCCCGCCATGCAGGGGATCTTTGATGCCTTTGTGGCGGCCTGCAAATAAATTATGAAAAAAAAAAAATCAGAGCCATCTTGAACGATTTTTAAGCTCTGGATCGTATTCCTTATAAAGAGAACAGGAGGTTCTGCCATGAAATCTTCCAAAAAGCGTTCCCGCGCCGTGGTCACAGTGGTGGCCTGCATTCTGGCGGTGTGTCTGGTGGCTGCGCTGGTCCTTTTCAGTCTGGTCAACAGCAAAGTCCGTGCCTTACAAAAGGGTGCGACCTTTGAGCTCAGCTATAACATCACCGCACAGGACAGTTCCAGTACCCCGGCCCTGTACAATATTCTGAAACAGGTGGGTGCAACCTCCGGCGATGTGGCCGGGCTGTATTCGCCAGGGCAGCTGCAATTGTACCTGTACCCCTCCGGCGGGCTTGCCCGCGCTGAGACCGGCGGCACCGATTTTTTCACCGACCTCTATATCGATGCCAACGATACCTATTTTGATGCCGGGCGGCTCTACCGCACCCTGCGGGATTCCATCGCGGACAGCGCGCCGCTGGTGGGTGCGTTCCTGCCGGAGTGGTCTCTGCCCAACTACATCACGCAGACCCAGCTGGCAAAGATCCTCGGCGTGCCCAACACGCAGGTGGCCATGCAGGAGATGTCCGGCTACACCATGACCCTCAGCCGCCAGTGCATCGTCCACCCCGATTATGCCAAGAAGGACTACACCTACTATCAGTTCCCGTCTGAGGGGGAGGACGCGGCTGTCCTCGTGGTGGGCCTGCCGCTGAAGTCCCTGCTCTTCGACGACACCATCCCCGTGGATGTCCATGTGGAGATTCCCGCCCACGGTGTCAACGCAGCCCTGAGCGGCACACTGAAAGCCGGTGTCAACAGCCTTTCGGCTCCCGTCAGTGTCATTTCCGACAGCGACATCGATTCCATTGTCCAGCTCCGGGAACGTCTGGAGCAGTTTGCCGATCTCATCAACACAGCATTGAAGCGTGTACAGTAACATAAAAAACAGAGCCGTGCAGCGTTTGAACTGCACGGCTCTTATCTATTTCAGCGCTTATGCTCAATGTGTTCCTGTATCCATTTGCCGCCATCACCGCTGCCCACCGCACTGTTATAGACAATGCCGGTCAGCTCGCTGGTCAGGTCGGACTTCATCTTTTTGTACTCCTGCTCTGCCTGATCCGCAACACTCTGGTCACGGCCATTGTCCCGCAGGTACTGGCGCAGCTCTTTCAGGATGGCGTTGAACTCCTTGTCACACTCGCCCTGAACACTGGTCAGCTTGGCGGTTTTGGACACCACGATGGAGACCTTCATCCCCAGATTGCGCTCCTCCACCGGGTGGGAGATGTACTCATTGTAGGCCTCGTAGATCACGCCGTAGAGCTTGGATTCCGTCTGCCTCTTCAGGTTCTGCAGCTGGCGGATGTAACTGTCGATCTTGGCATCCACCTCATTCTCCGAAGCAGCGGAGCTGCTGGAGGCATGGCTGCTGCCGGGGGCCTGACTGCTGGCCGCATGGCTGCCGGAAGCCGCAGAGGACGCGGGCACCGAGTGTGCGGCACTGGAACCGGACACTGCGGAGCTCACGCTGTCCGCCTTGCTTGCGCTGGCGGCAGAGGAGGCTTCACTGGACGAAGCTGTCTCCGAAGAGGAAATGCCAAGTTCCTCTTCCAGCTGTTCCAAAAAGGACGAAACCGGGGATTCTTCCGTCACCTCACTGCTGACGGCGCTCTCGCTGGAGGCGGCGGCGCTGGAGGGTTCCTCAGCTTCCCCGCCGGGCAGAGCGGAGGACGGCACAGAGCTGGCCTGCGCCTCGGACACAGGGGTGCTTTTTCGCATCCCTGTCAGGATCAAAGCAGCTGCCACGATCACCACAAGAACGATGGCCGCAGCCAGCTGATAAAGCTTCTTTTTCTGCATCTGGTACAAAATTCTCCCACTTCAGATTTCGTTCCCGGCCTTTTGCCGCGCAGGAACAGGTCTATCATATCATCCCCGGGGGAGAATTTCAATGGATAAATCGTGAAAAATGTCGCCTAACTGCCTTTTTATGACCGGATTTCGTCCCATTTCACAGCCTGCCGGAGACGCGGTCAGTCTTTTTTCACGGCTACAAGAACGCGGATCTTTCCGCCCGCCGCGCTGCCGTGAGCATCGTACCAGCCGATGAGGCTGTAATCCTCGGCGTTGATCTGGGAAAGGGTGGTGGCGTAATACTTGCCCTTGTACCACAGATATACCTGCATGTCATCGGCAGTCTCATAGCGGGTGGAGCCGCTCCGCACGGAGGCCGCCCCCAGCTGATCCACCGTGACCGGGAGCAGCTGAGCCATAGTGCCCACACTGCCGGAAGCAGTCTTGCGCACCGAGATACCGCCCGCCAGCACGGGATACTTCACGCTGGTCTTATAGGTAGTCTGCTCACCGTTGACGTAGCAGACATAGTTTGCGCCGCTGCTCAGGTAATCCAGCACCGAGCTGACCACGCCCGTGGTGCTGTTGGCACCGATCTTGAGCAGATAGCTTGCCAGGCTGGCTGCGGTGCTGATGAGGTTGGTCACATCATCCAGCACGCCGTCCCGGATATCCGGATCATCCTCCGCGATCAGAATGGTCTGCTCTGCCATGGTCTTTTCCCCTTTTTGTCATTCTCGGTTCTAGTATAACAGCAGTTTCCTGCATTTTCCATGAAATTTTTCTAAGGATTTCTTAAGAAAGCGCTTCTTCCGGTCAGCCCCTGCTGCGGGGATAGAAAAAAGGCATCCCCGCACTTCACAGACGAGGATGCCTTTTTCAAAACGGTTTTCTGCTCCAAAGCGCCCGCTCCGGCGTGGAGCCGGGCCGGGTCTCCGGCGCAGAGGCTTACATTGTAAACTGGACGGCGCAGAAGGCTGCATAGATGCAGAGCAGCAGCACGCCCTGCCAGCGGGAGAGCCTGCCCTTGAGCAGAGCGGGCACAGTCAGGAGGAGCATGACCACGAACATCACGGGCAGATCCATGACCAGAGAGGAATTGATGCCCATGATGGTGGAGTTCTGCGGGATGCTGAAAGGCGACACCGTGATGGACATGCCGCTGACCAGCACCAGATTGAACACGTTGGCACCGATGACATTGCCCAGCGAGAGGGAGCCGTGGCCCTTTGCCAGCGAGGTGATCGCCGTGACCAGCTCGGGCAGAGAGGTGCCCAGCGCCACAAAGGTCAGGGCGATGACGGATTCCGGCACGCCCAGCGCCTGCGCGATCAGGGTGCCGTTGTCCACCAGCAGGTTTGCGCCCACAGCGATCAGGGCTGCGCCGAGGATGAGCAGGCCGACCTCTTTGGCAAAGGACATTTCCTTTTCCGGCTCGTCCTCATCGTCTTCCGGGGCGGGGGCGTTTTTCATAGCCAGCACATTGCAGACCATGTAGGCCACGAACATTGCCAGCAGCACAATGCCGATGGGGCGGCTGAAGTAGCCGGTGGTGTAGGCCACGCCCGCATACAGGGCCGCTGCCACAAAGAAGAACAGCACCGGCACCCGCAGGCTCTTGGGGTCCACCTTGCCCGGGCGGACCGCAATGGTGATGGCCGCGATCAGGGCCGCGTTGCAGATGACCGAGCCAATGGCGTTGCCATAGGCGATCTCGCCGTGGCCGGTCATGGCCGAGGTGGTGGAGACCATGACCTCAGGCAGGGTGGTGCCGATGGACACCACCGTGGCACCGATGAGCAGCTCCGGCACCTTGAAGCGGCGGGCGATGCCGGTTGCACCGTCCACGAACCAGTCGCCGCCCTTGATGAGGCAGAGCAGGCCCACGATAAACAATAATACAGGGATCAGCATATAAAATCTCTCCTTTTTAATCCATAGAGTATTATACCTGTTTCCCCTGCAAAACGCAAGCAAAATCGTGCATTTTTACCCAGCCTTTTCCACCTTTTTGGCGTTGGGGTAGATGCGCTCCATCCGGGCATTGTCAAAATGCTCATCCAGCAGCACATCCACCGCATTGGCCGGAGCCGCGCCGCTGGTGCGGGCATCGTAGCGGGCCAGCGCCAACGCACTGGTCACAAGGTTCGCGGCCATGAACACGGCCAGCAGAGCGGTCATCCAGGGGCGGATCCTGCGCTTGACCGCCTTCATCCCCTTTGCCACCAGTGGGTAGCCATAGCGGATCCAGGTCACGGCCGCAATGCCCCAGAAGAAGCAGTACAGCAGGTTGATGCGCCCGCCCAGATTGAACTTGAAGCCGCTGTAATCCCAGAACACGGTGCCAAACAGCAGCTCTGTCACGGCGCTGCACACATACTCATACGCACCGCCCAGGATCACACCGAACCAGAAGATGCGGCTCTCGCTCTTCTGTTCGCCGCCCCGCAGCAGGATGGCGGCCAATACAAGTGCCAGCCCCCACACCACGCTGAACGGGCCCCAGACCAGGCTGGAACGGCTCATCCAGACCCCGGCGGTGATGCGGCAGAAGATGGTCTCCACCACATCTCCGAGGAAAGCCCCGATGACAAAGAGCCAGAGCAGGTCGGCAAGGGCGAGCTGCTTTTCGGCACTGGTGGTGGGCTCCGGACGGGCCGCAGCGGGGTACGCCCGCTGGATCCGCTTTTCCACGCTGGCGGTAATTTTCTGCCGCAGCCTCTCCGAGCCCCTGCCCAGCTCCCGATTCAGCTGCTCGAGCCGTGGGTGGCGGTTCGCATACCGGCTGACCACCACCATGGCAGAGATCTGGTCAAGGACGGCCAGCGCCATGCCGACCCACACCACAGCGTGGAACAGCAGCGGCGGCAGGTGGGCGCAGAGCCGGAACAGCAGGTCGTTGCCCCAGCGGACTGCCGCCATGCCCAGCAGACCCCACAGCAGGGAGTATTGCAGGCAGACATAGCCGTCCAGATTGAACTTTTTATCGGAGTAGTCCCACCAGCGGCGGTGGTGGATCCGTTCCAGCAGCTTGGCAGTCAGCCACTCCACCACCGTGGCATAGATCATGCTGCCGAAGAACAGTGCCGCCAGGCTGGTGCGCTGGTCGTTCAGGCCGATGGTGATGAGCACCCCTGCCGTGCCGTACACAAAGCAGAAGGGGCCGGAGGCCACGCCGCGGTTGGTGAACCGGCGGCCCTTTGCGGTTGCAACAACGGTCTCGCCTACCCAGCCCAAAAAGGAATAAACCAGATAAATTACACAAAGAGTATAGAAATTCAGACTCATAGCGCTCCTTTCCCGGAACAAAAAGGGGCCGGGAAGCGGCGTTCCCGACCCTCTTTGTTCAGTTTACGAATTACAGCTGGCTCTTATACAGTGCCTCGATCTCCTCCACGCTGGTATCGCGGGGATTGCCGGGGCAGCAGGCATCTGCAAAAGCAGACTCGGCCAGGAAGTGGATGTCCTCTTCCTTCAGGATGCCCTGCAGGTTTGCGGGGATGCCCACATCCGCGCTCAGCTGCTTGACAGCGGCGATGGTGGCATCGGCGGCCTCAGCATCGTTCATCTCGTCAATGCCCTTCACGCCCATGGCCTTGCCGACCGCGCGGTAGCGCTCCCCGGCAACGGTCTTGTTGTACTCCAGACCCACCGGCAGCAGGATGGCGCAAGCCACGCCGTGGGGGGTATCATACAGAGCGGACAGGCCGTGTGCCATGGAGTGGACAATGCCCAGACCCACATTGGAGAAGCCCATGCCGGCGATGTACTGGCCCAGAGCCATGCCCTCGCGGCCTTCCGGAGTGTTCTGGACAGCGCCGCGCAGGTTCTCACTGATGAGCTTGATGGCTTCCAGATGGAACATATCGGAGATGGTGCAGTGGCCCTTGGTGATGTAGCCCTCAATGGCGTGGGTCAGGGCGTCCATGCCGGTGGCGGCGGTCAGGCCCTTGGGCATGCTGGACATCATATCAGGGTCAACGACTGCGACCTCGGGGATGTCGTTGGTGTCAACGCAGACGAACTTGCGCTTCTTCTCGACATCGGTGATAACATAGTTGATGGTGACCTCGGCAGCGGTGCCGGCGGTGGTGGGCACTGCGATGGTAAAGACCGCATGCTTCTTGGTGGGGGCTACGCCCTCAAGACTGCGGACATCGGCGAACTCAGGGTTGTTGATGATGATGCCGATGGCCTTTGCGGTATCCATCGAGGAGCCGCCGCCGATGGTGACGATGCAGTCAGCCTCGGCAGCCTTGAAGGCCGCGACGCCGTCCTGAACATTCTGGATGGTGGGGTTGGGCTTGATCTCGCTGTAGACAGCGTAGGCAAAACCGGCGGCATCCAGCAGGTCGGTGACCTTCTTGGTGACGCCGAACTTGATCAGATCGGGGTCAGAGCAGACAAAAGCCTTTTTGTAACCGCGGGAGGTCAGCTCGGGAACGATATTCTCGATCGCACCGTGGCCGTGATAAGAGATCGTGTTCAGAACAATACGACTTGCCATAGAAATTCTCTCCTTTTATTGTATCGGCTTTTGGCCGATGATTTCAGCTCGCCCCTACAGCGCACCCGCAAGGGTCACGCTTCTTCTTTCTCTTTCTGCGCCTTGATGACCTTTAAGCGGCTGAATTCCTCACGCTCGCGCTCACTCAGCACCTCATCAATGGATTTGATCGTCCTTTGCATCTGCGGAATCTGCACATTGCCAAGGGCGTTCGCGCGCTTCTGGGTCTTTTGGATGGCCTCGGCCAGACGGATAACACTGATCTCGACCTCTGCCAGCTCGACCGTCAGGGTCTTGACCTCATTGAATTTGAGGTAGGCCACATCGAGGGTGCCGTTTGTCGATTCCAGATCGTAGTACAGCCCCAGCGGCGAGGTGGTGTTCAGCTTGAGGGTGGGCAACTCCACGCCCATAACGCTGCGGGTGCTGAGCTGCACGCCGCGCTCCACCGGCACACCGGCCGCATAGCCGCCGACAGAGCCCAACATGATATTGGCCTTTTTCAGGGCCTCGTAGGCCTCGGCATAGGCCGCCGAGATGCGGTCCTGTATACCTGCCGCGCGGTCGATCAGCTGCATCATCTCGCGCACCAGAATATTGCGCTTGCGGTCCATCAGGTCATAGCCCTGCGCGGCCAGCGCCAGACTGCGCTTGGTCGCCATCAGGTTAGATTTTGTAGGAAAAACCTGCTGTGCCATTGGGTACTCCTTAACTTTAGATAATAGATAAAAGATAATAGATAATAAATACGGTGGTTCGCCGCTGACGCGGCTTGAAATACATTTTGTTTTGGCCTTTCGGCCAAAACGCCACATTTTTTATTATCTTTTATCTATTATCTTTTATCTTTCTCGATTCTCGCCTTGGCAGGCTCGTAGTATTTATCCAGCGTTTCGGCATCGCAGCGATCCAGCGCATTGCGGGGCAGCGCAGCCAGCAGCTCCCAGCCGAGGTCGAGCGTCTGCTCCATCGTGCGGTCAGTGTTGCCCTGACCGATAAACTCCTGCTCAAACGCACGGCCGAAGGCCATCAGCTGCTTATCGCTCTGGGACAGCTCCTCCTCGCCGATGACGCTCGCCAGTGCCTTGGCGTCCTGCACCTTGGCATAGCAGGCGAACAGCTGGTTCGACAGGGTGACGTGATCCTCACGGGTATAGCCCGCGCCGATGCCGTCCTTCATCAGACGGGACAGGCTGGGCAGCACGGATACCGGCGGGTACAGGCCCGTGGCGTCCATGCCGCGGTCCAGCACGATCTGACCCTCGGTAATATAGCCGGTCAGGTCGGGGATCGGGTGGGTGATGTCATCGCCGGGCATCGTCAGGATGGGGATCTGCGTCACAGAACCCTTGCTGCCCTTGATGATGCCGGCCCGCTCATACAGGCTGGCCAGATCGGAATACAGGTAGCCAGGGAAGCCCTTTCGGCCGGGGATCTCGCCCTTGGAGGACGAGAACTCACGCAGGGCCTCGCAGTAGCTTGTCATATCGGTCAGGATGACCAGCACATTTTTATTCAGGTCAAAGGCCAGATACTCGGCCACCGTCAGCGCGGCACGCGGGGTGATGATACGCTCGATGATCGGGTCATTGGCGAGGTTCAGCAGCATGACAACGCGCTCCATCGCGCCGCAGCTCTCAAAGCTCTCACGGAAGTAGGCAGCCACATCGTTCTTGACGCCCATAGCGGCAAAGACGATGGCGAAGTCCGAGCCGTCAGCGACGCTGGCCTGCTTGACGATCTGAACGGCCAGCTCATTATGCTTCATGCCGGAGCCGGAGAAGATCGGCAGCTTCTGGCCGCGGATCAGCGTGGCAAGGCAGTCGATGGACGAGATGCCGGTGTGGATGTAGTTGCGGGGGTAAACACGGCTTACGGGGTTGATGGGCGCGCCGTTGACATCGCGGCGGGCCACAGGGTAGATATCGCCCAAGCCGTCAATCGGGCGGCCGAGGCCGTCCAGCACGCGCCCCAGCAGTTCGGGGCTCAAGTCCATCATCATCGGGTGGCCGGTCATGACGGTGCGGTTGTTCACAAGGCTCAGGCCGCGCGTACCCTCGAACACCTGAATGACGCAGCGGTCACCGTCCACACGGACGACACGACCGACGCGGGTCGAACCGTCATCGAGGTGCAGCTCGACCATTTCGTCATACTGCACGCCCTTGACATCGTCCAGCACGACCAGACTGCCGTTGATTTGGGAAAGTCCGATATGTTCCAGAATCATGTTGTTCCCTCCTCATCAGCCTTGTGCCACGGCGGCCAGCTTGGTATCGATGGCTTTTTGCAGCTCGTCCAGCTTGGCAAAATCGTCGTTGGGCACGGTATACTTCATCTGCACCAGCTCGTCAAACAGGCCGGTGGCCAGCAGACGGCTGACCGGCACCTGCTTGGCGACGAGCGCGGCGCACTTGTCGTACAGGTACAGAATGGTTTCCATCATCTTCAGCTGCTTTTCCAGCGGGACATAGGTGTCGACCGCGTGGAAAGCGTTCTGCTGCAGGAAACCGACACGGATAACGCGGGCGATCTCGATCGTCAGCTTCTGGTCATCGGGCAGTACATCGGAGCCGATCAGCTTAACGATCTGCATAAGGTTGTTCTCCTGCAGCAGCAGGTTGGCGATGCGCTCACGGCAGGACATGAAGTCGTGGCCGACATTGTCGTAGTACCAGCCGCCGAGGTCGCCGAGGTACTCACTGTAGGAGTCGTTCCAGTTGATGGCGGGATAGTGGCGGGCGTAAGCCAGCGACTTATCCAGCGCCCAGAAGCAGCGGGTAAAGCGCTTGGTGTTCTGGGTCACAGGCTCCGAGAAGTCGTTGCCCTGCGGGCTGACAGCACCGATAACGGAGACAGAACCTTCCGCACCGTTCAGCGTCTTGACATAACCGGCACGCTCGTAGAACTCGGCCAGACGGCTGGGCAGGTACGCAGGATAGCCCTCATCGGCGGGCATCTCCTCCAGACGGCCGCTGATCTCGCGCAGGGCCTCAGCCCAGCGGGAGGTGGAGTCGGCCATCATGGCGGCGTGGTAGCCCATGTCGCGGTAATACTCAGCCAGCGTAATGCCGGTGTAGATGGATGCCTCACGCGCGGCAACAGGCATGTTGGATGTGTTGGCAATCAGCACGGTACGATCCATCAGGCTCTTGCCCGTGCGGGGATCGACCAGTTCGCTGAATTCCTGCAGCGCCTGCGTCATCTCGTTGCCGCGCTCGCCGCAGCCGACATAGATGATGATGTCTGCATCGCACCATTTTGCGATCTGGTGCTGGGTCATCGTTTTGCCGGTGCCGAAGCCGCCGGGGATGGCCGCTGCGCCGCCCTTGGCAAGCGGGAACATCGTATCAATGACGCGCTGGCCGGTGATCAGCGGCCGGGGCGAGGTCATGCGCTCGGCAGACGGGCGCGGGGTTCGGATCGGCCACTTCTGGCAGAGGGTCAGCGTGTGCTCCTTGCCCTTGGCATCGGTCAATTTGACAACAGGCTCGTTGACGGTGTAGCTGCCGTTCTCGGCGACCCATGTCACGGTACCGGAAACCATCGGCGGCACCATGCAGCGGTGCTGAATGGCCGGGGTCTCGGGGCAGGTGGCGTAGATCTGGCCGGGGGTCAGGGTATCCCCTGCCTTGACGGTGACGGTCACATCCCACTTGGCTTGCTCATCAAGGGACGGCTCATGCGCACCGCGCTCGATAAAGCTGCCCATATCTTTTTCAATGGCGGGCAGCGGACGCTGGATACCGTCATAGATGTTGCGCAGGATACCGGGGCCGAGCGTTACCGACAGCGGGCCGCCCGTGCTTTCGACAGGCTCGCCCGCCTTCAGGCCGCCGGTTTCCTCATAGACCTGAATCGTAGTCTCTTTTTCGTTCATGCGGATGACCTCGCCGACAAGGCGGGCCTTGCCGACATAGACCATCTCCATCATTTCGAGATCGGTCTTGCCCTTGATAGTGACAACGGGGCCGTTGATGCTGTAAATTTTATTTTCCATTGCTTTGCCCCTCAAATATTGATCTCCAGCCCGGCGTTTTCCAAGAACCACTCGTGCTGGGCGTTGAGCCGTGCTGCCAGCGTGTCGTCGGCAGCCAGCCCCTTGGCGGCGTTCGCGCCCTTCAGGCCGCCCAGCTCAATGCTGTCATCGGCCGTAAGTGTCGTGCCTGCGGGCAGCTTGACGCCCTTGAGCAGCGGCAGGTCGATGCTGCGGACGGAAAGGTTGGCGTTCTCCCCCAGTGCCTCGGCCAGTGCGGCGGCCTCGGTCTGCAGCCAAGCAGCGTACTTGTCGCTGGCGGCAAAATCCGCCAACTGCGCCTTTGCCTTGGCAAAGGTCTCGTCCGCGATCTTCTGGCGCTGGTCGGCCAGCTTGGCACGGGCCGCCATGCGCGCGGCGCTCAGGTCACGGTTGGCGCGGGTGCGCGCGCGCTCGGTCTCAAAGCGCAGGGTGCGCTCCACCCGGGCATTCTCCGCCCGGCGGGTCTCGTCCAGCCGCCCGGTGACTTCGCGCTCGGTCTCCTCACGGATAGCAGCGCAGGCAGCCTCGCCCTCGGCGCGGATGGAATCCAGAAAGCGCGCGGCGCGGGTATCTAATTCGTTCATGGTCACACCTCTTAAATCTTGACGCCGATGGCCTCGCGGATATAGCGGGTCAGGCGGTCCTTACCGGCAGCACCGCCGCCGGTGGAAGGCACGGTGATGAGCAGCGGCCCACCGGCAGCGCGGGCACTGTCCAGCGTGGCTGTGTAAGTCTCGGCGATCTTCTCGGTGACGAGCAGCACGGCAATGTCCGGCTGGTTGGCGGCATCGGCCAGCGCGTGCCGCAGGTCGGCCTCGCTGCGGGCTACGGTGCCCTCAATGCCCGCCAGACGCAGGCCGTTCATGGCATCGGAGTTATCGCTGATGAGAAAGAACCGCATGGCGTTACACCAGCTTAGACAGGATCATGATCGAGATGACCAGACCGTACAGAGCAATGGACTCGCCCAGAGCAACGAAGATCAGGCTCTTACCGAAGGTCTTCTCATTCTCGCTGTTGGCCGCGATGGCAGCGGGGGCAGCGGAGGCAACGGCCATGCCGCCGCCGATACCGGCAAGGCCGGTGGCCAGTGCGGCCGCGACCAGACCGATGCTCAGGGAGGAGTTGTGGTCATTGTCGGTGTTGACAGTCTCGGAAGAAGAAGCGGCGGCAGTCGTATCGGCGGTATCATCGGCGGCAAAGACGCCCAGCGCACCGCAGCAGGTAACGGCAGCCACGATCAGGATGGTAACGAACAGTTTGCTGAACTTGGTTTTCATAATGGAACCCTCCGTAAATTTTTATTGTATCCGCGCCTTTTTGTCAGGCGCTTTTGTAGGGGCCGGGCATGCCCGGCCCGCGGCTTCGATTCTATCGACCGGTTGTGGGTTGGTTGCGGGCCGGACATGTCCGGCCCCTACGGCGCATCTTACGCTTTTGCTTTCTTCAAATCAAAGGCCACGAACTTGCGGCCGCCGCCCTTGTAGCAGCGGCTGAACATCTCGTAGAACTCCAGACGGATGCCCTGAATGGCCGACAGCAGCGCCTCGAGGCAGATGACCACGATGTTGCCCAGAATGACGACCACGATGTTGTTAGGCGTACCGGCCAGCGTGAAGACGACCATCATCATGCTGGCATGCACGATGACGAACGCGCCCACACGCAGGAAGGAGATCGTGTTGGAAAGGTAGCTCAGCACCGTTTCCAGCAGTTCAAACACGCTCTGCATCAGGTAGTTGCCCATGCCGCCCGTAGGCTGCCAGGGCTTGCCCTCGACCATCGGGGCCAGCAGCTCGGCAAACAGCAGCAGGATCAAACCGACCACCATGCCGATGATTGCCACGACCTGCGGCAGGAATGTGACCGCCCCCATATAAGCGGATGCCAGATCAACGCCGCACAGGTAGGTCACCATGCCGACAAGGCCGTTGGGCGAGAAGATGAACTCGCCCCACTCCTTGTGGCGGGCGTGGGTGTACATGTTCAGGGCCATAGCCGCCAGCACCAGAACAATGCCGATGTAGACAGCCACCATCAGGATACCTGTGATGGAATCCATGACCGAAACGGGCTTGCCTGCCATGCCAATGGCATGGTAGAGCGGGTCGAGGGCCTCCTCGTAGCCAAAGAGAGAACCGTAGACCAGGCCGAAGATCGTGCTCGAAATGCCGCAGGGGATCATCAGATGGAACAGGTCATTGTGCTTGACCTTCCACATAAAGGTGCTGAACAGCGCCAGCACAATGCCCTGCCCGACATCGCCAAACATCATGCCGAACAGCACGGTGAATGTGATCGCTACAAAGCCGGTGACATCTGTCTCGCCGTAGGCGGGCAGACCGTACATTTCGACGAAAAACTCAAAAGGGCGGCTCCACCACGGGTTTTTCAGCTTGGTGGGGGGCGTCATCTTGCCGGCGGATTCCGGCCCATCGACCGTGACGCGCAGCCCCTTGACGGCGCGGGCCTTACCCGCGACCTCGTCCACCTCCGACGCCGGGACCCAGCCGACGCAGAAGAAGTGTTGGCCCTTGACCGCAGCCATGCGGCGCAGATCATACACAGCGGCATAGTAGCAGGCCGTGTTGTAGAGCAGCTGCACCTTATCGGCGTTCTGCTGCCACAGAGCGGCAATGCGGCCGTTCACATCATCAACACTGCGGTTGACGACATCGAGATTTTCCTTGAAGTGGGTGATGATTTCCTCGGGCGAGCCCGCCGCGCCGGGCACATGCACCGGCTCAAAGTACAGCATCGAGAAGATGCCGTCCGTTTCCAGTGCCTTCTCGCGCGGGGTCATGTAGACGCCCCAGTAACCGGCCTTGGTCTGGCTGCAAGGGGTAAACAGGATGTACGGGTCATCGCCGTAGTTGTTCATCAGCTTGTTATAGCCCTCGGTCGGCAGAAAGCCGAACCGGACCTTGACATGGGCACAGCCGAGAATATCATCGACATTGACCTTCAGCCCGGTAAAATGGCTGTACTGCGTGATGCCGTCCTCGCAGAGCTTTTTCTGGTCGAGCAGCACCTTGCGCTCGGCGCAAAGGTCATCGATCTTTTCCAGCAGATCACTCAGGTAGCTGCGGCCCTCGGCATCCACAGGGTCGCTGTGCTGCTGCCCCTCGTGCAGCTCTATGTTGGCTTCCTCAGCCATCGTCTCGATCTGGTCGCGGATCGCTGTGTGGGGGTTTTCCTCATTCAGTGCGCCGTACCCCAGCGATTCCGACATATATCTGGTAGCAGGCTCAAGATCAAAGCGTCCGTCCATACAGCACGAGCCGATAAACTCGTTCAGCTGGGGCATCGTGCCCTGCACCCGCACCAGTTTCATCTTTTCAACCAATCAGTTCACACTCCTTAGCAACCTTGCCCCTCTCCGGTGTTTTGCCGCTTCGTAGGGGCGG
>OHKE01000431.1_pt1 | contig 14288 bp, 10 predicted proteins | sample 1568731 | NCBI WGS metagenome assembly OHKE01 (sample SAMEA3879588, study PRJEB24766) | human gut metagenome | biome: human-associated habitat; feature: feces | place: USA | collected 1985/1987 | reverse complement strand
GAATTATCTTTTTTAGGCAATTCGCCCCATTCTGCATGCATAATTTCGGCGCGCAGAACAAGGACACTCAGTAGGGCTATCAGCTTCAGCAGGACATAGAGCAGCGCGAAAAACGTCTGTCCTGCGTGGTCATTGACGAAAAAGAAGATCAATTCGCACACGATGCCGAGAAGAGAAAAGACCGCCGTGACCGCCGTTCGCACGGGCAGAACGGCCACGCTTTTTTTGTAGTTGTACTCGCGCACCGTGCTCCAGTCCGTTCCGAGCTTTGCAAGCGCCCAGATGACGCTCACCGCGCCCAGAAACTCGCCGAGGTAGGGGAGCAGAACGTAAAAACAGTTCTGCATCCCCGGCGCAGGAATGCACCCGCCCGCGGCGACCGCAACGGTCAGAATGGCTGCCATTCCCCACACGGCGCGCTTAGATCTGCGCTGCTTTGCATCATCGCTTTGGCAGGCGTAGAGTGCCCCATCGTAAACATATTCGCCCGCGACGTTCAGATGAAAGTCGTTCAGGTGCTCGCGGCGGCTGTGCTTTTTGTGCTGTTCACCCATTATTCGATGCCCGTGAGGTCAAAGTCCGCGAGGGCCTTCTCTGCCTCGGCGCACACACCGCGAAGGCACGCTTCGTCAAACGGACTTTCAAGGCCGGCGTTTTTGAGAAGATCGGTGAACGTCCGGCTGCCGCCCTGCACGGTGTAGGCCATGTAGTGCTGCCAGGCGTTCCCCACGTCCTTGCGGATCATCGCCCAGAATTCGAGCGCCACGGTCTGGGCAAGGCAGTAGTCAATATAATAGAAGGGGCTCGAATAGATGTGGTGCTGGCGCTGCCAGCCCATGCCCTCAGAGTAGAACGGGATCTCGCCGTCGAGCTTCATCCACGGCATATAGACGCCGAGCAGCTCCTTCCAAACGGCGTGGCGCTCGGCGGGCGTCATTTCGGGCTTTTCATACACGATGTGCTGGAAGTGGTCGACCATCGTGCCGTAGGGAATGAACGTCAGCGCGCCGGAGAGGTGGCTGTAGAGGAACTTTTTCGCGTCGGGGCCAAAAAAGCCGTCTGCCCATGGCTCTGCGAAGAATTCCATAGACATCGAGTGGACCTCGCAGGCCTCCATGCTCGGCCAGATGTAGTCGATGGGGATGCGCTTGCGGTTCGTCCAGGCCTCGAAGGCGTGACCGGCCTCGTGCGTCACGACCTCGACGTCGTGCTGCGTGCCGTTGAAGTTGGCGAAGATGAACGGCACCTGATAGTCCATGATGCTCGTGCAGTAGCCGCCCGCCTGCTTGCCCTCGGTCGAGAGCACGTCGAGCAGCTCGTCGCGCAGCATCGTTTCGAAGAACTCCTTCGTCTCGGGCGAGAGCTCGCTGTAGAACTTCATGCCCTGGGCGAGAATGTCGTCCGGCGTGCCCGCGGGGCGGGGATTGCCGGAACGGAATTCGAGCGCGTTGTCGGCAAAGCTCATCGGATACTGCTTGCCCAGGCGCCTGGCCTGCTCGCGGTACACCTTGTCAGCCACGGGGACGAGATACTTGACGACCGCCTCGCGGAACTTCTCCACGTCGTCTTTCGTATAGCAGTTGCGGCCCATGCGGTAGTAGCCGAGCGTGGTATAGCCCTCGTAGCCGAGCTTTTTGCCCATCGCGTCGCGCAGATGCACGAGCTTGTCGTAGAGCTCATCGAATTTCGCCTGGTTGTCCTTGTACCACTGGCCCTCGGCCTTCCACGCGGCAAGGCGCTTTTCATCGTCAGCGCAGGTCTTGAACGGGGAGAGCTGCGAGAGGGTGTAGACCTTGCCCTCGAACGGGATCTGCGCCGAGGCGAGCAGCTTTTCATACTCCTGCGTCAGGTCGTTTTCCTGCTGCAATTCAGGAATGATGGCGGGGGAGAAGGTCTTGAGCGCGATCTCGGCATTGACGAACATCAGATCGCCGTATTCCTTCTCAAAGTCCGCGCGGAACGGGCTTTCGAGCATCGCTGCCGTCCACGCCTGATTGTATTCCTCCAGCTCAGGGTTGAAGTTGTTCCAGAATTTTTCCTCGCCGTCGTAGAATTCGTCGCGTGTGTCGATCGAGTGGCGGATGCTCGCGAGCGTCGCGGCGGTGGAGATGTGGCTCATCAGCTCCTGCTGCGAAAGGAACACCTTGCGCGCTTCCTCATAGCTCTTGGCGGCCTTGAGTTCCGCCGTCAGCGCGGAAAGGCGCTGCTTGCTCGCCGCGGGATCGGGGCGGGTGTAGGTCATTTCGGAAAATTTCATGTTGTTTCCTCCATCAAATTTTTATTGTTACATTTCTTATTCTTGCCGGTTATAGATCGCGGACACGTCCTTGCGTCCACCGCCGATGACGACGACCGCCGCGGCCGCCGTGACGAGCATGAAGCCCGTCAGCACGCCGCGCACGGGGAGAAACGCCACCAGCGCGCCCGCGAGCAGATTGCCCGTGAAGCTGCCGACGGTGTTGAGCATGTTGAACGCGCCGTTGAAGCGGCCCTTTTTCTCGTCGGGCACGTAGCTCTGCGTGGCGGAGATGCGGATGGTGTAGCTCGTCACGCCGAGGATACCCGTTAAAAAGCACGAGATCATCATCACCGGCAGCGGGCAGTAGAGATAGAAGCCCTCACACAGCGAGATGACGACATAAACCATCAGGGCAATGGAATACTTATGCTGCACAGGCAGCTTGATTTTATAATGAATGCCGCCGCCGATGGCGCGGCCGAAGATCGCCATGCCCCAGACGAGCATATAGATGTATTCGCCGTTATCGAATGTCGACTTGAAGTACGGCAGCGTGATGACCTGCGACGCGCCCGAGGCCAGCATGCTGAATGTGAAATAGATGGCCACGCGCAGAAGCCCCTTTTCACTCATCAGATAGCGAAAGCCCTCTTTGATGTCGCGCAGGAGCTGGCGGCCCGAGGAATGCTGCTCTTCGAGCGCGAGCGCGGCACGCTGCTTTTCGATGTAGTGTTCCTCGGCGTGGATCTGCGTCTCCGCCGTCGCGGCGATGAAGAAGCACAGCGCGTTGATGCCGAGCAGCGGCGCAATGCCGAAGAGATTATAAAAGTACGTTGCGATCGGGATGATGAGCGCCGAGAGCGTCTCCAGCACGCTCGCGATGGAGTAGGCCTTGGAGTAGTTCCCCTCAGAGATCAGCAGGGGATAGAAGCTGTCGTAGGCGACATAGTAGATGCTGTTGATCGAGCCGATGATAAAGCAGAAGACCGCGAGCATCGGAAAGCTGAACCAGCCGCGGCTCAGGATCAGCGCAGCGACAAGGTAGACCCCGGAGGAAAGGAAGTCCAGCGTGTAGATCGTCTTCTTGCGCGAAAAGCGGTCGAGGATCGCGCCCGAGAAAATCGGCATGACGATCTGCGGCAGCGTAAATGTCGCAATATAGATGGCATAGAGCAGGTTCGAGCCCGTGTAATCCAGTACGAGCAGGCTCAGCGCGAAGCCGGACATCGAATTGCCCAGCATCGAGATCACGCTGCCCAATGTGATGATAGTGAAATCCCGCGTCCACAGCGGTGAGACCGGAGCTGGCGCGGGAGAAGAGGATTCGTTCATAGAAATAGTCTCCTTCCAGCTTAAGAGCGCAAACAAAAGCCCGCTCGATGCGGGAGGGGGGACGGAAATCAACTGTATTATAAAGGATTTCGATAAAAGAATCAACTATAATTCCACCAAATATGGACAAATGCACAAATGCTGCCCCTGTTTTGTGCGGCACAGAGGGAGTGTCCGCTTGCCGAGAAGCATGACGTGTGCTATAATACCGCCAAACAAAAATAAACTGTGGAGGACATCACCATGCAACATGCACCGGCAAGAGAACTGCTGCATTTTATCAAAAATAGCCCCACCTGCTACCATGTGACCGAGAACATCCGCCAAAAGTTCCTCGCAAACGGCTATACCGAGCTTTCCGAACGCGAACGCTGGGAGGTAGCCCCCGGCGGGAAGTATTTCGTCCGCCGCAACGGCTCGAGCACCATCGCCTTCCGCGTGCCGGAGATGATCGACGGCGGCTTCGCCATGGCTGCGGCGCACTCCGACTCGCCAGCGTTCCGTTTAAAAGAGCATCCCGACCGCCGCAGCGCGCATTATGTCCAGCTCTCGACCGAAAAATACGGCGGCATGCTGATGTCCACGTGGTTCGACCGCCCACTCTCCGTCGCGGGCCGCGTCTTCGTGCGCGCAAACGGCGAGATCGTCGAAAAACTCGTGAGCGTCGACCGCGACCTGCTCGTCATTCCCAATGTCGCCATCCACATGAACCGCACGGCGAACGACGGCATGAAGTACCTCGCGAATATCGACACGCTGCCGCTGCTCGGCGGCAAAGACAGCGGCGGCATCCTGCCCATCGTCGCCAAAGCCGCGGACGTTGCAGAAAACGACATCCTCGGCAGCGACCTGTTCCTCTACTGCCGCGGCGAGGGGACGCTGCTTGGCGAGAACGAGGAGTACATCCTTTCTCCCAAGCTCGACGATCTCGAGTGCGCCTGCGGCTGCCTCGAGGGCTTCCTTGCGGCGAAGGAGAGCGGAAATATCGCCGTCTGCTGCATTTTCGACAATGAAGAGGTCGGCTCGTCCACCAAGCAGGGTGCGGGCTCGACGTTCCTGCGCGACACGCTGCGCCGCATCGCCCTGTGCCTCGGAAAGGACGAGCAGGAGCTCCAGATGATGCTCGCGCGCAGCTTCCTCGTCTCGGCGGACAACGCGCACGCCCAGCACCCCAACCACGGTGAATACGCCGACCCCGACAACTGCCCGTATATGAACGAGGGCGTCGTCATCAAGTTCAACGCCAATCAGCGCTACGCGACCGATGGCCGCTCCTGCGCTATTTTCCGCGCCGTGTGCGAAAACGCGGGCGTTCCCACGCAGGTCATGTCCAACCGCTCCGATCTTCCCGGCGGCTCGACGCTCGGCTCGATCTCCGATACGCTCGTGCCGGTCAGCACGGTGGACATCGGCCTGCCCCAGCTCGCGATGCACTCTTCGTGGGAGACCGCGGGCGTGCAGGACTATGAATTCCTGATCCGCGCGATGACGGAGTATTTCGGCAGCGCACTGTAAGAGACCTGCCGAAACGGTAGACAAAAGCACGGAAACATGCTAAAATAAAACGATTTTTGATCAAATACGCTTTCAACGACAGAAAGGAAATATATCATGGACGTTAAGGAAATTCTCAAGCACGTTGACCATACCCTCCTCAAGCAGACCGCCACCTGGGAGGACATCAAGCAGATCTGTGACGACGGCATCAAATACGGCTGCGCGAGCGTCTGCATCCCGCAGACCTATGTGAATCACGCCGCGCACTACGTCGCCGAGCAGCAGCACTATGGCTTCGGCCAGCTGCCCATCTGCACGGTCATCGGCTTCCCCAACGGCTACACGCCCAGCGGCATCAAGTGCATGGAGGCCGAGTCCGCCGTCGCCGACGGCGCGACCGAGATCGACATGGTCATCAACCTCGGCTGGGTCAAGGAGGGCCAGTACGACAAGATCCTTCAGGAGATCAACTCTGTGAAAATCTCCTGCCACGGCAACATCTTAAAGGTCATCATCGAGACCTGCCTGCTCACCGACGAAGAGAAGATCAAGCTCTGCGAGGTCGTCTCCAACTCCCACGCCGACTATATCAAGACCTCCACGGGCTTTGCCGGCGGCGGCGCGACCCGCGAGGATGTCGCCCTCATGGCAGCCCACATGACCAACGGCAAGAAGATCAAGGCCGCCGGCGGCATCGCGAGCCTGCAGGACGCCGAAGATTTCCTCAAGCTCGGCGCCGACCGCCTCGGCACGTCCCGCATTGTCAAGGCCGTCAAGGAGCTCGAAGCCAAGGGCGAACTTTAAGAAAGGGGAGGGCTCAATATGCCGACTCCGCACAACAGCGCGAAAAAGGGCGACTTCGCCAAGACCGTTCTGATGCCCGGCGACCCGCTGCGCGCAAAATTCATCGCCGAAACATTTTTAGATGAACCAAAGCTCGTCAACAACGTCCGCGGCGTGCAGGGCTACACAGGCACCTACAAGGGCGTTCCCGTCAGCGTGATGGCCAGCGGCATGGGGATGCCGTCCATCGGTATCTACTCCTACGAGCTGTTCACGCAGTACGATGTCGAGAGCATCATCCGAGTGGGTTCGGCGGGCGCGCTGCAAAAGGACTTGAAGCTCGGTGACGTGGTCGCGGGCATGGGTGCGTGCACCAACTCGAACTACGCCGCGCAGTACGGCCTTGGCGGCACATTTGCCCCCATCGCGGACTTTCAGCTGCTCTCCGCCGCCGTTGAATCGGCGAAGGAGCTCGGCGTCCGCATGGACGTCGGCAACCTCTACTCGTCCGACACGTTCTACGACGCGTCGAACCCGTCGCTCAAGTGGGCGGACATGGGCGTGCTCGCCATCGAGATGGAGGCCGCCGCCCTCTACTGCAACGCCGCCTATACGAAAAAGCGCGGACTTTCCCTCTGCTCGATCTCCGACAATATCCTCACCGGCGAGGAGCTTTCGCCCGAGGCGCGGCAGACGAGCTTCACCGCCATGATGAAAATCGCGCTCGAAACAGCCGTGAAGATGACGGCAGAATCCAAAAAGTAAGGAGATTATCATGCCATGCGCGTGATCGACATTGAAAACATTGTGACCAACATGAAGGACGACACCCGCTTCGTCCTGCGCTGCGAGGAGGTCTTTCACGACAAGATCAGCTCCGCCGCGGCGAGCATTTTAATGAACAAGGGACAAAAGCCCATCGTCTGCCTGACGGGCCCGAGCGGCTCGGGCAAGACGACGACGGCGATGCGCCTTCGCGAATACCTCGAAAACCTCGGCGTGAAGGTGTGCATGCTCAGCATGGACAATTTCTTCCTGCCGCTTGATCAGCGTCCGCCCGAGGCGAGCGACTGGGAGTCGCCCTACTGTGTGAACCGCGATTTACTCATCGAGGATATCCACCGCCTGATGGACGGCGAGCTCGTGGAGCTGCCGGTCTACGACTTCAAGGCCGGCGGCGTCGGCGGCTACAAGCCCATGCAGGGCGACAAGGACGCCGTCATCATCGCCGAGGGCATCCACATGCTCAACCCGCTGATTTTCGACCAGCTCAGAAGCGAAGCTACGGGCGTTTACGTTGCCCCGCGTACGCGCATCATCACGCACAAGGACCGCATCGTTCGTCCCGAGCAGCTGCGCGTGGCGCGCCGCATGATCCGCGACTATCAGGGCCGCGGCCATTCGCTGCGTCAGACCGTCGAGCGCGCCGAGAGTGTCGACCGCGGCGAGCTCAACTACATCATGCCGAACAAGCCGAACGCGAGCATCCACATCGACACGTTCCACGACTACGAGCCGTGCATCCTCGCGCGGTATTTGAAGGAGATCCCCGAGTTTTACAGCCAGCTCGACGATCAGTTTATCGCCGAGCACGGGCTGAGCGACCTGATGGACGTTGTCAACTCCGTGCCGTCGCTGCGCACGGACTATGTCCCGCGCGACTCCATCGTGCGAGAGTTCGTCGGCGGCAGCTGCTTTGAGTATTAAATCGGCAAAATCCGACAACGAACTGCAATTTCTGATTTTGATAATACGAAACGTAATCGAAATTTGGCGCTTTTGCGCGAAAAGGGGAGGAAGAGCGAATGCATTCTGACGAGCGGCGAAAGGCCATTGCCGACGTGCTGCACGCGGCGGACGCGCCGATCAGCGCCTCCGCGCTGGCGGAAAAATTCTCCGTCTCGCGCCAGATCATCGTGGGCGATATCGCGCTGCTGCGCTCCTCGGGCGAGGAAATTCTCGCCACTCCGCGCGGCTATGTGACGCCGAAGGAGGCGCGCGGCATCCTCCGCCGTGTCGCCGTGAAGCACACGCCGCAGGAGATGGAAGCCGAGCTCAACACCATCGTCGACAACGGTTGCACGGTCATCGACGTCATCGTCGACCACCCCATCTACGGCCAGCTCACCGGCCCGCTGCAAATTTCGAACCGCTACGAGGTCAGCCAGTTCATTGAGCGCTGCAAAAAGGCGGAGCCGCTGTCCAGTCTCACCGACGGCATCCACCTGCACACGCTCTCCTGTCCCGACGAGGCGGCGTTCGAGCGCACGAAGAGTGCGCTGCGCGCACTGCGCGTCCTGCTGGAGGAAAACGGAAATTAAGGGTTGACAATCCTCACACAAGCGATTATAGTGTCATATGCATGTGTCAAGACACCTGCATATGACGCTATTTTATTTTTAGGCTGTGAGGATATCATGGAAAAATTCAAAGCGTTCTGCAAACGCAAAAACATTGAAGTTTCGGCCAAGCGCTACGGCATCGATGCGCTCGGCGCAATGGCGCAGGGCCTCTTCTGCTCGCTGCTCATCGGCACGATCATCAAGACGCTCGGCGCGCAGCTGGGCGTTCCGTTTCTGACGGACATCGGCACCTATGCGATGTCCGTCTCCGGCCCTGCGATGGCCATTGCCATCGGCTACGCGCTGCAGGCACCCCCGATGGTGCTCTTCTCCCTCGCGGCGGTGGGCTATGCGGCCAACGCCGAGGGCGGCGCAGGCGGCCCGCTCGCCGTGCTCATCATCGCGATCCTTGCCGCCGAGTGCGGCAAGGCCGTGAGCAAGGAGACGAAGATCGACATTTTGGTCACGCCCGCCGTGACCATCCTGGTCGGCGTCGCGCTCGCCAAGTGGATCGCCCCGCCCATCGGCACGGCGGCCTCGGCATTTGGCATTATCATCGACAATGCGACCAAACTCCAGCCGTTCTGGATGGGCATCGCGGTCTCTGTGCTTGTCGGCGTCGCGCTCACGCTGCCGATCTCTTCCGCCGCCATCTGCTCGGTGCTGGGCCTGACTGGCCTTGCCGGCGGCGCGGCCGTCGCGGGCTGCTGCGCGCAGATGGTCGGCTTCGCCGTGATGAGCTTTAAGGAAAACCGCTGGGGCGGCCTTGTCTCTCAGGGCCTCGGCACGTCGATGCTCCAGATGCCGAACATTGTCAGAAATCCCCGCGTCTGGATCGCGCCGACGCTCGCCTCCGCCATCACCGGCCCCATCGCCACGTGTGTGTTCCATCTTGAGATGAACGGAGCGCCCATCAACTCCGGTATGGGCACCTGCGGCCTGTGCGGCCTCATCGGCGTGTGGACGGGCTGGGTCTCGCCGAGCGAGGAGGCTGTCGCCAAGGGTGCGGCGGCCATGAGCCCAACGGGCTTTGACTGGCTGGGCCTCATCCTCGTCGCCATCGTGCTGCCCGCCATCCTTGCTCCGCTCATCAATATGGTCTGCCGCCGCCTCGGCTGGGTCAAGGACGGCGACCTGAAGCTCGACTGAGAAAATAACGTGTAAAAAGTGTGGACTTTTTGTAAAGAATCCCATCAATTATCACAAAAAAAGTGAAATTGGGGAGAATCGGACTTGATTCTCCCCTTTGCTTTTGCTATACTGTTAGACGAAGTGCGTCCGCACTTCAAAATAAACCGGAGAGCGGCCCGCCGCCGACCGGAAAAATAAGGAAGGATAGAAGAATGAAGAAGTTTTTTGCGCTGCTTCTCGCTCTCGTCATGGTTCTGTCCCTCGTTGCCTGCGGTGATAAGAAGACCGACGACAACCAGGATGCCAACAACACTGACGATCAGCAGGGCGGGACCACCACTTACACCAATCCTGACGATATCGACGACAACATGACGTCCGAGGACGGCAAGTATGAAGTCGCTTTCGTCACCGACGTCGGCCAGCTGAAGGATAAGTCCTTCAACCAGGGCACCTTCGACGGCGTGAAGCTCTATGCTGCCAACAACGGCCTGAGCTACAAGTACTATCAGCCCGCCAACGGCGATCAGGCTACCGATGACGACCGTTACGACGCCATGAAGGCTGCCGTGGACGGCGGCGCCAAGGTCATTGTCTGCGCCGGCTTCATGCAGGGCACGGCCCTCGAGAAGGCCGCTAAGGAATTCACCGACACCAAGTTCGTCTTCATCGACGGTTGGTCCCTCGGCCTTGACAACGTTGCGGGCATCGCCTTCAACGAAGAGCAGTGCGGCTACTTCGCCGGTTACGCTGTCGTCAAGGAAGGCTATGAGAAGCTCGGCTTCACCGGCGGCGGCGGCGGCACGAACCCCGCCTGCATCCGTTACGGCTGGGGCTTTGCTCAGGGCGCCAACGACGCTGCTAAGGAAATGGATAAGACCGTCGACCTGAACTACTCCTGGGAGTACGGCGCTTCCTTCCAGGCTTCCCCCGAGCTGCAGACCATGGTCTCCGGCTGGTACTCCAACGGCACTGAGATCGTCTTCGCCTGCGGCGGTTCCATGTTCCAGTCCGTCGTCGCTGCCGCTTCCGCTGAGGACGGCAAGGTCGTCGGCGTCGACGTCGACCAGTCCAGCGAGTCCGAGACTGTCGTCACTTCCGCTATGAAGGGCCTGAGCGACGCTGCCGAGTGGGCGATCGCCAAGGTTTACGATGGCACCTGGGACGAGATCGGCAATGCTGCCACCTCCCTGGGCGTTGCTGAGAACGCTGTCGGCCTGCCGACCGCTACCTGGTCCATGGAGAACTTCTCCGTTGCCGACTATGAAGACCTCTTCCAGAAGGTCCTCAACGGCGACATCACCATCGACAACAACTCCGAGATGGCTGACCCCTCCACCGCCGGCCTGAGCAACGTCAGCGTCAACTACATCGGCGGCTAATTCCCAATAGCGCATACATAAAAGAACGGAAGACTTCGGTCTTCCGTTCTTTTTCACATTTCTGACAGGGAAAGACATGCGAAAACCTTTTGCTTTTCATCGGAAAACGTGATATAGTATAATGTAGTTATGGTTTCCGTCCTCGCAGCGCAGCGCGTGCGGGCCATCAAAACGGAAGGAGGGCGAAAAAACTTGGAGAATCAGTATGCGATCGAAATGCTGAATATCACGAAGAAATTCCCCGGTATTATCGCCAATGACAACATCACCTTACAGCTCAAAAAGGGCGAGATCCACGCCCTGCTCGGTGAAAACGGCGCGGGAAAATCGACCTTAATGTCGGTTCTCTTCGGCCTTTATCAGCCGGAGGAGGGCATCATCAAAAAGGACGGCAAGGTCGTGTCCATCAAGGACCCGAACGACGCCACCGCGCTCGGCATCGGCATGGTGCACCAGCACTTCAAGCTGGTGGACGTGTTCACCGTGCTCGACAACATCATCCTCGGCGCGGAGACGACGAAGTGCGGCTTTTTGCAGAAGAAAGAGGCGCGCAAAAAGGTCGAGGAGATCTCGAAGCGCTACGGCCTGAACGTCGACCTTGACGCCAAGGTCGAGGATATCACGGTCGGCATGCAGCAGCGCGTCGAGATTCTGAAGATGCTGTATCGCGACAACGAGATCCTCATCTTCGACGAACCGACCGCGGTGCTCACCCCGCAGGAGATCGAAGAGCTGATGGCCACGATGAAGGAGTTTGCCCGCGAAGGCAAATCCATCCTCTTCATCACCCACAAGCTCAACGAGATCATGGAGGTCTCCGACCGCGTGAGCGTTCTGCGCAAGGGCAAGTACATCGGCACGGTCAACACAAGCGAGACCACCAAGCAGGAGCTTTCCAACATGATGGTCGGCCGCCCCGTGCAGCTCGAGGTCACGAAGGACGAGGCCAAGCCTGCGGGCGAGGTCTTGAAGGTCGACCACCTCTGCGTCCATTCCCACGTGCAAAAGCGCAACGCCGTGAACGACGTTTCCTTCACCGTCCGCGCGGGCGAGATCGTCTGCATCGCCGGTATCGACGGCAATGGTCAGACGGAGCTTGTCTACGGCCTGACAGGCCTTGACAAGCCATCCTCCGGCACGATCACCCTCTGCGGCAAGGATATCTCTCATGCCTCCATCCGCCACCGCGGCGAGCACATGAGCCACATCCCCGAAGACCGCCACAAGCACGGCCTCGTGCTCGACTTCACACTCGAGCAGAATATGGTGCTCCAGCGCTTCAACGAGCCGCGCTTTGAAAACCACGGCTTTATCAACAACAAGGCTGTGCGCGACTATGCCAACTACCTGATCGACAAGTTCGACGTGCGCAGCGGCCAGGGTGCGATTACGCGCGCGCGTTCCATGTCCGGCGGCAACCAGCAGAAGGCCATCATCGCCCGCGAGGTCGACCGCGACAAGGACCTCATCGTTGCCGTGCAGCCCACGCGCGGCCTTGACGTCGGCGCGATCGAATTCATCCACAGCCAGCTCGTCGCCGAGCGCGACCGCGGCAAGGCGATCTTGCTCGTCTCGCTCGAGCTGGACGAGGTCATGAGCCTCTCTGACCGCATCCTCGTCATGTACGAGGGTGAGATCGTCGGCGAGCTCGACCCGAAGAAAACCACCGTCGAAGAGCTCGGCCTTTACATGGCCGGCGCCAAGCGCATGGCGAAGGAGGAGGCGGCCGTATGAAAAAAGAACACTTCCTGCAAAGCGAAGGCTTTAAGACCGTCGCGGCGTCCGTCCTCTCGATCCTGATCGGCCTCGCCGTCGGCAGCATCGTCATTTTGATCGTCGGCCTCACGAGCCCGAACCTCTCGCTCTCCTCGGCGTGGGACGGCATCCGCATCGTGTTCGGCGGCCTGTTCTCCACGGGACGCGACGCCTCCGGCACGCTGACGTGGGGCTTCAACCCGACGAATATCGGCAACATGCTCTTCCGTGCCGCGCCGCTCATCATGACGGGCCTTTCCGTCGGCATGGCGTATAAAACAGGCCTTTTCAACATCGGCGCGCCGGGCCAGTACCTCATCGGTACGCTCGTGTCGCTCTCCATCGCCCTCGGTCTTCCGTCCGAGACGATGTCCACCACGCTCATCTGGCTGCTCGCCTTCCTCGGCGGCACGCTCGCGGGCGCGATCTGGGGCGCGATCCCCGGCCTTTTCAAGGCCCTGCTCAACATCAACGAGGTGCTCGCCTGCATCATGACGAACTGGATCGCGGCGAACCTCGTCACGTGGCTCTTTGATATCAGCAACTTTAAGAACGTCACCGAGTCCACCAAGACCGGCTACATCTACAAGACGACCTACAACGGCGTTGCCACCGCGAAGATGGGCCTTGACAAGCTCTTCCCGAACTCCCAGGTCAACGGCGGCATCCTCATCGCCATCGTCTTTGCAATCGCCGTTTACGTGATGATGTCCAAGACGACGTTCGGCTATCAGCTCAAAGCCTGCGGCTCCAACCGTCATGCCGCGCGCTACGCCGGTATCGCCGACAAGCGCAACATCGTCATCTCCATGGCGATCGCGGGCGGACTGAGCGCGGCGGGCGCTTCGCTCTACTATCTCTCCGGCAACACAGAGTTCTTCTGGTCCACGTACCAGTCGCTCCCTGCCATCGGCTTCAACGGTATCCCTGTTGCGATGCTCGCCTCCTGTAACCCCATCGGCATCATCTTCACGGCGCTGTTCATGTCGATGCTCGATATCTCGGGCCTGCAGCTGACGAACCTGACGGCCTATAACGAGTACATCACGAACGTCATCATCGCCGTCATCGTGTATCTAAGCGCTTTCTCTCTGGTGATCCGCATGATGCTCAGCGGCCGGAAGAAGAAAAAGATCGCTGTGGCAGACACGGCTCCCATCCCTCGGGGCGCCGCCGTGGAGGATCAGACCTCCCTGCTGCCGGAGGAGGAGAAAAAGGCGGACTACTTCCTTACATTCCTGGCAGACGAGCTGTCTGTGGAGAAGACTGACATTCTGGATTTTGAACTGACCGTATACTGTAAGGAAAATCCGGAATTCATCGGTCTCAACGATGATTTTATCTCAAGTCCGCGCCTGGATAACCTGACTTCCTGCGCGGCGCTCATCTCCGGTCTGATGGATGCCAGGCGGATGGAGGGAATCAACCTGATCGCACTGTTTGACCACGAGGAGATCGGAAGCCATACGAAGCAGGGCGCCGGTTCGATTCTGCTGCATGACATGCTGCGCCGCATCTTAAAAGAGCTGGGACGGGAACAGACGACGGAGCAGGATCTCTACCGCAGCATGCTGCTGTCCGTGGATGTGGCACACGGCATCCATCCGAACCAGGCAGGGAAAATGGATCTTACCAACAAGCCCGTGCTCGGAAGGGGATTCTGTATCAAGGAGGCGAGTTCGCAGTCCTATGCGACAGACTGCGAGGCGATTGCCATCATCCAGCAGATCTGTGAGAAAGAGAAGATCGCGTACCAGAAGTTTGTGAACCGCTCGGATATGCCGGGGGGAAGTACGCTTGGATCGATCGCTTCTGCGCTTCTTCCGG
>OHKE01000422.1_pt1 | contig 14478 bp, 10 predicted proteins | sample 1568731 | NCBI WGS metagenome assembly OHKE01 (sample SAMEA3879588, study PRJEB24766) | human gut metagenome | biome: human-associated habitat; feature: feces | place: USA | collected 1985/1987 | reverse complement strand
CTCTTACGTTTTATAGTACCATCTTCCTGTATAGGGTGTAAGTCGTCACTGATGGTTCGTATAAATAATTTTACGCGTTTTTGCTGTATTTTTTAAGGCGCAAGATTTGTATAATTCCGATAATTGTAGTATACTGTAGGAAAAAATTTTCGTAACACATCAGTTCACCATGTATTACAGAAAAGAGGTTATATTTCAAATGAAAAAGCAAAGCAAAGTAACCAGTCAGTCTGCCATGCTGCAGCAAAACACAAGATCAACCTATCGGATACTGATCATCAGCATCGTTATGCTGATCCTGTTCATCGGATCCAACATGTATCTGAGCCGGATCAATTCCCAGCAGCTGGAAGCTACCATGTATCTGAACCAGTATCGTCTGGGTTCCAAGACGCTGACCGCTGCCGTACAGTCTTACGCAGTCACCGGAGACCAGACCTACTATGACAATTATATGAAGGAATTAAACGAGGACAAAAATCGTGACATTGCCTGGGAAGGTCTTCAGAAAGACGGTCTGACCGACAATGAATGGGCACTGTTAAACCATATTGCTGAAATGTCCAACGGTCTGGTTCCTCTGGAAGAAGAAGCCATGGATAAGGCCGGTTCCGGAGATACACAAGCAGCTATTTCTTATGTATTTGGTGAGGAATATGAATCTACCGTACAGGAGATCACTGCAACCACAGATAATTGTATCAATGATATCCAGGCACGTATGGCTCAGAAGCAAAATACTCTGAATCTGATAATGATCACTACCATGGTGATTTTCATTCTCTGCTTCCTGACCATTGCCCGCAAGATTGTCACCACACTGACCTTTGCAAAACAGGAACTGCTGATTCCCATTGTAAAAGTATCCGAGCAGATGAAAGTACTTGCGCAGGGACATTTTGACAGCCGTCTGGATCTGCCGGAGGATGACAGTGAAGTCGGCATCATGGTGCAGGCCGTTCATTTCATGAACGACAACTTTACCAAGATGATCACCGAGATTTCCGAGATCTTAGGTCAGATGGGTCAGGGCAATTACCGTGTAGAGCCTACGGAAGAATATGTCGGTGACTTTGTACAGATCAAGGATTCCATGGTGAAGATCATTGCCGATATGAAGAAGACACTGTCCACCATTCAGGTCAGCGCACAGGAGATCGATGGTGGTTCCGAGCAGCTGGCACAGGCAGCTACCGATCTGGCAGAAGGCTGTACCGCACAGGCCTCCAAGATTTCCGAAGCATCCCAGATGATCGACGCTATGGCAAAGAGTATTGAAGAAAAAGCCAGAGTTGCACAGGAGACCGCAGATATCTCCAAGCAGTCCGCACAGACGGTTGCTGATGGCAATGCCAAGATGCAGGAACTGAAAGTCGCAATCGGTGAGATCAGTAAATGTTCCGAGGAGATTCGTTCTATCATTCAGGTCATTGAGGATATCGCTTCCCAGACCAACCTCCTGTCACTGAATGCCTCCATCGAGGCTGCCCGTGCCGGAGAAGCAGGCCGCGGATTTGCTGTCGTAGCCGAGCAGGTCAAGAATCTGGCGGAACAGTCCACCGAGGCTGCCGGAGAGACCACAAAGCTGATCGAGAGCACCATCGATGCTGTCAACAAGGGAATCGCCATTGCAGAAGAAACCGAAGCCAGCATGGATCAGGTAATGGAAGAAGCCGAGGCTTCTACCAAGCGTATGGATGATATGGCACAGGCCCTTCAGGCTGAAGTGTCCAGCGTCCAGCAGATCGATGAAAACATCGCTCATGTGGCCGGAATCGTGGACAACAACTCCGCATCTTCTCAGGAGACCGCCGCTGTCAGCGAAGAACAGTCCGCGCAGGTACATACTATGTTACAGCTGATGCATCAGTTCCAGATCTAGTTTTCAGAATGATAAAGCCTGAGTGCTTCTAAAGAAGCCTCAGGCTCAGACTGTAGACAAAGCTCCTTCCTGTGAGGGAGCTTTTCTTGTGTCATGACTGCAAAAATTATGTACTTACAAGCATATAAGAAGTAGTGAAAATGCCGTATTTACGGGACTTTTCACTACTTTTTTGGTATAATGAAAGTATCAAAATAAAGGCGGTGTTTCCTATGATGACACAGAATGCAGATAAGAAAAGAGAACAGATTCAGATGTTCTGCATGGATGACCTTGTTCCGCAGGATCATCTGCTGCGCCTGATTGACCAGGCAATCGACTGGAGTTTTATCTATGATCTTGTGATCGATAAATACAGTGCAGACAATGGCCGCCCCAGCATGGATCCGGTCATGCTCATTAAAATTCCATTCATCCAGTATCTGTACGGCATCCGAAGCATGCGCCAGACAGTAAAAGAAATCGAAGTCAATGTCGCATACCGATGGTTCCTCGGTCTGGAAATGATGGACAAGGTTCCCCATTTCTCTACGTTTGGAAAGAATTATACCAGACGCTTTAAGGATACTGATCTTTTTGAACAGATCTTTTCCCGTATCCTGCAGGAATGCTATAAATACAGACTGATTGATCCTTCCGAGGTCTTCGTGGATGCCACCCATGTAAAAGCACGGGCAAACAGCAAAAAGATGCGGAAACGGATTGCAGATGAGGAAGCACTGTTCTTCGAAGAGCAGTTAAAGAAGGAAATCAATGAAGACCGGGAAGCGCATGGGAAAAAGCCTCTGAAAGAAAAGAAGGAAGATCCCAAAGATCCCCCCTCCTGTGGTGGCAGCTCTGATGGAAAAGAAGAAAAAACGGTCAAGGAAAGTACAACGGATCCGGAAAGCGGATGGTTCCGAAAGGGTGAACATAAAAATGTTTTTGCGTATTCCGTGCAGACAGCCTGTGACAAAAACGGATGGATTCTGGGTTATAGTGTAAATCCCGGCAACCAGCATGACAGCCGGACATTTAAATCCCTGTATGATAAGATAAAAGACATTGGCATTCAGACACTGGTAGCCGATGCAGGATACAAAACACCAGCGATAGCAAAGTTACTTCTGGATGATGGTATCACACCGCTTCTGCCGTATAAACGCCCCATGACCAAAGATGGTTTTTTCAAAAAAGCCGAGTATGTGTATGATGAATATTTTGACTGCTATGTATGCCCGAATGATCAGGTGCTGGCTTATCATACGACGAACCGTTCCGGATACCGGGAATACAAGAGCTGCGGAATCGTCTGTGAAGGATGTCTATATCTGAAGCAGTGCACAGAAAGCAGGGATCATGTGAAGGTAGTGATCCGGCATATCTGGGAGCCGTACATGGAAAAGTGTGAGGATATCCGGCATACGATTGGGATGAAGGAAGTGTATGCGCAACGGAAAGAGACCGTAGAGCGCCTCTTCGGAACAGCAAAAGAAAACCACGGATTCCGCTATACACAGATGATAGGAAAAGCCCGGATGGAAATGAAAGTCGGGCTTACGTTTGCCTGCATGAATCTGAAAAAACTGGCAAAGATGATAGCCAGGAAGGGAAAAAGGGGAACCCAAAAGCGTTTATTATTGATCAAGTACACACTTTTTGAACCCAAAACAAGAAAAACGCTTCTGGAGTGCTGACCAAAAGCGTTTTGTCTACAGTCTGACTCCCTCACACATGTGTGAGGGAGTATTTTTGTTCTTGCAACTATTCAAACTTACGACCTCTAACTGGTTCGGACACACCGTTCGGCCTGAACCGACCGAAGCGGAGCGGAGACCCACGAGGTCCGGGGGACCTCGGCCTAGACCGACCGGAGCGGAGTGGAGACCGCAAATTCAACTTTCACTAGTTCAATCACGGGCTGAACGCCGCAAATTCTCTCCAATCCCCATAATCACAAACACCGTCGAAATATTCATCACCTGCTGGAAGCTGAACATATTGTTCACCGTATAGGCCAGCACACAGAACCCGCAGGCTCCCACCAGCATCGACTTTTTCCCGGCATGTAGGAAATTACGGATTACTGAGATCATCATTCCCGCATAACTGACCAGCCCCAGCACTCCTATATCCACCAGGATCGTCAGCCATTCATTATGTGCATTAGTGAGGCGGTTTCCATAGAAGAAATCATACACCATATTTTGCAGCTCCGGGCTGGCCTCATTCGACAGAAACGCATACATGCAATCCGGCCCTACGCCGAAAATCTTATGTAACAGATCTGCTTCCCAGAAGCATCTGGCTCCCGCCGACCAGGTGGCTCCCCTGTTGCTGCCCCAGGCCGCACTGAACATCAGCCAGTTGCTGCCCCCGTCACCTGCCGTCTCCGTCAGAAAGGACGTCAGTTTTCCGCCCAACAGCGTATTCGCCAGAATAAACGCTAATAATGCCACGCTCACAACCGGCAGTGCTACGCACAATATCCGATAGATGCCCCAAAAAAGTTTCCCACGGTAATGATTTCTGTTATTGCTGGTATGTACCAGCCACAGCACCACTACTGACACGATCGTCATAATCACACTCATTGCGGAAAACGTCAGGATATCCGTCACTTTTTCCATCGGCAGTTCCTGCGAAAGCACATTGCAGCTCCGCAGAATATATGTGATCAGACATGCCACCGATAACAATGTCATTTCCTGCCAGAAGCATTCCATTTTTCTGCCATCTTTCACAGACATGCCAAACAATACAAACAGCATTACGGCTAAAGTTACAACACCACTGCTGCTGCCCTGGGTTACCAGAGAAGCAAAACCAATCGTCACATACCCCATCAGCAGCGCTCTCTTCCAAGTGATCTCCGATCCCATCCACCATAACAGATAAACTCCACCGAACAGCACCGTCACCAGATAACCGCAATACCAGTTAATATTTCCCACGGTAGAAATAAAGGAGGAATTGATGATCTCCTTATCTACAAGGCACAGCCCGAATTTATTCATATATCCGAGGAAAAAAACAATGGTCGACACCGGCAATGTCAGGATCACGATCCAGTCGTTTCTCTGCCACATCCGTGAGATCATAAAATATACAATGACCGCTCCCAGCTGGGTCCACATCCCCATCCGCCAGGATGCCGTCCCCCACAGTGCCTCCTCCCGATACCGGGTAAACACATAGGACATTACCACGGCAATCCCGTATAGAGCAGCAAATTTATCCGTAGTGTTCAAAGCCTGCCAGATTCTTTTCGGAATAGTCCGAAATTCCGGAAGCTCCTGTTTCTGCTTTGCCACAATGAGGCGAAGGATCAGCCACAACACAAATACCGGAAGCAGACATTTCCCCACATAAGTCATAGTCTTAATAAAAAAATTCTCCTTGTCTGTTCCGATCTGGGCATAGCCCCTGTTGTACAACGGCAGTACAGCCAATATCACAAACAGATACACGCTGATCACGATATCACACAGGAACCGGCTGAAATTGCATAGCGTTTCTGCCACCGATTCCACTGTTTTTTTTCCTTTTGTATTTTTTGCCATAGGTCCATCTCTCCAAAGCATGCTTCATCTAATACTTTTATGATAGCTTTCGCCACTTCTTTCGTCAATCTTTTCTCATTCCCGCCGGCCCTGCTCCCGCTGCCGGTCATACATACGGGCCAGGCTGTGATAAGTCTCATAGATGAGCACAAATCCCAATGGCCCCTTGATGATCCCCCAGACGCCAAACAGCCGGATTCCCGCATACAACGACACTAGCACTGCTATGGGGGATACCCCTATTTTCCTGCCGATGAGACGAGGCTCCATGACCTCCCGCAGAAAAATGCAGACCACATACAATACACCACAGACCAGCGCCCGGCCCCAGTTGCCATCCAGGATCTGAAACATGCCCAGCGGAACCAGTACCACTCCCGTTCCGATAAAAGGCAGCGCATCTAAAATCCCCGCCAGGATCCCCCACAAAATACCATGTTTTATTCCGGCGATTCCTAATGTTGCCGCGGCTGTCATGGCAATCGTGGTCATAATGATCCCCTGGGCCTTTACAAAAGTGGCAATATAACGGACGATCCCGCAGATCACCTCCAGAAGTACATGACAGGCCTCCTGATCCAGCAGACGGTTCATAATACCGTCATAGTCTTTCGCCAGCAGCACCGAAGCGATCAAAAACGTCACCAGAAATCCTCCCAGCTCCGCGAACCACTGCACATACTGCATAGACTGGGAAAGCATTCCCGGCAGAATATTTTCTTCCAGTGAATCCAGCCCCTCCTGTAGTCTGCCACTGACCGTATTTTCCAGATACGCAGTGTCCACACCAATAATCTCTCCCACGCTGCGACACAGCCCCCGGACGGCTTCCAGCCACTCCTGCTCCCGCAGTTCCAGATTGCCGATCCATACCGGCAGGCTGCCTAGCATCCAGGACACCAGAATCCAGAGTAACCCCACCAGCAACACTGTTGCCACGATGAGAATCACTATGGCACTGAGGGGTCTGGGAAAATGCAGACGCTGATTCATCCGCTTCATCATTGGCCCAAAAATTGTGACAAACAGCATGGCCAACAGTACCGGTGCCGACAGAGGTGTCAGATATTGCAGAAAAAAATAGACTGCCCCCGTTACCAGAAGCAGTACTATCATCTTTTTTCCTATTATGTTTTTGCCAAATTCTCCCCAATCCATGCCGCACACTTCCTTTTTAGGATTAGTGTGTGCCGGACAGGCTTTTTTATCCTTCGAAAATATCCTCCGAAGGAATTTTTGTAAATTTTTTAAATGCAGGATTCTGCGGTTTCACCCGGAATGACATCTTTTTGCCGTTGCCGGGATGGGTAAAATCCAGAGAATATGCGCAAAGTGCCACGCCGCGATATGCCGGACTCCCCGCCGTTCCGGCGACTGTAGTGTTCCCGTATTTGGTATCTCCCAACAACGGCCATCCCGCATGGGCAAACTGCACGCGGATCTGGTGGAACCGTCCGGTCTCAATGCAGACATCTGCCAGTGCCAGCGGCATAGGCTGATTAATTTTCTCCAAAATGCTATAATGCAGTTTTGCGATCTTTGCGTCCGGAAAATTCTTCTCTCTGCCGGTGACTGCCACTGCCACGCTGCCCTCTTTCCGTAGATAATCCACAAGCTCCCCTTCCGAAGCATCAGGATATCCACAGAGTACTGCATAATACTGTTTATTCAATGTGCCCGCCGACAATTGTTTCGTCAGAACTGCTGCCGACTTTTTCTCTTTGGCGAATACCAGCACACCCTCCACCGGCTGATCCAGCCTGTGGATCACCGCCAGATAAGGCGCTCCCTGTTCGGCTCCTGCCTGTTTCGCCAGATAGGACTTCAATTCACTGACCACATCTGCCTGTCCGATCCGGGCAGACTGTACCGCCAGCCCTGCCGGTTTGCGGATCACCAGTACGCTGTTGTCTTCGTATAATATCTCTGTTCTCATTTTCGCAGCCCCTTGGGATAATGGTTCTTCATGATGCCTCCGGCCAGTTTTCCCCAGCCCAGGCTGATGTCGTCCACGCAGATCAGATACCAGCCTTTCTCGCCTTCCGCGGAAAAAGTCTGTCCCTTCAGATAAGCAGCCGCTTCCTCCTCAGACAGCTTCCACACATGCTTCACATCCTCCGGGCGCAGTGCCAGTGCTAACGCGTGCGCCGGTTCAAAACGGTTCTTTTTCAAGGTGCCCAGATGCAGTCCGGGACGCAATACCTTCAGTCCTTTCACCCCGGGCATTCTCTCCGGCATGCGGTACAGGTTATCACCAAATGCCAGAAAGCCTTCTCCGGCAGTGCATAGTCCTGCTTTGATCGTCTGCTCCTCCGAAAAAGTCTCTTTTGCGAAGTTAAAATACTCTGCCCAGTCCTTTGTCAGATTCTTCGCCGGAATTCCCTTCTCTGGTCCGGTGGCACTCACCGGCTGACAGCCTTCCGGAAGCTCTCCCTTTTTCTGTAATACTGCGGCATAATGCCCCTCGCCACGTAACTTATGAGGCCACAGGCGCAAGGTGCCTTCGATACCCGGCGCCGGGTTCTCCACACAGCCCGGAATACCGTCACAGCCCTCCGGGATCCCCAGTGTTTTTTTATCTATGGAAACGATCTCGAATTCCTCATGCATTGCAAGAAACCGGCTGATGCTGCCTTCATTCTCCGCAGGTGCAAAGGTGCAGGTAGAATACACCAGTCTGCCGCCGGGTACCAGCATCCGGGCGGCACATTCCAGAATGCCGTCCTGTCTGTCCGCACAGAGCTGTACATTCTCCGGGCTCCATTCCTCACAGGCCACTTCATTCTTCCGGAACATTCCCTCTCCGGAGCAGGGTGCATCCACCAGGATCCGGTCAAAATATTCCTCGAAAATATCCGCCAGGTGCTCCGGCGTCTCATTCAATACACAGGCGTTGCGGATGCCCATGCGCTCCACGTTCTCCGAGAGTATTTTCGCCCTCGCCGGATGGATCTCGTTCGTCACGAGCAATCCTTCTCCTTCCATAGCCGATGCAATCTGGGTGCTTTTTCCGCCGGGTGCCGCACACAGATCCAGAATCCGCTCTCCGGGCTGTGGTGACAGTAGTGTCACCGGTGCCATGGCACTGGGCTCCTGGATATAATACAGGCCCGCTTCATGCCAGGGATGCTTTCCGGGCTGGTCCTCTTTTGTGTAGTAATAGCCGTTGTCCGCCCAGGGAACCGGATGCAAACGAAAGGTCTGCTGTATTTTTTCTTCTATGACAGTACTGTCATCTGTCCGTCCGGACTCCGTCCGCAGTTTTAGGGGATTCAGACGCAGTGCCTGATATTTTTCATGGTCAAAACTTACCAGGAACTCCTCGTATTCCGATCCCAAAAGTCCCTGCATTCTCTCTAAAAACACCTGTGGAAGCATGGATTTCCTCCATTTCTATAATCTGTTCCCATTAACTGTATCACAGCTCCTATTCGGGGGCAATCATTTCTTGCCAACCGTAACCCGGGCAACTATAATATTTCCTGTAAGTGTTTGTATTGTTGTAGTTCTGAAAGAGTAACCCATTGTTTATATTTTTATTATTTTCATTAAGAAAAGAGGTTCTTATGTCTATCTTCAGAAAAACACTGCGCTGTGCCGTTCTGGCGGCTCTGAGCACCTGTGCTCTCGCCGGCTGTGGCAAACAGGATGCAGCCAATGAAACCGCAGCGACCTCCTCTGAGGCACCTTCCGCTGCCATCACCGAGACCATCTCCGAAAGCACAACCGCTCCCGAACAGACATCCGTCCCCGAAACAGTCGAAGCCCAGCCTGCGGAAACTGAACCCCCATCTTCCGAAGCACTCTCCGTGGATGCCTCCACGCCCTACGGGCAGCATGGTGCTCTCCATGTAGAAAACGGTAAGCTGACAGACGAAAACGGCAACACCGTTCAGCTTTACGGTATGTCCACCCACGGTATTGCCTGGTTCCCCCAGTATATCAATTATGATTCCCTCCGTACCTTGCGTGACGACTGGAATACTAACTGTATCCGCCTCGCCATGTATACGGCGGAATACGGCGGCTATTGTGCCGGTGGAGACAAAGAACAGCTGAAACAGCTGGTAAAAGATGGCGTATCCTACGCTACGGAGCTGGGAATGTATGTGATCGTGGACTGGCATATTTTAAGTGACTGTGATCCGAACCAGAACAAAGATGAGGCGATCGCCTTTTTCCGGGAAATGGCGGAAGTTTTTGCCAACAACGACAATGTGCTCTATGAGATCTGCAATGAACCCAACGGCGGTACTTCCTGGGACAGCATCAAGTCTTACGCAGAAGAAGTCATCCCGGTGATCCGGGCGCAGAAGCCGAATGCCGTAATTCTCGTGGGAACACCAACCTGGAGTCAGGAGATCGACAAGGCTGCCGCTTCTCCGCTGGATGACAGCAATGTAATGTATACGCTGCATTTCTACGCAGGCACCCATAAAGACGACCTGCGGAACCGCTTAGAGACCTGTGTTCAGAACGGGCTTCCGGTATTTGTCAGCGAATTTGGCATGTGCGATGCCTCCGGCAATGGTGCCAACGATTTTGTTTCCACCACCAAATGGCTGGATCTGCTGAACAAGTACCAGATCAGCTTCTGTTGCTGGAATCTCGCCAACAAAGACGAAAGCAGCAGCGTCTTCAAGGCTTCCAGCACGGCACTTTCCGACTGGACCGACGATGATTTCAATGAATCCGGACGCTGGATCCGTGACTACTTCCGCGGAATGCCACAGAAATAGCCACATATCATTTCTTTACAATAATTCTTCGTCATAAACCGCTCTGCCGCCACCAATGAATTTCGGTCTGGTGCGGGCGCATACCACATGGGCGTCTCCGATCTGTCCGGACCGGAGGCGCACCGGTACTGCCACATCTCTCAGATGCATTCCGATCAGCGTATCCCCGATATCCATTCCTGCTGCCGCCTGAATATGTTCCACAGCCACCGGATGCTCGAAGGCTTTATACGCCGCCGTCGCAAAAGATCCGCCTGCCTTAGGCTGAGGTACCACATTTACCATGGGATAACCATATTTTACCGCAGCCTCTTTTTCCAGAATCAGTGCACGGTTCAGATGCTCACAACACTGCGCAGCCAGATATACCCCGGCTTCCTGCGTGGCCTGGTAAATACCGCCGAAGACCATCTCCGCCAGCTCCGGGCTGGAATAGGTACCGATAGTAGCACCTCCCACCTCACTGGTAGAACAGCCTACCACAAACAGCTCTCCCTGCTCCAACCTCGCCTTTTCCAAGATCTCCTTGGCCGCCAGATAAGCCTCTTCTGCAATGATTGTCATATCTTCTGTCATGACGAATACCTCCCAGATTATTTTTTAGTTATTGCCATCTTTTCTGCCTTTCCCGGCAGACAGACTGCTTTCTATAGTTACAGCAGACAGTTTTCCAATACCAATATCATTAAAAAAACGATATTTGCTATGGTAAACCATCCAAAATACTTCTTTTTCTCTCCCGGAATCTGTCTGGCCACCTGTTTATAAGAGATCAGACTGGCCATGGATGCGATCAGCGTCCCCAACCCTCCCAGATTCGTACCGATGATCAATGCCGTTATATTTTCCGTAAATCCGGATAACAGCAGGGCCGCCGGAACATTACTGATCACCTGACTGGCAATCACGGCTGTCATCACTTCTCTACCTCCGATGATCTTCTTCAGGAAATCACAGAAAGCAGGCATTCTTCCCATATTTCCTATAAAAATAAAGAAGCCCACAAACGTCAGCAAAAGCGAATAATCCACTTTTATAAGAGTACCACGATCTAAAAGGAGAACCGCCAATGCCACAGTTCCCAATGTCACCGGATAAGGAATCATATGAGCCACAGTCAGCAGACACAACACAAATAACAGCAAATATGCCGGAAGTAAATATTTCTTTTGTTCCAGCTTCTCATCTTCTGTCAGCAAAACTTCTGCTCCCCGGACTTCGATTCCGCTTCGTTTTGCCACAATTACCACACAGATCATCAGTAAAAGCAGTGACACCAGAGAATAAGGCAGCATCAAAAGTATAAATGTTCCAGCGGACATCTGTGTTTTCCCATATAAATACAGATTCTGCGGATTTCCGATCGGCGTCAGCATACTTCCCAGATTGGCAGCTATCGTCTGCAGAACGATCACAGGTACTGCCAGTTTTTTCACAGCTTCTTCGCCTGTCAGCCGCAGCACAATGAAGGTAAACGGTACAAACGTGATCAATGACACATCATTGGTGATGATCATACTGAAAATGAAACACAATAGTACCAATACCTCTGCCAACTGTATGGTATTCTGTGTATGCCGCAACAGCGTTTTTGCAATATTACGGAAAACACCCAGTTTCTGCAAGCCTGCCATCACCGTCATCAGGCAGAAAAGGATCGAAAGTGTGCGGAAATCAATATATCCTGCATATTCTCTGTCCGGCGGAATCATCACCGCGGACACTATTGCCAGCAGGATCGCTACGGTCAGAACCGTCTCTCTTTTTAGGAATTCACTCAGTTTTCTCTTTACTTCCATACTCATTTGTTCCTTTGCGTTGTATCTCACAAATTTTTTTTACAGGAATATAGTAAAATTAAGAATATTTTCTACGGAGCATGTTATGTCTATTCTGCCCCCTCTGCTCTTCGGCATCTCAGCCAGTCTGGATGCCCTTCTGGTAGGTATGGCTCTGGGCCTCCAGAAAGTCCCTCTGCCTGCCAGACATAATCTGCTGATCAGCACAGTCACCCTGATCGGGACTGTGATCTCTATAGGTCTTGGCAACCTGTTGTTACCCTTGTTTCCCATCGGCATCGGTACCCGGATCGGAAGCAGTGTACTGATCCTTTTCGGTCTTTACTACGTGGGAAAATGGCTGCTTTCCAGATGGCGCTGCAATTTTTCCCCGGATAATAATCTGTGCCAGAAAAAGAAAAAATTTGCCGGGCACCGGGAATTATCCCTGTCGCAGATACTGGTGCTGGGCTGTGCCCTTTCCATGAACAATATCGGCATCGGTTTCTCCGCCAGTATTACGGGACTTCCTTTCCTTCCGGCATCGGTGTCCACCTTTTTCTGCTCCTTCGGATTTCTGGCTTTCGGAAGCCGTCTGGGCAGGTCTGCTTTCCTGCAGCAGATCGGGGAATATACGGATCCCGTCTCAGGTTTATTGTTGATCCTGCTGGGGTTGTGTCAATTATACCACTGATCCGTATAGTTCCGAAAAACCTGGGGAATCTATCTGAATAATAATACCATATACCTGTTTGGCAGTCTATGCAAGTAATCAGAAAGGATTCCCCACTATGGTACAACGCTCCTTATCCACAAATCTATCCAAAAATACAGCACTTTTCCACGCTCTGCTGCCACTGGATGACAGTTTTGACCTGATCACCCGTGACCTGAAGCTGGGAAATACGCCGGCTTACTGGATCGGTGTCAATGGTTTTTGTAAGGCGGAGATCCTTCAACAAATTTTTTCCGACTTGCAGGACCCCCTCTATACACTGGATTCCGAAATCCGGGATCTCCCTCGCTATGTGCAGAGCAAACTGGGGTATGCCCAGGTGTCACTGACTTCCTCTATAGATACGATTCTGCAAAATATTCTCAGTGGCCCCTCTGTCCTTCTGGTAGAAGGTTTTGCACAGGCCGTGATCATCGATGTCCGTACCTATCCTGTCCGCAGCATTTCCGAACCTGACACTGAACGGATCACCCGGGGTGCCCGGGACGGTTTTGTGGAGACGTTGTTGTTCAATACCAATCTGATCCGCCGGAGGGTGCGTTCTCCGAAACTGACATTCTCTATCTGTTCTCTGGGTGCAGAAAGCCGCACGGATGTAGCTATCGCCTATCTGGCGGATCAGGTCAATGAGGAATTATTAGATACCTTAAAGAAAAAGCTTTCCCAATTACAGATCACTTCCCTGACCATGGGCAGCAAAAGTCTGGAAGAACTCCTGATCAAAAAACGCTGGTGGAATCCTCTGCCCAGTATCCAGCTGACGGAACGGCCCGATGTGGCCTGCAGCTATCTGTGCGAAGGGCATATTCTGCTCATCGTGGACAACTCCCCTGCCGTTCTGCTGCTTCCCGGTACGATCTTCCAGTTTACCCAGAGTCCGGAGGACTATTACAACAATCCTCTGACCGGAACTTATTTCCGCATGATACGCTTCCTGTGCATTCCGGTCAGTCTCCTACTCCTTCCGGTATTTTTACTTCTCTCCGCCTACTATCCCGAGATTACTGCCTCGCTGCAGCTCACACCCGTCAGCGATCTGTCACCCTTCCGTCTTTTTTTCTATGTGCTGGCGGTGGAGTTCCTGCTGGATCTTTTCAAGTATTCAGCGGCACTCAGCTCCAGCCGCGTCTCCGGTGCTCTGTCCATTGTCGGCGGACTATTAATCGGTGACATTGCTGTCAGTCTTAACTGGGCCTCCACGGAAGTCCTCTTCTATGCTGCTGTCACCATGCTGGCGAATCTGTCCCTCTCCAGTATCGAATTTGCTGATGCTCTGCGGATCTACCGTATTCTTTTGGTCGTCACAACAGGGCTCTGGGGATTGCCGGGATTCCTTATCGGTCTGACACTGGTGACAGTCTCTATTTTGACTACCCCGACCTTCGCGGGCTTCAGCTACTTCTGGCCCCTCTTTCCTTTTAACGGCCCGGCTCTCCGAAGCCTCCTGTTCCGCCGCCCCACCTACAAAGCCCAGCCCAGTAAAGTCTGGTCCCGCGGTCATGTGCATCACACATAATAAACGTTATAGCGTTATTCCCCCTTCTGTGGTACAATACCATTAACCCATGAAAAAAATAACAGATGGGAGTATTTATGAAAAAAACAACTATTTTAACCTTGATAACCGTATGTATTTTATCTTTTGCTTCCTGTGGCAAGCAGGAAACCACATCCGGCAATGAATCCATCACTGCTACTGTTGAATCCGAACAGGCAGAAACCACAGTGCCGGAGGAAACAGAAACAGAAGAATCAAAAACGGAGTCACTCCCCTGGATTCCACTCTCAAGTTTAGAAACAC
>OHKE01000395.1_pt1 | contig 15218 bp, 10 predicted proteins | sample 1568731 | NCBI WGS metagenome assembly OHKE01 (sample SAMEA3879588, study PRJEB24766) | human gut metagenome | biome: human-associated habitat; feature: feces | place: USA | collected 1985/1987 | reverse complement strand
TCGTTGGCTTTACAGGAATCGTGGAGTTCGACACTGCCAAGCCCGATGGTACCATGCGTAAACTCATTGATGTCAGCAAGCTCCATTCTCTCGGCTGGACGCACAAAGTTGAGATTGAGGAAGGTGTGCAACGCCTGTTCTCCTGGTACACAGAGAGCTTGAAGGTTTAAATATAATCAGTAACAAAGAAACATAGCATATTTATGAAACAAAACATAGCATTAATCACCGGTGTTACCGGTCAGGACGGCAGCTATCTGGCAGAGTTTTTGCTTGAGAAGGGCTACGATGTCCACGGCGTTATCCGCCGCTCCTCCGTTGATTACCGTGAGCGCATCGCCCATTTGGAGGGTCACCCCAACTTCCACCTGCACTACGGCGATCTGAGCGATTCGATGAGCATCCTCTCGGTCGTCAGCACCGTGCGCCCTGATGAGATCTACAATCTGGCCGCCCAGAGCCATGTGCAGGTCAGCTTCGATGTGCCGGAGTTCACGGCCGATGTCGATGCCACCGGTGTGCTGCGCGTGCTGGAGGCTGTGCGCCTCTGCGGCCTGAAGGACACCTGCCGCATCTATCAGGCCTCCACCTCCGAGCTGTACGGCAAGGTCGAGGAGGTCCCCCAGAACGAGAACACCCCGTTCCATCCCTACAGCCCCTACGCTGTCGCCAAGCAGTATGGCTTCTGGATCGTCAAGGAATACCGCGAGGCTTACAACATGTTCTGCTGCTCCGGTATTCTTTTCAACCACGAGTCTGAGCGCCGCGGCGAGACCTTCGTCACCCGCAAGATCACGCTGGCCGCTGCCCGCATTGCGCAGGGCAAGCAGGACAAGCTCTATCTCGGCAATCTGTCCAGCCTGCGCGACTGGGGCTATGCCAAGGATTATGTCGAGTGCATGTGGCTGATTTTGCAGAACAAGACCCCCGAGGATTTTGTGATCGCTACCGGCGAGCAGCACTCCGTGCGCGAGTTCTGCGAGCTGGCCTTCCACAATGTCGGCATCGAGCTGGAATTTGTGGGCGAGGGCATGAACGAAAAGGGCATCGACAAGGCCACGGGCAAGGTCGTCATCGAGGTCAGCCCCGATTTCTACCGTCCCACTGATGTTGTCAACCTGTGGGGTGACCCCAGCAAGGCCAAGCGCGAGCTGGGCTGGAACCCCACCAAGACCACCTTTGCAGAGCTTGTCAAGATCATGGTCGATCATGACATGAAGAAGGTCACCGTAGAGCGCGCCGAGGAGCATATCAAGACCAATCTGGCTGAATATCTCGAAAAGGGCGTTATCAAATAATTTCATCAAAAGCATCAAAAGAAGGTAACAATCATGATGGAAAAGAATGCTAAAATTTATGTCGCCGGCCATCGCGGCATGGTGGGCAGCGCCATCGTGCGCGAGCTGCAGCGTCAGGGCTACACCAATATCATCACCCGTACCCATAAAGAGCTGGACCTCTGCCGTCAGGAGGATGTCGAGCGTTTCTTTGCAGAGGAAAAGCCCGAGTATGTCTTTCTGGCAGCCGCCAAGGTCGGCGGTATCGTTGCCAATCAGGAGGCACTGGCTGACTTTATGTGGTTCAATATGACGCTGGAGATGAATGTCATCCACTCCGCATGGCAGAACGGCTGCAAAAAGCTGGAATTTCTCGGCTCCTCCTGCATTTATCCCCGCATGGCGCCCCAGCCGATGAAGGAAAGCTGCCTGCTGACCAGCGAGCTGGAAAAGACCAACGAGGCCTACGCCCTCGCCAAAATCAGCGGCCTGAAATACTGCGAGTTCCTGAACCGCCAGTACGGCACCGACTACATCAGCGTGATGCCTACCAACCTCTATGGCCCCAACGACAACTATCACCCGACCCACAGCCATGTGGTTCCGGCACTGATCCGTCGTTTCCATGAGGCCAAGGAGCAGAATCTGCCTAGTGTTACCTGCTGGGGCGATGGTTCTCCGCTGCGTGAGTTCCTGTACGTAGACGATCTGGCAAACCTGTGCGTATTCCTGATGAACAACTACTCCGGCAACGAAACGGTCAACGCCGGTACCGGCAAGGAATTGACCATCAAGGAACTGACCGAACTGGTTGCGAAAGTTGTGGGCTACACCGGTGAGATCAAGTGGGATACTACCAAGCCTAACGGTACGCCCCGCAAGCTGCTGGATGTGTCCAAGGCTACGAACCTCGGCTGGACCTACAAGACCGAATTGGAGGACGGTCTGCGCCTGTCCTATGAGGACTTCTTACACAACCCGATGCGCGCCGAGCGCTGAAAGGAAACGCTATGAATATCATTCTGCTGTCCGGCGGCTCCGGCAAGCGCCTGTGGCCGCTGTCGAACGATATCCGTTCCAAGCAGTTCATCAAGATCTTCAAGACCGATGACGGCTACGAGTCGATGGTCCAGCGCGTCTACCGCCAGATCAAAGAGGTGGATGCTGATGCCAGCGTTACGATCGCCACCAGCAAGACGCAGGTGTCGTCCATCCACAACCAGCTTGGCAATTCGGTCGGCGTCTGCGTTGAGCCCTGCCGCCGCGATACCTTCCCGGCAATCGCACTGGCCATGGCCTATCTGCACGATGTAAAGGGCGTGGGCCTTGATGAGGCTGTGGTCGTCTGTCCGGTGGACCCGTATGTCAACAATGACTATTTTGCCGCGTTAAAGGATCTCTCCGATCTTGCGGAAAAGGGCAGCGCCAACCTCTCGCTCATGGGCATTGAGCCGACCTATCCCAGCGAAAAGTACGGCTACATCATCCCGGAGAGCGCCGATGCCGTCAGCCCGGTCAAGACCTTTAAGGAAAAGCCCGATGCCGCCACAGCGGAAAAGTACATTGCGCAGGGTGCGCTTTGGAACGGCGGCGTATTTGCCTACAAGCTGCGTTATGTGCTGGACAAAGCACATGAACTGATCGACTTTACCGATTATCAGGACCTTTTCCGTAAATATGAGACGCTGAAGAAAATCAGCTTCGATTATGCGGTCGTTGAGAATGAATCGAAGATCCAGGTCATGCGCTTTGCAGGCCAGTGGAAGGATATGGGCACCTGGAACACCCTGACCGAAGCCATGCAGGAGCCGAGCATCGGCAAGGCCATGCTGAATGAGACTTGTGAGAACGTGCATGTTCTCAATGAACTGGATGTACCTGTGCTTTGCATGGGACTGAAGGATGTTGTTGTCTCTGCCAGCCCGGAGGGCATTCTTGTCTCCGATAAGGAGCAGTCCAGCTATATCAAGCCCTATGTGGACAGCATCCACCAGCAGATCATGTTTGCGGAAAAGTCGTGGGGGTCCTTCCGCGTGCTGGATGTGGAGGATGAAAGCCTGACCATCAAGATCACGCTGAACGCCGGTCACGGCATGAACTACCACAGCCACGAGAACCGCGATGAGGTCTGGACCGTTATCTCGGGCACCGGCCGCGCGATTCTGGACGGCAGGGCACAGCCCGTCAAGGCAGGGGATATCCTGACGATGAAAGCTGGCTGCAAGCACACGATTCTGGCTGATACCGAGCTGAAGGTGATCGAGGTGCAGCTTGGCAAGGCCATCAGCGTGGAGGATAAGCAGAAGTATCCCATGCCGCAGGCTTGACAGGCCGCAAATTTCGCGCTATACTAAACAGGTATTCGCAAAACACAATGACGGAGTAAGTACGCGCAATGCGCCTTGGGCAAGAGAGGGCGGTCACCGGCTGTAAGCCGCCTGCAGGGACTATGCGCGGAAGTTCCCTCCCGAGTGGTGCGCGGGAAAGGCCCAACGGCCCGGTAGTGCGCAACGGCCCTGCACCGTTACCCGCAGCAAAGAGTGCCGTATTGCATAATACGGAACACGGGTGGTACCGCGGAGAATTGTATTTACAAGGCTTCGTCCCTGATTTCACACAGGGACGGGGCCTTTTTATTTGGCTCCGGCCCAAAAGCCAAACAGAGGTGTACTATGGAAGAAAAAATCAAGGAGCTGCGTGCCGCTATTGAGCAGGCCGGCGCAGCCGTCACTGACAAAGCCCAGCTTTCTGACTTCTGGCAGAAATACCTGAGCAAAAACGGCGAGGTCGCAGGCCTGACCAAGAGCCTGCGCGATGTCCCCAAGGAGGATCGCCCCGCTGTCGGTAAGACCATCAACGAATTCAAGCAGTGGGTCGAGGCTCAGTACCAGACCCTGTCTGAGCAGGTCGAGAAGGCGGCGCTGGCTGCCCGCAACGCTGCCGAGACGGTGGACATTACGATGCCCGCCAAGATCCGCACGACAGGCAACCTGCACCCCATCACCCTCGTCAAGAACGAGATCATTGATGTATTCTCCGGCATGGGCTTTGAAATTTATGAAGGCCCTGAGATTGAGGACGATGACCACAACTTCACCCGCCTGAATGTGCCGAAGAACCATCCCGCCCGCGATATGCAGGATACATTCTATGTCGCGGATGACATTGTGCTGCGCACCCAGACCAGCGGCGGCCAGATCCGTGTAATGGATCGTGAAAAGCCCCCCATCAAGGTGCTGGTGCCCGGCCGTGTGTTCCGCTCCGACTCGGACGCGACCCACTCCCCGATGTTCCACCAGATGGAAGGTCTGGTCGTTGACAAGGGCATCACCCTCTGCGACCTGCAGGGCATGCTGGATAAGTTCGTGCAGGCCCTGTTCGGTGCCGAGGTCAAGACCCGTCTGCGTCCTTCCTACTTCCCGTTTACCGAGCCGAGCGTCGAGGTCGATGTTTCCTGCTTTGAGTGCGGCGGCAAGGGCTGCCCGCTCTGCAAGCATACCGGCTGGATCGAGGTGTTGGGCGCCGGTGTTGTGCATCACAGCGTGCTGGAAAACTGCGGCATCGACCCCAATGTCTACTCCGGCTTCGCCTTCGGCATTGGTATCGAGCGTATCGCCATGCTGAAATACGGCATCAACAACATCGGACTGATGTTTGAAAACGATCTGCGCTTCTTGAAGCAGTTCGAGGATTGACAGGGGAGGAGTACAGAGTATGAAAGTACCATTCAGCTGGTTAAAGCAATATGTTGACATTGATGTCACCGCGCAGGAGCTGGAGGATAAGCTCTTCGGCTGCGGCTTTGAGGTCGAGGAGCTGATCGACCTCGGCGGTGAGATCTCCAAGGTCGTTGTCGGTGTTGTGACCGAGTGCGTCCCGCAGGAGGGAACGCATCTGCACATCTGCAAGGTGGACTGCGGTGACTATGGCCACGATATTCAAATTTCCACCGGTGCGCCCAACGTTTACGCGGGTATGCACACCGCCGCCGCGCTGGACGGCTCCACGCTGCCCGGAGGCATCACCATCAAGGCCAAGCCCCTGATGGGCATTGAGTCCAACGGTATGCTCTGCAGCGGTGAGGAACTGGGTCTGAACGATGATCTTTACCCCGGCTCTGAGGTCTACGGTCTGCTCGACCTGCCGAAGGACACCGTTCCCGGCACGCCGATTCAGGAGGTTGTGGGACTCAACGATTATATCTTTGACATCTCTATCACCGCCAACCGCGCCGACTGCCAGAGCGTGCTGGGCATTGCCCGCGAGGTTGCAGCTGTTCTGAAAAAGCCTCTCAAAATGCCCGCCACCGACTACACCGTCAGCGATTACACCGAGCCGCGCCTCTCCATCCGCGTTGAGGCGGAGGATCTCTGCCCGCGCTATATCGGCCACTATGTACGCAACATCACACCGGGCGAGTCCCCGCGCTGGATGCGCCGTCAGCTGGCCCTGTGCGGCCTGCGCAGCATCGACAATGTAGTCGATATTACCAACTATGTCATGCTGGAAATCGGCCAGCCGATGCACGCCTTTGACATGGACACGCTGGATAGCTGCCAGATCCTCGTCCGCCGCGCTAAGGACGGCGAGAAGATCACAACGCTCGATGAGAAGGAGTTCACCCTGACGCCCAACAACCTCGTCATCTGCGACGGCTCCAAGCCGGTCGCGCTGGCCGGCGTCATGGGCGGGCTGAACAGCGAGATCAAGAGCACCACGACCCAACTGCTGTTTGAGAGCGCCAAGTTCGCCCGCGACAACATCCGCAAGACTGCCCGCGGTCTGGGCCAGAGCACCGATGCCTCCAGCCACTACGAAAAGGGCATCTCGGAGTATACGACCGAGCTGGGCATGGCCCGCGCCCTGCATCTGATTCAGGAGCTGGGCTGCGGCGAGGTCACCGCCACCCATTTCGACTGCTCGGCCGGTGCCCCGCGTGAGGGTAAGCATTTCACCGCCAAGGTCAGCGGCATCAACGCGATTTTGGGCATCACCGTTCCGACTGACGCCATTCTCGACATTCTGAACCGCCTGCAGTTTGAGGTCAAGCTTGCGGCGGACGGCGACACAATGCAGGTCGTTGCGCCCCGCTGGCGCGAGGACATCGAGGTCGGCGAGCCCGACCTTGCCGAGGAGGTCATCCGCGAGTACGGCTATGAGCATATCGTGCCTACCTTCCTGAAGGCTGCCACTGTCACCACCGGCGGTCTGACGGCGGAGCAGAAGGCACAGGCCAAGGCCAAGCGTACCATGTGTGCGCAGGGCTTCTATGAGGCAGAAACACTGGCCTTCTACGCTGATGCCGATCTGGATATGCTGCACATTGCAGCTGATGCCCCCGAGCGCAATGTCATCCGCATTTTGAACCCGATCTCCTCTCATCTGACCATCATGCGCCCGCTGCTGGCACCGTCCCTGCTGAATGTGGTCGTTGACAACCTGCGCAAGGGCAATGCCGAGGGCCGCCTTTTCGAGATGTCCAACATCTACATTCCGAAGCAGCAGCCCATCACCGAGCTGCCGGAGGAACGCCTGCATCTTGGCTTTGCCGCATGGGGCAGCGAGGAGGACTTCTTTGCCGTTAAGGGCGCGGTCGAAAGCTTCGGCGCAGCATTCGGTGTCGAGCTGACCGTTGCGCGTGCGGCCGATGTTGCATGGCTGCATCCCGGCATCGCCGCCTATATCCTCTGCAAGGGGGAGCGTGTCGGCGTTTTCGGCAAGCTTGCCAACGATGTCACCGCCGAGCTCAAGCTGCCCAAGGACAGCCGCGGCAACCTGAACATCTATCTGGGCGAGATCGACTGGGTGGCCTTCCACGCGCTGGTGCCCACAGCCATCCACTACCAGCCCATCCCTGCGCTGGCCCCGGTACAGCGCGATCTGGCGCTTGTAGCCCCCGAAAGCATGGAGTGCGGCACCCTCGTAAGCGAGATGCAGCGCGCCTGCAAGCAGCTTGTCAAGGTTGAGCTGTTTGACATCTACCGCGGTGAAAAGCTGGGTGCAGGCAAAAAGAGCATGGCGTTCAGCCTCTCCTTCCAGCCGGACGCCAAGCCCCTGACGCCTGAGGAGATTGACCGCTTCGTCAAGAAGATTCTCGGCAACCTTAAATTCAAGCTGGGCATTGAGATCCGCGAGTGATCCTTTTGCGTAAATAAAGTGCTGCTGCATCTGATTCTGGTGCAGCAGCACTTTTTGCAGCGTTTTCTGTGGAAGCGCTATCTTCATCTGGCTTTACAATTTCGAGGCCGATTTTTCGCCCGTATCCTCTTGCATTTTCTTCTGCAGCATCGTATAGTAAACCTAGACTTGACATTCAGACAGGGAGAATCACTATGGCAAAAATCCGTCGCAGCGACCTTGCGCCGCAAGAGCCGCCCGCCGCGCCCCACGCGGCCCTTTACGATCAGGACAACGATACAGACTTTGCCCCGACTGCACCTGCTGGCCCCGAGAAAAAGCGCGGCAGCCTTGCCTACACGCTGGCCATGCTCTTTTTCGGCGTTGTTTTTCTGGTCAGTGCCGGGCTGCTTGTCAAGCGCTTTGCGGATGACCGCAGGACAGAAAACGAGTTTGCCGAGCTGCAGTCTATGATCGACACAGCTGCCACGCCGCAGCCGTCCGGGGAGAGCGTCAACCCCAACGGAGCCAAGTTTGCCGCCCTGCGCAATAAGAACAGCGATTTCATCGGGTGGCTCTCGATTGATGGCACAGAGTTGGATTTCCCGGTTATGTACGCGCCAAACAATAAGGATTTCTATCTTCGTCACGACTTTGACAAGAGCTACAGCATCTACGGTGTGCCGTACCTTGACGAAAACACAACGCTGGGTGCCAATGCTGAGAGTGATAACCTTGTCATCTACGGACACAATATGAAGACCGGCGCGATCTTTGGCTGCCTGACCGAGTATAAAAAGGCCAGCTATTATCAGGAGCATCCCTACATTGAGTTTGACACCGTGTACGGAGATGCAAAATACGAGGTATTTGGCGCGTTCGCCATTGATGTTGTAAACGACACCTCGTTTGTCTATAATCAGTATATTGATATGGACGCGCAGACCTACGATGCCTATGTGGAGGAGGTTCTGTCCCGCAGTGATGTGGACAGCGGCATCCGCCCGGCTTACGGGGAGCAGCTGCTGACCCTTTCAACCTGTGAGTATTCGTCCGCTAATGGGCGCTATGTGGTTGTGGCGCGTCGTGTCTCCTGAAAGGGGGATACCGCACGAATGGAAGCAGGGACGATACGCCCTAATTTTTCAAAGCAATGGCAGTACAAACTTAATAATCTTTTGTAAGCAGCACAAAAAGCAGGAAAAATTCCGTTTTATACTTGCTATTCTTCGCCGGATATGGTACGCTATCCAATGCGCGATACTTTTGATTCGGTCTTATATGGTGTAAGAAACGGGAAAAGGAGAATCCGCGCAGCGGGCGGCCGTAGCCCTTGACGGCCGCCCGCATTGTTTTTGTGTGGCATACAGTATAGCAAATTTAGGCCAAACAGTAGACATTTTGTGCAAAAAGGAATATACTATACAAGTATTTTTTACTTTTGCCCGTTAAAGTGGGAAGGTCATACTGAACAACTGCATAAAGGAGGATACCTGTTATGTGCGGAATCGTAGGCTTTACCGGTGCAGCACAGGCTGCACCTATTCTGCTGGACGGTCTGTCCAAGCTTGAATACCGCGGTTATGACTCGGCCGGCATCGCGGTGCAGAACGCCGCAGGCAAAATCGAGGTCGTAAAGGCAAAGGGCCGCCTGAAGGTTTTAAGCGAGATGACGGACGGCGGCAATGCTGTACACGGCAGCTGCGGCATCGGCCACACCCGTTGGGCCACCCACGGGGAGCCGTCTGTGGTCAACGCGCACCCGCATTATTCCCGTGACCAGAAGATCGCCGTGGTGCACAACGGCATCATTGAAAACTATCAGGAGATCAAGGACCGTCTGCTCAACAAAGGCTTTACCTTTGTCTCTCAGACCGACACCGAGGTCGTGGCACAGCTGCTGGACTACTACTACACCGGCGAATCTGCAGGCAACGCGCTGGATGCCATCACCCGCATGATGCTGCATGTACGCGGCTCCTATGCGCTGGGCGTGCTTTTTGCCGATGAGCCCGGTGTCATCTATGCCGTGCGCAAGGATAGCCCGCTCATCGTTGGCCAATGTGAGGACGGTGCCATCATCGCCTCCGATGTGCCTGCGCTGCTCAAGTACACCCGTACGGTCTACTACATTGACAATCTCGAGATCGCACGCCTGACCCCGGACTCCATCGAATTCTTCAACATCGACAAGGAGCCCATCACCCGCGAGTCCACAACCATCGAATGGGATGCCGAGGCTGCCGAAAAGGGCGGCTATGAGCATTTCATGATGAAGGAGATCAATGAACAGCCTGCGGCCGTGCGCGACACGATCTCTCCGCGCCTGAAGGACGGCAAAATCGACCTGTCTGAGCTGGCGCTGGACGAGGAAGCAATCAAGAATGTGCGCCGTCTGTATATCATCGGCTGCGGCTCGGCCTATCATGTGGGCATGGCAGCGCGCTATGTGTTTGAAAGTCTGGCCCGCATCCCGGTCGAGGTCGATGTCGCCAGTGAGTTCCGCTATCGTGACCCCGTGCTTGAGCAGGACTCTCTTGCCATGGTCATCAGCCAGAGCGGTGAGACCGCCGATACGCTGGCGGCACTGCGTCTGTGCAAGGAGCGCGGCGTGCGCACCGTTGGCATCGTGAATGTGGTCGGCTCCAGCATCGCCCGCGAGGCAGACGCAACCATGTATACCTGGGCCGGGCCGGAGATCTCGGTGGCCACCACCAAGGCTTACAGCACCCAGCTGGCAGCCTGCTACCTGTTGGCCACTGAGTTTGCCCGGGTGCGCGGCACACTGGCTGACGGCCAGTATGAGCAGCTGGTCGCAGAGCTGGAGGCCCTGCCGGAGAAGATTGAAAAGACACTGGCAGATAAGGAGCGCATCCAGTGGTTTGCCAGCAAATATGCCAACGCCAAGGATGCCTTCTTCATCGGCCGCGGCCTTGACTACGCCGTTGCGCTGGAGGGCAGCCTGAAATTCAAGGAGATCAGCTACATCCACTCTGAGGCCTTCGCCGCAGGCGAGATGAAGCATGGCCCGATCTCACTGGTCGAGAACGGCACCCTTGTGGTCGGCATCCTGACCCAACCGGACCTGTTTGAAAAGAGTGTTTCCAACATGGTTGAAGTCAAGAGCCGCGGTGCCTTCCTGATGGGGCTTACCACCTACGGCAACTACAGCATCGAGGACACGGCCGGCTTCACGGTCTATGTCCCCAAAACCGACCCGCATTTTGCCACCAGCCTGTCTGTCATTCCGCTGCAGCTGCTGGCCTACTATGTCAGCTGCGCCAAGGGTCTGGATGTCGATAAGCCCCGCAACCTTGCCAAGAGTGTGACGGTCGAATAAAAGCTTCGTCTGTTTTACCAAAAATTACTGGTAAATTTTATATAAGATTAGCCCCGTTTGTCACTGCAAAAGTAGGACAAACGGGGCATTTGTGTGTTATAATACTTTTATATGGCTGCATTTAGCAGGGGTACCGTTCAACCGGGCCCCCTTTGGTATAGAGAAATAGAACTTTGGTAAAGGACGAAACAGATGCAACAGGATTCCAAACAAATCATTAAGGGTCTGCCGCGCCGCATCGCCTTGATGCTGCTGGACTGCGGGCTTATCGTAGTATGCTACTGGCTGGCCGTAATGCTCCGCTTTGACAGCGGCGATGCCTACCGCCGCGTAGAGATCGTGCGCGCCATGGCTCCCATGCTGCTGTATGTGCTGCCGATCTATATGATCGTATTCTGGTTCGGCGGCCTGTATGAGATCATGTGGGAATATGCCGGTATGCGGGACCTTGCCCGCCTGACCTGCCTGTCAGGTCTGGCTACCGGCATGATCATGCTGTTTGACCTCATCTACCACAACCGCCCTATCTCCGGCGCCGTGCTGATCTTTGGCGCGGTGTTCAATACGGCGGCAATCGCAGGCGTGCGCTTCCTGTGGCGTCTGCTTCGCACCGTGCAGGATACCAAGGCCAACAAGCCGGAGGATGATACGCCGCTGCTGATCGTCGGCGCTGGCAATGCCGGTGCATGGGCGGTCAACCTCTGCAAAAACAAAAACCAGAGCTTCGGCAACCCTGTCTGCCTGGTGGACGATGACCTGACCAAAAAGGGTCTGCGCGTGCAGGGCGTGCCAGTGCGCGGCACGATCTCTGACATACCGGAGCTTGTGCGCAAATATCATATCCTCGAGATCGTCATTGCCATCACCACCGTCAAGGGCGACCGCCTCAGCGAGATCATAAACCTCTGCAACTCCACCCACTGCCGTGTGCGGATGCTCAGCGATCCGCAGGCTGTCGATGAAAACGGCAACCCTGTCGCAGCAGGCTTCCGTGAATTGAACACAGCCGACTTTCTCTCCCGCGATGAGATCCAGCTGAACAATGCCCAGATCTCGGAGTATCTGCATGACAAGGTCGTGCTGGTCACGGGCGGCGGCGGCTCCATCGGCAGCGAACTTTGCCGGCAGATCATGCGCTACCAGCCGCGCCGGCTGCTGATCTTCGACATCTATGAAAACTGTGCCTACGAGCTTGAGACAGAGCTGAAAAACAAGTACGGCCCGGAGGCTCCCGTCATCACACTGATCGGCTCGATCCGCGACAAAGCCCGTCTGGATGAGGTGTTTGACACCTACCATCCGTCCGTTGTCTTTCATGCTGCGGCCCACAAGCATGTGCCGCTTATGGAGATCAGCCCGGCCGAGGCCGTCAAGAACAATGTATTCGGCACCAAGAATCTGCTGACCTCTGCGGCAGAGCACGGTGTGGAGCGTTTTGTCCAGCTCTCCACCGATAAGGCCGTCAACCCCACCAATGTCATGGGCTGTACCAAGCGCCTGTGTGAAATGCTGATCCAGACCTTCTCCCGCGGCACAGACATGACCTGCGTAGCCGTGCGCTTCGGCAATGTGCTGGGCAGCCATGGCAGTGTGATTCCGCTGTTTGAGGAGCAGATCAAGCGCGGCGGCCCCGTGACGATCACCCACCCGGATATTGTGCGCTACTTTATGACCATCACCGAGGCTGCGCAGCTGGTGCTGCAGGCGGGGGGACTTGCCAAGGGCGGCAGTATCTATGTGCTGGATATGGGGGAACCGGTCAAGATCATGGACCTTGCCAACCGGCTGATCCGTTTTTACGGCTACGAGCCGGGCGTCAACATGCAGGTTAAGATCACCGGCCTGCGCCCCGGCGAAAAGCTGTATGAGGAGCTGCTCATGGACACCGAGCAGGACAAGATGGCTAAGACGGCCCACAACAAGATCTTCATTGCGCCGCCGATGCAGATCGACCTTGAAAAATTTTACACCGATCTGCAGACACTCAAAACGGCCGCCCGGCACAACGATAACGATGTTGTTGACATTCTGCAGGAGATGGTGCCCACCTATCACCCCAACCGCCGTGTGCGTGCAGACCATACCGTTGTGGCTGCCACCGGCAACACGGCCATCTTCTCCAAGGAAGAAGTCAACCGCAAGCTGCAGGGGGACAAGCCCGCTGCCAAGGAGGACTGACCTATGTATCAGCGTTATGTAAAGCGTTTGCTCGATATTATCCTGTCACTGGCCGCCACGATCCTTCTGGCAATTCCAATGGGGATCATTGCGCTGTGGATCAAGGCTGATTCCCCGGGGCCGGTCTTTTTCAGGCAGCGCCGTGTCGGCAAGGGCAAAACGCATTTTAACATTCTTAAATTCCGCACGATGCGCGGGGATACCCCCCACGATGTGCCTACCCATCTGTTGAAGAATGCCGACAGTTACATAACCCGCAGCGGTGCCTTTCTGCGCAAGACAAGCCTTGATGAGCTGCCCCAGATCTACAATATTCTGGCCGGGCAGATGAGCGTCATCGGCCCGCGCCCGGCGCTCTACAACCAGTATGATCTGATCGAAGCACGCGACAAGGTACACGCCAATGACATTCGTCCCGGCCTGACGGGCCTTGCACAGGTCAATGGCCGCGATGAGCTGCCCATTGATGTGAAGGCGCGCTATGACGGCGAGTACGCCGCGCACCTGACCTTCTGGATGGATCTGAAGATTTTCTTCCGCAGCATCACCTATGTGTTCCAGCACCGCGGTGTTGTCGAGGGCGGCACAGGCGCGCTTGACCAGACAAAAACCGGAAAATCGTCAAAATGACGGACACTGTACCTGCCGCAAACCCTGCGGCGGGTACATTTTTTTGCTCGATTTGAAAAATGTACAAGAAAATATTGCGATTTTCGTGAAAATATGTTGCAAAAGCCAAGTGAATTGTGTAAAATATACATTATGAAGATTTGGTTTTCGGGCAGATTACCAAACGGCAGTTTTGCCAAACATGTATAGCCCGCACTGCACGCCGGTGCAGACTGTCTAAATAACAGCAAAAGGGGAGTCACATATTATGGCTAACAGGGTATTCCAGAATGTGGTGTACCAGATGAAGGACGCAGTGGACCGTGTTGTCGGCGTTATCGACGAGACAGGCACCGTGATCTCCTGCTCCGAACTGGGGCAGATCGGTGAGGTGCGCGAGGGCGTAGCTACCGTCCGCCAGACGGCCGGCGATGCCTTTGTGCGCGATGGCTATGCCTACCATCAGTTCTCCAACGCCAAGCATAATGACTATGCCGTCTTTGTGGAGGGCACCGATACCACCGCGGAGCAGTTTGCCGCCATGCTGTCCATCAGCCTGCAGAGCATCAAGCAGTATCACGATGAAAAGTTCGACAAGACAAACTTCATCAAAAATGTCGTGCTGGACAACATCCTGCCCGGTGACATCTACGCCAAGGCCCGTGAGCTGCACTTTGTCTCCGATGTACAGCGCGTTGTGCTGCTCATCCGCGTGACCTCCGGCAATGACATCTCCGCTTATGATGTTGTCAGCGGGCTTTTCCCGGACAAGCAGAAGGACTTTGTCTTTAACATCAGCGAGACGGACACCGTCCTCGTCAAGGAAATCAAGCCGGACAACAACACCCGCGATATGGAAAAGCTGGCTGCCTCCATTGTGGATACGCTGCAGGGCGACCATTACATTAAGGCCGTGGTCGGCATCGGCACCCCCATCGGCAACATCAAGGATCTTGCCTCCAGCTTTAAGGAGGCACAGATTGCAATGGAGGTCGGCAAGGTGTTTGACACCGAGCGTCAGGTCATCAGCTATGACCATCTGGGCATCGCCCGCCTGATCTACCAGCTGCCCACGACCCTCTGCGAGGCCTTCCTGCGGGAGGTCTTTAAGCAGGAGAGCATTGACAGTCTCGACGCTGAGACGCTGTTCACCATCCAGCGCTTCTTTGAGAACAACCTGAATGTCTCGGAGACGAGCCGCGGGCTGTTTGTCCACCGCAATACGCTGGTCTACCGTCTGGAAAAAATTCGCAAGCTGACCGGCCTTGATTTGCGCAACTTTGACGATGCCATCGTCTTTAAGGTGGCCCTGATGGTCAAGAAGTACCTCTCCGCCAATCCGGCCAAATATTGATTTTAATAAAACTTTCACAAATGGCGCTGCACCGCAAGGCAGCGCCATTTTTCTGCTTTTGGCAGCCGGAAAACACCTTGACCGCAGGCGCGCTGCATGGTATTCTATTATATGTATGACTGTAACCGTAAACAGGACAGCCGCGCTGCGGCAGGAGAATCCTCAATGATCGATTTTGAGCATGTATATAAAACCTATGAGACCCACAACGATGAAAATGTTGCGTTGGAGGACATCAACATCCATATCGAGGAGGGCGAATTTGTCTTTATCCTTGGTCACTCCGGTGCAGGCAAATCTACCTTTCTGAAGCTGATCCAGATGGAGGAGAAGCCCACCGAGG
>OHKE01000393.1_pt1 | contig 15280 bp, 7 predicted proteins | sample 1568731 | NCBI WGS metagenome assembly OHKE01 (sample SAMEA3879588, study PRJEB24766) | human gut metagenome | biome: human-associated habitat; feature: feces | place: USA | collected 1985/1987 | reverse complement strand
CTTTGTGGTGGCTTATTTGTGCTGCACTTCTTTCTCCCCACCTTCTGCCAAATTTTCTTGCAGCAAGTCCTATTTGGGGCTTGACTTTTTATTTGCAGGCTTTTTCGACAAAAATCGCCGCAGTTTGTGATGCACTGCGGCGATTTTGCTGATTATTCTTCCGTCATCGACGGAATGGGTGTCGTGTTCGGTTCGGGTGTGGGCAATTCCGGCGCGGTCGTAGCTGCCGGCGCACTGCCGCCTGCAATCAGCCGCGTCAGGTTGTCCGATGCCGTCGTCAGCAGCTGCACAGCGCGCGTGGTATCCATGCGCGTCACGTCCTCCGCGCCTTGCGTCGGCAGGGTCAGGGCGTTCCAGCGGCTCGTTGTGCGCAGTGCCATCTTCACGCCGACGTCCGCTTCCGCCATGTGCAGCGCGGCAATCACACGCAGCTGAATCGGCGCGCCTTCTCTGCTTTCGGTGCTGTACTGGAGGGAAAGTTCCGCCGTAATCGGTTCAAACGTCACCAAATCCGCTGCTTCCGCGCCGTCGGTGTCCGGCTCGATGGTCAGGGTCCACGCACTGTCATCATGGCGTGTGCCGTCGCTGTCCTGCGTTTCGGAATGCTGGCTGGTCAGGGCAAATTTCGCCTGCAGCGTCTTTGCGTCCGTTACGAACGCGGCGGGTACACTGCTGATGCTGCCCGTAATTGCGTTCTGGTTGCCGTCCGCCGACGCCATGCTGAATGTCAGCGTCTGCGTCGCGCTGTTCAGCACAAGCGCAGTCGTGCTGCCCTCCTGCCGGAAGGTCAGCGTCGTGTAGCCCCACGCATTCTGCGGCAGGGGCAGCGCCACCGCCACGGACAGCGTATCGCCACGCGCGGAGAACTTGCGTGACAGGCGCAAATCGCCCGACAGCGGCAAGGCATCAATGCAGGCATCGTAGAAGTAGCCCAGCGCCGGATTGAGATAGGCCGCCTGCTGCTCCTCCGTCATCATCGGGCGCAAAAGCGTCAGCAGCGTCTCGTCATAGAGCGCTTGCTTCCACATCAGCTTCGTTTGCTCTTTCACGTCGTCCGCTGGAATCACATAGCTGACGCGCATGACAAGCTCGCCGTTTTCAGTCATCGTGTCAGGTTCCGCGGCGTAATCCGCCAGCCACAGCTCCAGTTCGTTCAGATATTCCTCCAGCGCCGGCTGCCACATGCTTTCCCAGAGGATATCGGGCTGCGCCATCATCTCCGCCAGCACAGAGTAGAACGATGGATTGCTCTTTCCCGATTCCGCCATTGGCATGGACAGCAGCACATCCGGCAGCACATCCGTGCGCAGGTACAGCGTATCGCCCACGCGGTACAGCTGCGTCAATCCCTGCTGATTGCCGCTGTCATCCTGCGAAAACACTTGATACTGGAAATCGTCGCTGTCCTCCAGGTTCAGCAGGCGCACATGCAGCGTCGAAGCCGTCAACGGCAGCAGGAAATCCAGCCACGACGCCGTGCCGGACGCCGTAACCGCAACTGAGCCTCGAATGGGGTAATCCTGCACAGCAAACTGCTGGTAGAGCAGTTCCGGCAGCGTATAGTCATCCTCTTTGGCAGCAAGCGCCGTGCCGCCAAGCAGCAGCGCCGCGCAGAGCAGGACAGACAGGATTCGTTTCAGCATGGGTTTACCCTCCTTATCGGGTGTCATTCGATTTCGACGGCGGATTCTGCCGCCTGCCGAATGGTCTGAACGTCCTCATCCGACATTTCGTAGAAGAAGAACGCCGCGTCCTCCGCGCTGAGAACCTGAATCAGCGGGCGGACGATAGCAGTTGCAATTGCGCCGCTGAGTTGGCTGCGCAGGTTTTGCAGCGTCTCCGCGCTGAGCGTGGACAGTTCCATCGTCGCCGCGGTGTCCTTCCACAGGGATTCGCTTGCGCGTGCCGCACGCAGCGTAATCACGCATTCTTCAGTCGTGCCATAGCGCTTTTCTTCCTGATAGCCGATTGTCCCGCTGATTTCCGGCGCTTCCGCGTTTCCGGACAGGACGACATTCGGCGTGATGGTGCGCTTCGTGGCGTAATCTTCGCCCGGCAGCTGCCGCTTGATAGCCACGCTGCCGCTCACGTTGTCGCTGTCATTCTCCAAGCGGTTCGTCAAGTCAAACGTGACCTCGGTCTGCGTCGTCTGTTTGCTCGCCGTCACCTTGTAGGAGCAGGTGCCCTGCATGGTGATTTTGCCGCTGGAAAATGTCATAATACGCTCAAAATCCAGCGTGTTCTTGTCCATGCCGCTCTTTGCGGGGGACGTCAGCGTGATTTCATCGCGCGTTTCGCCGCTCTCTCTCTTTGTGCGCCAGACGAGCTTGACCGTGCGCAGCTTGCCATCCACGCCGCATGCGCCGTTGTACTCCACACGCAGCGGTACTTCGTCCTCTGTGCGGTAGACGCGCAGCTTTTGCGTGCCGGAGAAGGTCAGCGACGCAATCAGGTCATGCAAATCGCCTTCCGGGCAGAGGGACAAAAGCGTCTGCTGCATTTCCTCCAGCTTCGACTTGGAGAAGGTATAATCCGTGCAGGAGCGCGCCAGCCCCATGTCCTTGATGGTCGTCTTGACGCTCTTGCGTTTGCCGTACTCCGCGAAAGGCTCCAGAATCGCGTTTGACAGCACCCAGCCGTCGTCAATCCACTTCTCGAACGTACCGTCAACAGCGCGCAGGTCGAGGGAATCCGACGTCGTGCCGAGCAGCAGTTCCAGCGCATTCCCGTCCAGCGACGCATAGGAAACGTTCGGCATACAGGAAAACTGCACTGCGTCGCCCTTCTGCGCCATCGTCAGCAGCTCGTTGCCATTCATCAGCACGGAAACGCCGCTTTCGCCGTCCGCTGCATACAAATTCAGCGACAACGGCGCAAGCACACGGTCAAGCATCGCCGTGCGCGTCTCATCAAAAGGCGCATGTGCTTGAAGGCTGATGGACAGCGTAACCGACAGGGGCGTATCCGCCAAATTCCAGTCCGACGCGGCTTGCAGCAGCGGCGCATCTGCCAGTGCACAGGGTGCAAGCATCAGCAGCACCAGCAGGAGCGATATCAGCGAGTGCAGTTTCCGCATGAATCTTCACGTTCCTTTCATTACGGCGGGTGATTATTCCGCGCTTTCCGCGAAGGCGCGGAGCATATCTTTTGCTTCGTTCGGGTCTTCAACCAGATTGATGGATGCCCGCAGCTGTGCCGCGCCGCGCATTCCACTGACATACCAGCCGACATGCTTGCGCATTTCGTTCACCGCCACGCGCTCCGGCTTCCATTGCAGCAGCATGTCATAGTGGCGCAGGGCGGTTTCCACGCGCTCCTGAACGGTCGGCGCGGTTACATTTTCGCCAGACAGCCGCTGCTTCACCTGACGGAACAGCCATGGATTGCCCAGCGCGCCGCGCCCAATCAGCAGTCCGTCCACACCGCTTTCCTCCAAGTGGCGGGCAGCATCGTCCGCCGTGAAGATGTCGCCGTTGCCAATCACCGGCACATGCACGGCTTCCTTTACCTTGCGCACATACGTCCAGTCCGCGTGACCGCTGTACTGCTGCATCCGCGTCCGACCATGTACGGCAATCTCGCACACGCCGCAGTCCTCCGCCATTTTCGCCATGTCCACGACGTTGATATGCTCGTCGTCCCAGCCAAGGCGCATCTTCACCGACACGGGCAGGTGGCTCGCCTTGCAGACCGCACGGAGGATTTTCTCTGCGTTTTCCGGCGTGCGCATCAGCCCGCTTCCCTCGCCGGATGCAGCGACCTTATGCGCTGGACAGCCCATGTTCACGTCCACGCCGTCGAAGCGCCCCATGGCGGACAGCTCTTCCGCCGCGCGCGCCATCAAATCCGCTTCTTTGCCGAAAATCTGCACAAGCAGCTTGCCCTCGCTGTCCCGGCGCTCAATCAGGGAAACGGTCGCAGGATGGTTGCGCGGCGCGTAGAGGTAGCCCATCGCGCTGACCATCTCCGTCGTCGCCACATCGCAGCCCTGCTCAAAGCACAGAACGCGGAACGGCCAGTCTGTAATGCCTGCCATCGGGGCAAGGCGGATGCTCGTCATGCCTTATCCCCCCGCGGGAAAAGCGCAATGCGCACCGGCGTATCCGCATACGGCGTCAGCGGCAGCGTACGAATGTCGCCCGTCAGTTCCGGCAGCACCGGCACATCCACCGGGGCATTGTTTCCCTTCTTCCACGCAATCGGCGCAAATGGGGCGGTCACGCCGCTTTCGGTCACTTTGCCATTGCCGCACAGCGCATATGCCCAGTCGCCGTCCGCCGAGAGCGCCAACACCTGCGGGCCACGCGTGAGGTACGTTGCCTGATGATAGGCGCTGCTGTGCCGCATGACGGGCTGTTCCAGCACGGCGACGATTTCGTCCCCGTCGTGCCAAACGCGCTCGATGCCGATGCAGCCGTCCACCAAGCGATATTCCGCCGTCGGCGCACCGTTGACGAGGATTTCGGACGACGATGCCCACGCCGGAAGCCGCATGTGGAAAAACGCCTTCTGGTCGTTCTTCATGTGCATCTTGATGGCGTAGCGCTCACCCTGCGCGTCGATAGTCAGCACCATCTTATTGTCGCAGACGGCGTATTTGCCGGGAATGAGCATATTGACCGCGAAGCCGTCCACCCATGCGGTCACGGCGGACTGAATCGCCAGCGCATAGCCGCGCGCAAGGCGTCCGAGCGTCAGGGCGAAACTTCCCTGCTGAGTCTCCTGCGCCGCCAGCGAGTTGACGCGCTGCGCCAGCTGCACGCGTGTTTCCTCCACGCACGCCGGCAGCGCATTAAACACCAGCCGTTCCAGTTCATCCCACGCCCAAACTGCGTGCGCGCCCATGCCTGCGCACACAAACGCTTCCGCCCATGCGCCCAAGGTATCATTGAAAATGCCCGTGCTTGGATTGCCGCCCGCAAGCATCGGGTTCGCGGTCAAGCCGCCGCAAATCGCGCCGTGATAGCGGCTGATTTTCTCCCAGCCCGTTTTTGCGGCGTTCATCTCCGTCGCCGAGCCGTTGAGCCAGCCGCGCGCCAGCGCCGCACGAGCGCCATCTGCCAGAGCCGCCGCATTCGTCGTCAGTGCCAGACGGGTGTAGTAGCCCTCCAAATCGCCGTTTTCCTTCTTCAGACCGGTATCCAGTTCTTCAGCCGAAACAGCTTTGCTCACGGGCGTCTGAATCGGCGTCGCGGTCAGGACGCCGCTCCAGTTCATCGTGCTGGCGGACAGAGTGCGGGCAAGTTTGAGCATGGCAGGAATGCCCGTGATGCGGTAGACCTTTTCCAGCAGTTCGAGCAGATCCGCCGGGAACGCGCGGACGTACTCGTCCGCCGCAATGTCATCCCACTGCTTCGCCGCCCACTGGAACCAGCGCAGCAGCACCGTCAAATCTTCCTTCTTCGCCTCCGCTTCATACAGCGCCCACACCGCGCGCAGGACATACACCGAATCCTCAATCGTCAGCGCAAAAGAGCCATCCTCCCGCTGAGCGGCAGCGGCTTCCCGAATCGCCGTGACGGCGGGCGACTGCATCGCATCCGCCTTCACAAGGCACGCCAGACGGAATGCGCCTTCCAGCAGCAGCGGCTCACGGCGATTTTCCACTTGCGCATACAGGCGCGCCAAAGCAGGCAGGTTCACGCGCACCTGACCGGCGCGCAGGGGCTGGCTGGTCAGCATTGTCAGCGGCGCTTTATCAAAAACAGGCTTGAGTGGCACAGTTCGTTCCTCCAAATCCAAATACTTTCCTCATTATTATTTACCATCAAACATTATACAGCATTTCCGCGCAAACTGCAATCACTGAATTGTAAAAAAACACGCATCAGCCGTGTTTTCATCATGCTGATGCGCACTTTTTCTACAATCAGGCTTCCTCCGTATCCTTCGCGAAAATCCAGATGCTTTCTTCCTTATTTAGTCCGTCGCACGCCATAATCCGCAGGTGAATCGGCATACCGTCGCTGCGCTTGTAATGTTCGTCAATTGTGCCTTCCTTCGCAAGGCGCTCCCGCACAATCTTCGCGCATGTCAGCGACTCAAACTCCTCCTGATCCTCCGGGGCTATATAGAGCCGGATATATTCCAGAATCGCACGGCGGAACGAGCCGTTGCACTTGTCCAGCATGTCGCGGAAGAAGTCCGGAATCAGGATCTTGCGGAAGGAATCCTGCGCAAAGTTGATAAGGTACACCGCAATGTATTCCGGCGCAATGACGCGGATGAACTGGTCTGCATCCTGCTTTTCCTGCATCAGGCGATCCAGCTTTTCGTTCAGCGAGCGCATCCGGCGTTCCTGACCGTTCTGCTGATAATACGCTTCTTTGTCGCGGCGCATAGCATCCTCGGCACGGTTGACGATGTTCTGCACATTCTCTTGCCCCGTGCCTTGCTGCACACCGACGGATATCTCGTATTCCGCGCCTCGAAGCGTCATGCGCAGTTTTTCCACTGCCAGCAGCACTTCGTCATGCTTGCGGTTGCAGCAGAGAATGACGAACTCGTCGCCGCCGATACGGTAAAGTCGGTCGTTCGGGAAGAAGCTCCGCGCTGTGCCTGCCACCATGCACAGCATACTGTCGCCTGTCTGATGACCCAAGTGGTTGTTGATTTCGTGCAGCCCAACGACGTCGATGTAAACGCATTCGATGGTGTCCGGATGTTCCTCGTTCAGCAGCGAAACATCCTTCTCAAACTTCATGCGGTTGAACAGCCCCGTCAGTGCGTCGCAGTTGCAGTAATATTCCAGTTCACGCTGATAGCGGCGGTCGGCTTCCATGTTCACCATGTCGTCCGTCCGGCGGATGCACAGCAGCGTCCACGGCTCCTGCTGCGTGTAGCCGCGGCTGGTCAGGACAGACAACTCCACCCAGTTGAAGCGCTTGCCGTCAGACAAGCGGAAGCGGAAGTCCATGTGCCGCCGCCCACTGAATATCTCCGTCTGCAGGTGTGCCAGCGCCATAAACCGCTGGTAGTCGTCCAAATCCTCCGGGTGAATCAGCCGCTGACGCACCAAATCGTTGCTGAAGCGCGAAAACGGCATCTGCGTATCCGGCAGCGGCGGCGTACGCTTGAGCAGCTGGCATTCGCCCGTGTTGAGATTCAGCCGAGCAAGCAGCAGATACGCGCTGTCCAGCGTCGCAATCACATCGCGCTCAATCTCCGGCGTTGTATTCCACTGTTGGCTGGGCGCAGCAGGCATCGGCGATACGCCGGAGAAACGCTGAATATCTCGGTAATCCTCCGGCACAATGATGCTCAGCAGGCGCTCGGCATCTTTCACCGGGAGCGGGCGATAGAAATAGTAGCCCTGCCCGTAGATGCAGTTCATCGTTTTGAGCATATCGACCTGTTCCTTCGTCTCCACGCCCTCGGCGATAATCGTCATATTCAGCTTGTGCGCCATATTGACAACGGAATCCACAATTTGGATGCCCTTCTGCCGGTTCTCCACGTTCATCTCGATGAACTTCATGTCCAGCTTCAGCACATCGACGTTCGTATCTTTGAGCATATTGAGCGATGAATAGCCGCTGCCGAAGTCGTCCATCAGCACAGTAAATCCGTACTGGTGGAGGCGGTCGATGGCTTCGCGCACGAGGTTGCTGTTCTCCGCGAACGCCGTCTCGGTGATTTCCACGCGAATCAGTTCCGACTTGAGATCATAGCGCCTAATCATCTCGCGGAAGTGCGCCGGAACGTCCATTGCCTTCATATCCGTGATGGACACGTTGACCGAAATCGGCACGAAATGCTTTCCGCCGCGAATCCAGCCGCTCATTGTGCGGCAGACGCTCTCCCAAATGTAGCGGTCTAAATCCGTCACCAGCCCGGTTTCTTCCAGCAATGGGATGAAGCTGTTTGGCGACACAAGCCCCATTTCCGGGTGATTCCAGCGGACAAGCGCCTCCATGCTGACGATGTTGCCCGTCAGGCTGTTGCACTTCGGCTGCAGATAAAACGTAAATTCGCCGCGCTGGATGCCGATGCGCACGTCGCTGAGCAGGCGCTGATGCTTTTCCAGCTGCTGCATAATCTGCTCGGAAAAGCGGCAGATGCGGTGATTCAGCTTGCCCCTGACCGCCCCGGACGCAATCTGCGCATTGTTGCACAGCACGCTGATATCGTCGGAATGCTCATCCACCGGGCAGATGCCCAGCAGCGGCAGAAAGCTATCAAGCTGCTGATAATCCTCGATGCAGTGGAAAATCAGGTCATATACCGCCTGCGCCCGCTTGTCATCATCCGGCATACACAGGAAAAAGTCATCGCCGCCAAAATACCCGGCGATATAGTCGTTCTCCTTCGCAAGCTGCGCCAGCTGATGCCCGATTGTGTGCAGCAGCTCGTCCCCCTGCACCTGCCCATACCAGTTATTGAACAGTTTGAAATGTTCTATGTCGATGGACAGCACGCACCAGCCGTTCAGCTTCTTTTCCGTCAGCAGCTGCTGCACCTGACGCAGGAAGTCCAGCCTCTCTGGCAGTCCCGTCAAGGAATTCAGGTTCGACGTCCGACGCACGGAGGTCAACTGCCGTGCCGACGGCAGGAGCTTTTGTTCGCGATTCGTCATACCTGCAAGCCCTCTTCTCTGTATTGTCATAAAAGGCGGCGCCGCACCCTTGCCGGTGAATTTTCTTCACACATTGTTCAATTTATTCTATCATCTTTCGTAAATTTTCGCAATAGCCAGAAACGAGAACGGCGAACATTTTATACTATTTCCAAATGAAAATGCGCCAAGATGCGCGGCGAATTTTTCGTTCTGGCTAACGGGAACGAAATGCAGCGTAGCAGCGCTACGCTAAATGGAGTGAGCGGACGCCAGAACGAAAAAGGCGCAAGCAGATGGCGCAGTTGAATCTGGAAATAGTATTAGGTGTTTTCCACACTACTTTTCGCCGAATCTTCCATTTTTGATGCTTCTTCCGTGCGTGCGACGTTCTCTGTCACGGAAACGTGGATGTGCCCTTCCGCGATTGCTTTCGCCATGTCGAAATGAATGTTGTCTTTCTTCTCTTCGGCGTTTTCGGGGCGATCCATATAAATCACGCGGACGTCTTCTTTCTCCGCGGCAGTCTTGCTCCACGAGCGAACTGTCCACGCCGCCAGCAGAATCAGGAACGGAATCATGTTGTAATGATAGCGCACCTGCGTTTCCAGCAGCATATGGCTCAGCGCCGTGCCAAGGAAGAAGAGCATACAAATGAGAATCATGGCGTTCGGGGCAAGCCGCCGCCGCCACGCCTCCATTGCGCCCAGTGCTGCGAACAAGAGCACCGCCATGTACATCACGCGCCCAATGGGACGGATGCTTTCCAGCAGGCTGCGCAGTTCAGGCGTCAGTGTCCCCTGCTGCTCCGTCCAGAGCAGATTCCAGTCAATGCCGAAATCATCCGTTCGCCACAGGTCGCGGAACTTGTAGACCATCAGGTTCAGCACGTTTTCCGGCTCCGACTGGATGCGCTGCGCCGCCACTTCCATACACGCCTGATGCGCCCCCGTCGCGGACTTCGTAGCGTCATACGCCTGCGCGAAGAATTCGCTGTCCGTCTCGTTCCACAAGCCATTCGACTGCGTGTTCAAGCCGACCATGAGGTTGTAGCCGGACGCGTACAGCCCCGACGCGGGCTGCTCGCCGATGATGTCAGAAATCGCGCGGTTGATGACGCTGCCCGTGACGAGATAGCACGCCAGCACCAGCACAATGCAGACGATTGGCTGACTCGTGGCGTAGCGCGCGCCCTCCACACGGATTTCGTTCATCGGGTCGCCCGTGACGCACAGCTGCACCACGCAGTACGCCGCCAGCAGGATGACCGCCATCGGGCGAATTGCGCCCGCAATCGCCAGCACGATGCCCAGCAGCGCCATCACGCCCAGCATCCGAGAAGGAGCGACGTCGTAGAGGCTGCCCTTGCGGCGGTCAAGAATACTCGTCATCATGTCCGCCGCGAGCAGAATCAGCATCGTGAAGGACGGTTCGGTGGCAACCATGTTGCTGAACAGGATGTGCGACGGCCACAGGCTCATCAGCGCCACCGCCACCAGCGCGCCCGTGCGCCCCACGATTCGCCGAGCGATATGCCCCGCCAGCAGGATGGAAATCACACTGCACACAAGGTTTGCGTACAGCGCGTTGCGCACCGACGCGCCGAAAATAGCAAACGTCGGCCACAGAATGAGCATCGGGAAGCCGATGGTGTGCGGGTAGAGCGCGATATAGCGGCGGTCGACCGCTCCTTCGGCGGACATCAGCGTATCATTCAGCAGGTGATTCGCCATGCGGTAGTACGTCTCAAAGTCCGAATCCGGCTCAACGGGGATGTTCCAAATCACCCACAGGCGCAAATACACGCCAACACCCACCAGCACCGCGCCGAACACAATCATCATGATGTTTTTGGGAAGCGGCTGCATCTTCTGCCCGCACTTGCGCGAAATCCGCCCCAGCAGCAGCGCAAGGAGCGACAGCCCCGCCATACTCAGCACCCAGATTCCCTGTCCGAGATATTCCCGTTCCGTCGCGCGCGTCACATATTCGAGGCTGGCGCTGAGCGCCAAGCCCATGCACATGATAAACAGCGTCAGCGCGAGATAATCAAGCAGATTCTTCTTGCGGCTCATGGTCTGCTTCCTCCCTGATTGCATTTTCCGCCGTGCGCCGCGCCGGAATCAGCCGCCGCACAAGCACCACGCCTGCCGCCACAACAAGCAGGTCGTGGCAGAGCATAAAGGTATACATCTGTTTATTGTTGTCTGCAAAGCCATTGCCGATGACCGACAGCGGATATTGCATTACGCCGACGAACATCACGCACAGGAACAGCATCGCCAGCAGCTTTGTCTGCTTCTGCGTCTTTTTGCGGCAAATCAGCGTCAGGCAGAACACGCCCGCTGTGCCGTAGAGCAGCACATACACCCAGAACGCGCGCGCCGCGAAGATGCTGCGCAGATTACACCAGAGGTTCATGCGGTGCAGCGGACGGTTATCGCTGTACAGCGCGTCCGTGTAGGTCATGAACGACGTGCTCAATGTGACGGATTCCTGTGCGGCGCGGTTCATCATTGTCAGCATGTCCTTCGGATGGCGCAGATAGTAGCGCACGAGCGTCATCGTCGTCACATGGTCATAGAATTTCTCCTGCAGTTCGTCCGACTCAATGGGATAAACGTACTCGCTGTTCGGATAGTACGCATGTTTGCCGATGTCCGCCTTCATTTCCGCTGGAATGCCCAGCTCTTCCATGGCTGCGTCCGGGTCGTCAGCAATCATCAGCGCGCCGTAAAACACGCTCTGCCAGATGGTCTGCTTTTCGGACACCCCCTGATTTTTGCGGTACACGCCAAGCGTGTCGTAGCTGACCAGCCCGCACAGCAGCGCGCCCATCAGCGAAAACGCAATCAGCGGCTTTTTCGCCTGCGGATGATGATAGACGGTAAAGACAATCAGCAGGACAAGCGCCGCCGGGAGCGCCAGCGCCATCTGTGCCTTGGCAGTGCAGAGAAATCGCACGCTGATGGCAAGCAGAATCATCCACAGCCAGCTTTTCCGGCTTCCGCGCGGCATCAGCGCCAGATGCACCGTACAGGCAATCGTCAGCATCAAGCCGACGGGAATCATCGTTTCGCCGAAGAGCGAATTGTACCATGCGAGGTAATTTTCGCCCAGCAGCATACACGCAACAATCAGCCCCGCCGGGAGCGTCAGCTTGCCCAGCAGCGGATACAGGTCGTGCACGAGCAGCAGCAGCGCCGCCATCACCAGCGCCAGCAGGATGAACGCCTGCACCTGCGTGGAGTAATTGCCACCCGTCAGCAGGGTGATGAAGCGCACGAGCATCGACGGGAAAATCAGCGAATAGGTGGGGTCTATGGAGGTCAGGCGCGCCGGATGGAACGGCTCACGGTAGGAGTAATCCTCGACGACACCCCACTCAAACTGCGTCGATTCATCATCGAGCTGCGGCTGTGCCCAGTACAGGTCAATTTGTTCCATCATACGCCCGAAGTCGCCGTTGTTCACGCCGCCGATGTGCTCTGCCGGAAGCAGCTGCCAGCAGCAGAGTGCCACGCAAACCAATGCAACAATGGCGACCGTCCCCTTTTGCGTCACGCGGATTTTACGGAGATACGCCAGCAGTCCGCCGGACGCGCCCGCCGAGCAGGGCGGCAGCGCCAATTTCGCGTCCTTCACGCTCAGCCACGCCATCAGACGGCGAAGGAGCACCGCGCCGGAGGCGAAACTCATCAGCACCATCAAACCGCCCAGCAGGAACGCCAGCGGCTTCACGGTCAGCAAGTCAATGCCGCCCGTCAGCACGAGGGTCAGTGGCAGATAGCCAATCGTGCCAAGCAGTACCATCAACAGAAACGCGCAGAGCATCACGGATGCGCTCTGCCGCCGCACAATGGGCAGCAGCAGCACGAGGAGCGCCGCGCAAATCAAGCACCAGCGGGAAATGGCGTGATGGTCACGCCCGAAAATGGTTTCCAGCACGGTATGCAGCGGTGAACGTGACGAAACGGCATTCCCGGCATCGTCCGCCAAATACCAGCTGTCCGCGTTCCGCAAAGCGCCTTCGTTATTGTCCATCATGGCGCGAACGACTGCCGGATGCTGAATCGCAAATTTCACCCGTTTCCCCAGCGAAATATTTTCGTTCAGCAGGGCGGCATTCTCCGCATCCCGCGGATCGTTCACAAAGTTTTCGGAAGGTTCATAGTAGCTTTTGCCGATGTCCGCGAGGTAGCTTTCAGGCAAGCCGAGGGCTTCCAGCGTCTCCTCCGGCTTCTCCGATGCGGGCAGATAGCCCTGAAACACCGCAAGGTAGTTCGCGGCGGCGGAATGCACCGTATCGTCCGCCTGCCAGCCTGTAACCAAGCCGCTCACGCACATCAGGCTTGCAATCAGCACACACGCCGCATGAAGCGGACATTCTGCCCGTCCGGGGCAGCTATGCACAGCGCACAGCACAACCGCCAGCACCGCCGCAGGCAGCAGCGCCATCATCTGCGCCATGGTACGCAGCATCAGCTGCGCCGCAAAAAGCACCAGCAGCGTCCATTGAACGCCGCATCCCTTTTCCCGGCACAGGCAATAAACCGTCGCGCCGAGGAAAAGAAGCAAATATGCCATGGAAGCGCCGACCGCATACAGGCTGTTCAAATAACCGATGACGGCGGGATTCGCCAGCGCAAGCGGCAGTCCGAGCGTCGCAAGAATCGCCGCCGTGCGCGACCGCCGCGCCAGCCCGTTCGCCAGTAGGTACGCGCCCCAGCCCATCAGCAGCGCATACACGACCGCCAAATAGCGCGTGCTGAAGTTCAGACCGAACGGGTGTGTCGCCAGCCGGACGAGCGCAACCGCCGCGCCGACGGAGGTTCGGGAAGCGAATAACAGCGTGGAATACGCCGTGTCCTCATAGGCGAAGTCCTCCACGCGCTGCCCGGTCGGGATGCTCTCTTCCGCATAGCGCAGCGCAAGCCCTTCCGCCGCCGAAGCATAGCTGCCGTCCGCCACCACCCCGATGGACGGCGACGCAAACAGCGTCCACAGAATCGCCGCTACGGTCAGCAGCGCCGCCGTCAATCCGGTCAGCCTCGCCCGTCGTGTCTGTTCCATGCGCAAGATTCCTCTCTTTCGATATGGGTTAGAATCGGCTGTTGTCCTTCACAGGGGCGGAAAGCGCCGCTGCGTCCGTGTCAGACAGCGCGCCGTCCGTAATGTTCAGCGTCCGGATGCCCGCGTTCGAGAAGCGGAACAGGTTTCCGTCCGCATCGCGCTGTGCGCCAAGGAGGAGCGTCGCGTCGTAGTTATCGCAGGCGCTTTCGACGCGCTGGACAAGCTGACCATCCTGCCAAATCGTGTACTGACTGCCGGATTTGACGACCACGAGGTGCATCAGCGACGTGCCCTGCGGCAAATCCACCGTGACGCCGACGCTATTGCCAACGTAGACCGTGAGCGTATCGGCATTGTCTTGCCGGAGCATGAAGCCGCGGTAATGCCCGGTTTCCTCGCTGAAGCAGGACATGTAGACGCCGTTGTTGACGCCCTTGCGCACGTCGATGACGGTGTCGAGCGTCCAGTCCTTCGTCGCGACGTCGTAGAGCTTCACGCCCGTGTCGAGCGCGCGGTCACTGCCGTTGCCGACGAATGCGCCGGGCATGGTGTACGCGGCGGATTCCGCAACCAGTTCCGGCGGCAGCAGCGCGTCGGCGAAGTCATATGCCGCAATGTCCGCTTCCGTCATCACACCTGCATAGAGGGACAGGTGGTTCACCCGCGTCTGGCTGATGCGGAAGATATTGCCGTCCGCGTCGCGCTGGGCGCCGATGAGCAGCGTGCCGTCATAGCTATCCGCAGGCGATTCGGCTTCGGCGACGAGCAGACCGTCCGCATAGATGCGGTAGCTTGCGCCGTCCTTGACGATGGCGATATGCATTTCGCGGTCAAATTCGCCCGGCACAGTCACGCCGACATTCTGACCGAAAACGATGTTGATCTGCGCGTTGTCCAGCTGGCGGATCAGCAGACCGCGATAGTTCTTGGCATTCTCGTCGAAGCAGGACAGGAACACGCCATTGCCGGGATTTTCACTCGGCGTGACGCTGGTCAGCAGGGTGAAGCGCGTCGCAGTGGAGGCAAACAGCTGTGTCTGCGTATCGAGATACGACGCCTGACGATACGTTTCGTCGCCGCCGACGAACTGCTCCGGAAGCGTGTAGACTTCCGCCGCGTCCTTCACGCCGATGCCGAGCGGCTTGGGCGCTTCGGGCAGGTCTTCCGGCTGCCACGCAAGGATTTCGCTTTCCGTCAGCACGCTGTCATAGACTTCGAGGTTCAGCACGCGCGTGGGCGAGAAGCGGAACTTCTCTCCGCCGGGGGAAAGCTCTTCGCAGCCGAGGAGAAGCGTGCCGGAATAGGCATCGCAGGGAAGCTGCTCATTCTCATAGAGTTTTTCACCATTTAGATAAATAGAATATCGTTCATTGTCCTTGGTGATAGCAAGCGTAGCGGAATCACCATGCAAAAGTGGCAGCATGAATGTACGATTGTTCCCCAATATCACTTGGAGCGCATTGCCTTCACCGCGAATCAGCAATCCACGATAATTCTCGCCATTTTGCTCATCAAAGCAAGCCATAACGACCTGCCCTTCATCCGTGTCTGGCAAGGGCAGACCAATTTGGGTCAATATTGTCCATGAACTATAACGATTTTCATAGAGTTTAATCTTTGTATCATAGTATTCAGAAACACCATCACCATAAG
>OHKE01000380.1_pt1 | contig 15618 bp, 16 predicted proteins | sample 1568731 | NCBI WGS metagenome assembly OHKE01 (sample SAMEA3879588, study PRJEB24766) | human gut metagenome | biome: human-associated habitat; feature: feces | place: USA | collected 1985/1987 | reverse complement strand
TTACGAGGGCAGGTGCATCTGCACAATGCGCTTTGTCTGGCTGCTGCTGCCCGTGACAGCAAGGCGCTGCCGTTTCGGAAATAAAGGGCCTTTCTCGTTTTGGGCGAGCCTGACCGGCACGCCAGTGGCTCCCCCTCTGGGGGAGCTGTCACGCCTGCGGCGTGACTGAGAGGGCAAGACTCACAAACACATTCACAAACTCAAATCGTGACATCCGCCCCTGCTTTTGCATATCGTGGGGTATCTTTTGCGGAATGGGGGCAGCGGATATGACACAGCAGAGCGGGCGGATTTGGGTGATGGGCGGACGGCCGCTGAACGGCACGGCGGCGATACCGGCGGCGAAAAACAGCGTACTTCCGCTCCTTGCGGCGGCGCTTCTCTGCCGGGGACCGGTGCGGCTGCGGGCCGTGCCGAGGCTGTCGGACGTGGAATGCAGCCTCGGGCTGCTGCGGGGCGCGGGGTGCGCCGCCCACTGGCAGAGGGCAGACATCGTGGTGGCCGGGATGCCCTCAAACAGCACCCTTCCGGGAGAAACCGCAGCACAAATGCGGGCCTCCATCCTCTTCTGTGCGCCGCTGCTGGCGCGGCTGGGCCGGGCTGAGACTTCGCTGCCCGGCGGGTGCAATATCGGCGCCCGGCCCATCGACTTACATCTGGAAGGTCTGGCCCGGATGGGGGCAAAGGAGCTGGACGCCGGGGCGGGAAAGCTGGTGCTGGCCGCGCCGGGGGGACTCCACGGGACAGACTTCACCCTCCGCTTCCCCAGCGTGGGGGCAACGGAGACATTGCTGCTGGCCGCTGCCTGCGCCCGAGGCACCACCGTCCTGCGGGGCGCGGCGCGGGAGCCGGAGATCTCTGACCTTGCCGACTTCCTGAACCGCTGCGGCGGGCGTATCGAGGGCGCGGGGACTTCGACGATTCACATCGAGGGGCGGCGGGCGCTTTCCGGCTGCGATTTTTCGCCCCTGCCGGACCGCATCTTCGCCTCCACACTGGCCTGCGCCGCCGCTGTTGCCGGAGGGCGGGTGGAACTCACCGGATGCCCGCCCGCGCTCTATGCGCCGGTGCTGGAAATTCTGGGACAAATGGGGTGCCGGGTGGAACCGGCAGGGGATACGGTGCGAATTTCCCGCTTTGGGCGGCTGCACGGGGCAGGCCGGGTGTTCACCGGAGCCTATCCGGCCCTTGCCACCGATGCTGCCCCGCTGCTGGCGGCGGCAATGCTCTGTGCCGACAGTGAGAGCAGCATCGAGGATGTGATCTTTGAGCGCCGGTTCGGCTGTGCCGAGGGTTTTTGCCGCCTGGGCGCACAGGCCGAAACGGCGGGCAGGGTGCTGACCATTGCACCGGGCGGCCATTTGTGCGGCACCGTGGTGGAGGCCCCCGACCTGCGGGGCGGGGCGGCACTGGTGCTGGCGGGGCTTGCGGCCCGGGGAACCACGGTCATCACCCACCCGGCGCATATCGACCGGGGCTATGCCGGATTTACAGAGATTTTGGCCGGTTTGGGGGCGCAAATTCGGCGGGAATCGGCCACGGGAAACGGGACGGTGAAAAAAACCTCTGCAAAAAAACAAATTTGTCTTGCAATCGGGGCAAAAAGATGATACGATACAGTTATATAAGTATAGTATCGAACTCTTCTTGTGCGAAAAGCGCAGGTTTACGATAACATATCCGATGGAGGACAAAAGTTATGGCACTCATGCTCGACGAAGAAATGGATGAAAACGTTACGACGATCAAGGTCATTGGCGTGGGCGGCGGCGGCGGCAACGCAGTCAACCGCATGGTCAGCGATGGTCTGCAGGGCGTAGAATTTATTGCAATGAACACCGACCAGCAGGCGCTGGCCAAGAACCATGCTGCCACCAAGGTGCAGCTGGGCTCCAAGCTCACCAAGGGCCGCGGCGCGGGCGCTGATCCCGAGATCGGCCAGCGTGCTGCCGAGGAAAGCAAGGACGAGATCGCAAATGCCCTGAAGGGCTCCCAGATGGTCTTTATCACCGCCGGTATGGGCGGCGGCACCGGCACCGGTGCTGCTCCTGTGGTGGCCGAGGTGGCACACGATCTGGGCATCCTGACCGTGGGCATCGTCACCAAGCCCTTCTCCTTTGAGGGCAAGCGCAAGATGGGCCTGGCAGAGCAGGGCATTGCAAACCTGCTCATGCACGTTGACAGCCTGATCGTTATCCCGAACGAGCGCCTGAAGATGATCAGCCAGGAAAAGATCACCCTGATGAACGCTTTCCAGGCCGCCGATAATGTGCTGCGTCAGGGCGTGGAGTCCATCTCTGCTCTGATCAATGTGCCCGCCTTCATCAACCTGGACTTCGCCGATGTGCGCTCCATTATGAAGGATGCCGGTTACGCCCACATGGGCGTGGGCAGCGCCAAGGGCGCAGGTAAGGCAGAGAACGCCGCCAAGGCTGCGATCTCCTCTCCGCTGCTGGAGACCAGCATTGCCGGTGCACACGGCGTGATCATCAACATCACCTCCAGCCCCGATATCGGCCTGGAGGATGTCGAGACCGCTGCCGGCCTCATCACCCAGAGCGCTCACCCCGATGCAAACATCATCTGGGGTACTGCGTTCGATGAGAACCTGTCCGATGAGATGCGCGTTACCGTTGTGGCCACCGGCTTTGACAACAAGGCCGCCGATGGCCTGCGCAGCAGCCTGAACAACGCCGCCGGTGCCGGTGCTTCCACCCCCAGCGCAGTGTTCAGCTCTGATGTGTCCGGCGCGGGTGCCGCAAAGCAGCAGCCTGCTGCCGCCGCAAACAGCGCTGCAAAGCCGGTGGAGGAAGAGAGCAGCGACAACCGTTACTACGATGAGCTGCTGGCGATCCTGAATAAGCGCAAGTAAGTTTGTAAGTTACAGTGTGAACCGCCCGGGAGGGGGCGTGGTCTCTTGCGCGCGTGAGCGGGAGGAGCAGAGATGGTACCAAACGACATCTGGCTGCGCACCGAATGGCTGAGCTGCCGCAGGACCAGTGTGCTGCGCTGTGTGGAGCGTTATTGTGCCGCCGCTGCCCGTGAATACCGCCGCGCTCTGCGCAGGGTGCAGGAAGTGGAGGAAACGATGGCGCAGGTCGAACCGGAAACCGGGAGACGGCTCCCGAGCCAGCCCGCTCAGGCGGAGCTGTTGAACCGCCGTCTTGCCGCTGCCAATGCGGAGATCCGCCGTTACCAGACCCGGCTTTACGCCTGTGAGCGGGAGATGGTGGCACTGCGGCAGGAGAACGCCGAGCTGGAAGCTCTGTGTGAGCAGGCGCGGGCAAACAGCCTGCTGCCGCCCGTGCCCCCGCAGCCCAAGGTGCTGGAACAGCCCGGCCTGCCGGTGATCGTGTTCCACCCGGCGGCGGATGCCCCCAAGGCAGAGCAGCCCCAGCCGGATGCTGTACCGGAGCAGAGCGCACCGGAGCAGGAGCCTGCCCCACAGGCCGCACCGCCGGAACCGGAGGAGGAACGCTGCCCCTTTGCGCAGCCGGACTGGAAGCCCACCACGGCGCTCGACCATCAGGCGGTGGATCTGGTACATCAGCTGGAAAGCTTAATGACTGTATAACAAAAAGACGATGCACAAACGCTGTGCATCGTCTTTTTTGCGTCTTGGGGATGTTACCGCACGGCGCTGGTGCGGTGTTCCATGAGGTAGGTGGCCTTCAGGTCGGCAATGTGGAGCTTGACGGCAAGCGGGTATTTGTCGTAAGCCTCTGAGATGGCAAAGCAGCCGCCCTTGGCCGCATCGTCAAAGCCGCCCATGTGCCAGCGGATGGCCACCGCTTCCTCGACCTTCAGCTTCATAAACCGCTCGATCAGGAACACGCTCTTTTCGCCGTGGCCATAGGGGAACAGATCCTCCACGCTGTAGCTGGGCACCTTTTCCCACTGGCCGGTGGCATCGTTCTTTACATTGCGGGTGCCCTTTTTGTAGTAGTTGGCCTTGCACAGATCGTGCAGCAGAGCACAGATGGCATAGCTCTCCTCACTCTCGCCCTCGGTGAAAAAGCCGTCGTGGAGGGCATGGTAGACGTTCAGGCTGTGCATACACAGGCCGCCGTCACAGGCCCCGTGGAACCGGGTGGAGGCCGGAGCCGAGAAGAAATCCGTCTTGTTGTCCAGCCAGTCCAGCAGCTTTTCGCTGCCCGGGCGGGAGACATGCTGGTGCCAGATCTGCAAAAACTCCTCGCGGTAGTCCATCTTACAGCTCCAGATCTTCCAGAATGCCCTTGAGGATGGCCAGCTCTTCGCCGCTCAGGGAAATGCCCTTGCCCATGCGGGTGCCGTCCGGGGACCAATCGCGGATGTCGTACTTGGGTTCGCCGTCGTTCCAGCTGATGAGGTTGAGCTGGCGCTCCCAGCCGCGGGGACGCTGAGACAGCACTGCAATGCGCTGAACCACTTCGTATTTGATTTCTGCCATGTTTCCTTACCTGCCTTTGCTTTGTTTGTTATCATAATATAAGAACGCGGCGAAGATTTCAACAGGTAATTGGAAAATAATTTGAAAATTTTGAATTTACTTGCAGGAGCCGCAAGCGATATCCGCAAAACGGTGCGTTCTGCCAAGGGCTCCCCTGCGAGGGGCGATGGCGCGCGGAGCGTGACGGAGGGGGTCAACCATAAGGCTCCTCTTCCCGCAGGCGAACCAGTTCTTTTACCGCCTCCGGGTCATCCGGTGCGGGCTGGCGGCTGTTTCGCTTCTGCTCGGTGCTGAACAGCCCGGGGGCATACTGCACCATTACGCCGGGTGTATTTCCTGCCAGAAATTCCTCGGCGTTTTTCTGCATACAGGCTGCCGGTGTGCCGTCCGTCATGGGGACCGCCTGGATCGGCGGCAGATCCGGTTCCGGCGGCGGCAGCTGCACCTCCGGGCTGTCCGGCTGGCTGGGCAGCGCCCCCAGCGGCGGGCTCACCCGGCTGGATGTGGGGCCGACATGCTTTTGCTTGTGGGACATAAGAAACACCTCCGCACTTAATGTGTGCGGAGGTGTGGTCGTTTATGCGGGAAGGCCCTGCACTGTACAACCTCTCAGTCGCAGGCTTCGCTGCGACAGCTCCCCTAGTAGGGGAGCCTTTGGCAAAAGGCTTATTTTTCGCTATTTTCGCTGGCGCTCCAAAAACAGTATCTGCCGCAAGGTGAAAATGTTAACGTCAGCAGGGCAAATAGTAGCGAAGCGCTTACACTCGAAAACGCGACGGAATGCCAAGGCCTCCCCTACTAGGGGAGGTGGCATCAAGCGAAGCGAAGATGACGGAGAGGTTGTATGGAAGGATGGGCTGCCCATTGAATCCGGAGTCTTCTGGTTACGTCACAATCTCCACCCAGCTGCCCCCGCTCCGCTCCTTGTGCACAACCACCTGCCGGTCGATGCGGTCCTTCAGGGCGGCGACATGGGAGATGATGCCTACCAGCCGGTCGCCCTCGGTCAGGCCGGAGAGCACCCGGATGGCCTGTTCCAGCGATTCCTCATCCAGCGAGCCGAAGCCCTCATCGAGGAAGAGGGTGTCCAGCCGGATGCCGCCTGCGGTGCTCTGGACTTCATCGGAAAGACCCAGGGCCAGCGCCAGCGAGGCCTTGAAGCTCTCGCCGCCGGACAGGGTCTTGACGCTGCGGCGGGTGCCGTTGTAGTGGTCGATGACTCCCAGGTCAAGGCCCGACTGGCTGCGCTGGTTCTCAGCACCGATGCGCTCCAGCTCGTACTGGCCCGCCGTCATCTGCATCAGGCGGGTGTTGGCGTGGACAAGGATGCGGTCGAGGTAGTTCATCTGGATGTAGGCCTCCAGCCGGATCTTCTGCTTGCTGCTCAGGGTGCCGCCCGCCGTGGAGGCCAGTGCGTTTACCCACTGCCAGCGGGCATCCAGCGCGTCCCGCTGGTCGGCAAGCTTCCGGTGATCGGCCAGCGCCCTCCGGTTGGGGAGCAGCCGGGCGTTCAGGTCTTTCTCCTGTGCGGCAAGGGCTTTGCGCCGGGTCAGCAGCTCGTTCTGCTCTGCCTTGAGCGCCGCGATCATCTGGGGCTGCGCGATCTGCTCCGCAGCCTGCCGGGCTTCCAGTGTCTGCACCGCAGCCTGGGCGGCGGCAGCAGCCTGCTGGGCTGCCGTCACCTGTGCTTCCAGAGCGGTGCGCTGCTCTGCCTGCTCTTTGCGTTGGGCTTCCAGTTCTTTTTTGCGGCGGCAGTCGGTATGGTTTTTGGTCTGGCGCTGCTTCAAGTCAGCCTGTACAGTGTGCAGAGCATCGTTCTCCTCGGCCAGCGCAGTCTTGAGCAGGCTCACGGTCAGGGGCACCGGCCCCTCGGGCGAAGTGAACCGCTCAGGCAGAAGCGCTTCGGCATCCTTCCGCAGCTGGGCGCGGCCCTCCTGCTCCCGCGTCAGCGCTTCCCGCGCGGCGGCACTGGCCTCCTGTGCGGCGCTGTCGGCCTGGGCGGCGGCCTGCTTGGCTTGGTTCACCTGCACTTCGGTGGGGGCGGTGCGGGGCAGGTGGGCTTTGGCCGGGTGGTGGGTGCTGCCGCAGACAGGGCAGGGGGCTCCCTCTTCCAGCGTCTGAGCCAGCAGGCCCGCCTGCGCATCCAGAAAAGCACGCTCCAGTGTGTCACGGGCAGAATGGGCCTCGGTCTGTCTGCCCGCCGCCTGCCGGTAGGCCTCCTGCGCGGCGCGTGCGGCTGTGTTCCGGTGCTGGCACTCTGTCAGGCTCCGGGCCAGCTCGTTCAGCGCAGTTTCCCGCTGGGCAAGACGGACCGCTTCTGCCTCCAGCTCCACCCGGCGGGTGTCGGCATCGGCCAGAGCGGCAAGCTCTGCTTCAGAGGCCGTGAGTGCCGCGTCCAGTGCTTCCAGCGTTTTGTGCCGGGTGCTGGCCTTGGCGGATTCCAGCTGGGCGGTGCTTCGGGCCTTGGCCAGCTCTCCGGCAACCTCCTGCCGCTGGCGCTCTGCCTGCTCTGCCGCGCCCAGCGTGGTCTGTAACGTGCTCAATTGCCTGTCCAGCGCGGCCAGCGCATCTGCGGCCTGTGCGGCGGCGGCTTCCTGCCGAGCGGTCAGCCCCTCCAGCAGGGTGGTCACTGCATCCGGCGGCATCTGCGCCGAAAGTGTCCCCAGCACTTCGGCCTCCGGGTCTGCGGCATCATACGAGATGCCCGCAAGCACTGCGTCCAGCTTTGCATTCAGGGCGGCGCGTCGGGCTGTGAGGGCGGAGTTTTCCTCGGCCAGCGCCTCCTGCAGTTTCTGGTAGCGCTGGGTGCGGAACAGCTTCCGGAAGATCTTGCTCCGCTCCTCAGTGGTGGCGTTGAGCAGGCGGGTGAACTGCCCCTGCGCGATCATGGCGATCTGGGAAAATTGGTTGTAGTCCAGCCCGATGATATCAATGACAGCGGCAGTCACCTCCTTGGCCTTGGTCACAGGCGGGCGGCCGTCGGCATAGGTCAGGGCGGCATCCGCCTTTTCAGTGGTGAATCCCTCGCCCCGGGCCTTGGGGCGCAGATACTCCGGGTTGCGCCGGACGGTGTACCGCTGCCCCCGCACCTCAAATTCCAGCTCCACAAAGGTGGGGGTGCCGGGGTCTGCATATTTGCTGCGGAGCATGGCCCCATCCCGCACGCCGCCGCTGGAATGATCGTACAGGGCGTAGGTGATGGCATCGAACAGGGTGGTCTTGCCCGCGCCGGTGTCGCCGGTGACAAGGTAGAGCCCGCCTCTGCCCAATTGCTCCAGCGGCAGGGTGGTGGTGCCTGCATAGGGGCCAAAGGCCGAGAGGGTCAGCTTGAGCGGTCTCATGCGTCCTCCTCCTTCCAGATGCTTTCAATGAGCTGCTGGCAGAATGCCGCCTGCTCATGGGTCAGGGGCTGGTTGTTCTGCAGCTGGTAAAAATCCGCAAAGTGCTCCAGCGGTGTTTTCTGTTCGGCCTTTGCAGGGGCATCCAGCTCCTGCCGGGTCTGGGTGCGGCGGTTGTCGTAATCCAGCCGCATCAGGTTGGGGTAGATCAGCCGCAGCTTGGCCAGTGCGTCCGGCACGTCCTGCTCATCGGTCAGGGTGATGTGCAGGTAGTCGTCCACGGCGGTGCCCTCGTAATTGCGGCGGTCGGTCAGCTCCATGTAGCTGCCGCGCAGCTCCCGAAGATCGTGCCGGGGCACCAGCGGTTCGGCGGCAATGGTCACGCTGCCCTTTTCGCCCAGCTCCACAAAGGTCACGCTCTTGTGCTGGCTGGCCTCCGAGAAGGAATACTTCAGCGGCGTTCCGCAGTAGCGCAGGGTATCCCGGCCCACCTTCTGGGGGCTGTGCAGATGCCCCAGCGCCACATAGTCGAACTTGTCGAACAGGGCGGCATCCACCCAGTCGATGCCGCCCACGCTGGGCTCCTCGCTCTCGCAGGAGGCAGCTCCTGCCACGAACTGGTGTGCCACCAGCACACTGCGGCGGGCCGGGTCAGGCGAACAGTGATCCAGCACGCAGGCAAGGGCATCGTTGTAGCTCTCAATGGGCGCGTCCGGCCAGACGTGCCGCACCATGGCGGGCTTCAAAAAGGGCAGTAAGTACAGATCGACCGGGCCGTGTGCGTCGGTGAGGGTGATGGGTTCCGGCGGGCCGGAAAACACCGGCGAGACGTAGACCCTGCTTTCGGCCAGCAGGGCAGAGCCAAAGGCCACCCGGTCGGCGGAATCGTGGTTGCCCGAGATGGCGAACACCGGCAGCTCCCGGTGGGAAAGCTCGGTGAGGAACCAGTCCAGCAGGCGGACCGCCTCGGCAGGCGGCACGGGTTTGTCGTACAGGTCACCGGCCAGCAGCACGGCATCCACGGGGCGGGAATCGAGCAGGGATAAGATCTGCTCTAAAATATAGCGCTGGTCGTCCAGCATGGAGAACTCGCAGACCCGTTTGCCCAGGTGCAGGTCAGAGAGATGAAGAAATCGCATGGGGAAAGCCCCCTTTCTAAAAGGATGGCTCTATTATACCACGGAATGTTCCCGCTACTTTCGAAGCGCGGGAGGCACGAACTAGGGGCTGCTCGCCCCTAGTAACCCCAAAGCAGAGGGCTCCGAACAAAAATGCTGGAGATTCCCGCCTGTCGGCGTGAAGATCTCTTAACCGCATTTTTGCCCGGAGCCGATTGAAATTTTTAACTAGCGGGGAACAGCTTCTCCCAGGTGGCTTTACCCACAGCACCGTCAGCGTTCAGGCCGTTGCGGCGCTGGAACCGCTGAACAGCGGCGGCAGTCCGGGAGCCGAACTTTCCGTCCGTGCCGATCTTCTCCCCCAGCGTGTTGAGCTTCTGCTGGATGAGCCGGATGGTGCCGCCGGACATTCCGGTGCGCATCACGATGCCGGGATAGGGCACCGCCAGCCCGTGCTTTGCGGTGTACTTTGCGTAGAGGACATTCCAGGTGTTGGCCCCGACTTTGCCGTCCATGTTCATATTGTTCCGGAGCTGGAATTCTTTCACGGCGTTTTCGCTCCTGGTGCCAAAGCGGCCGTCTATGGTCAGTGCGGGGTAAAAGCTGCACTGGTCACGCACGCCGTTCAGCCAGGTCTGCACCAGGGCTTCGTCCGGGCCGTAGGAGCCCTTTTGGATCAACGAATAATAAGCGGGGATCGCCATTGTGGTCACACTCCTTCCACGACAGCGTATGCAGCGCTGTGGGGAGGTGTGCCATAGCGTTTTTGCCCTCTCCGTCTTTGCTTCGCGCCTGAGAGGGCGAGGCTGTTTCGACCAGCACCTTATCCTCCCGGCTTGCTGTCACCCGCTGCCACCACTCCACGCATTTGAACCGCACCACATACGCCCCACACACCAGATCATTTTCCTCCGGCAGGGCGTAGGTGCCGCAGGCAGAGCGGCACAGCCCCGGGTAGAGCACGCACCACCAGTTTTTGCCGTGGCGGGCGTTGCCGCCCAGGTCGATGCGCAGGGCCTGATACCGCCCGGCGGGCAGGATGCCGGTGGAATAGCGGGTGGTATCGAAGTACATTTCCACCAGCTGTACCGTAACGGTGGAAAAGATCCCCCGTCTTGCCAGCACGGCCCGGGCCGTCAGCTCCAGCGCAGGCAGGTTCTCTGCCGCCCAGCGCAGGGCGGCAGGCTTGTCCTGTGCGGTGCAGTGGACATCGGCGTAGGCCAGAACAGCATCCCGCACGGCGAGCTTGACGGTCTGGTCGGCAGGGGAATCGCTGTCGGCCCGGATGTGGAAGCGCAGGGTGTCGGCGCAGAGGAGGGCCCCGGTGTCCAGCTGTGCCTGCCCCCATCGCAGAGCAGCAGGCAGGTTGCTCAGAAGCAGCGCAAGGGAAAGCACGGCGCACCCCAGCGCCATCTCACGGCGGGTGAGCGTGCGGGCAAAGAATGGCAGCATAAAAAACAGGCCCCTTTTCTGGAAATGATAACCAGAGAATGGGCCTGTTTGACACATTTTATTCTGATACTTGATTTTTGCAGTGAAGCCTGACTGTAATGCCAAGGGCTCCCCCTTCGGGGGAGCTGGCAATGCGAAGCATTGACTGAGAGGGTTGTTCCTTTTAATTCTTCAGGGACTGCATGGGAGCCGGCAGGCGGCCGCCGCGGTTGATGAACACCGAGGGGTCACGCTGATTGATCGGCATGATGGGACCATAGCCCAGCAGACCGCCGAAATCCAGGATCTCGCCTGCCTTGCGGCCGATGGCGGGAATGACGCGGACAGCGGTGGTCTTGCTGTTCACCATGCCAATGGCGGCTTCATCGGCGATCAGGGCGCTGATGACAGCGGGAGTGGTATCGCCGGGGATGATGACCATATCAATGCCCACCGAGCAGACAGCTGTCATGGCTTCCAGCTTTTCGATGGTCAGGCAGCCGCACTCGGCGGCGTGAATCATGCCGTCGTCCTCGCTGACGGGGATAAAGGCACCGGAGAGGCCGCCCACATGGTTGGAGGCCATCACGCCGCCCTTTTTCACAGCATCGTTCAGCAGGGCCAGGCAGGCCGTGGTGCCGCAGCAGCCGCAGGTCTCAAGGCCCATCTCTTCCAGAATGTTGGCCACGCTGTCGCCCACAGCGGGGGTGGGGGCCAGCGAAAGGTCGATGATGCCCGCGGGCACGCCCAGAGCCTTGGAGGCCAGATTGGCCACCAGCTGGCCCACGCGGGTGATCTTGAAGGCGGTGCGCTTGACCAGCTCCGCCACCTCGTCGATGGGAGCATCCTTGGGCAGCTTTGCCAGTGCGGCGCGCACAGCGCCGGGGCCGGAAACGCCGACGTGGATCTCACAGTCGGGCTCGCCGGGGCCGTGGAATGCACCGGCCATGAAGGGGTTGTCCTCGGGTGCGTTGCAGAACACCACCAGCTTTGCCGCGCCGATGCACTGGCGGTCGGCGGTCAGCTCGCTGGCCTTCTTCACGGCTTCGCCCATCAGCTTGATGGCATCCATGTTCAGGCCCGCCTTGGTGGCACCGATATTCACCGAGCTGCACACGATGTCGGTCTCGGCCAGTGCACGGGGGATGGACTCGATCAGGCGGCGGTCACCGGCCGAGAAGCCCTTGTGCACAAGGGCGGTGTAGCCGCCCACAAAGTTCACGCCCACCTTCTTGCCTGCGGCATCCAGTGCCTTGGCAAAGTCCACGGGGTCTGCATCGGGGCAGGCACCCAGCAGCATGGCAATGGGGGTGACGCTGATCCGCTTGTTGATGATGGGAATGCCGTACTCGGCGCTGATATGCTCCACGGCGGGCACCAGATCGGCTGCCTTGGTGGTGATCTTATTGTAGATTTTTTCGCAGGCCTTCTTCGGGTCCGGATCAATGCAGTCCAGCAGGCTGATGCCCATGGTGACCGTGCGCACGTCCAGATTGTCCTGCGTGAACATCTCGATGGTCTCGAGGATGTCGCCGGTATTCATCATGCTCATAAGAGTATCCTTTCTGAACCTCTCCGTCCTTGCTTCGCAATGCCACCTCTATTCAGGGAGCTGGCGCAAAGCGTCTGAGAGGTCTTGTCTGTTAGATGGTATGCATCGCGTCAAAAACTTCCTGACGGGTCAGATTGATCTGCATCCCCATCTCCTTGGCCAGAGCATCGGTGCGGGCGTGCAGCTCCTCATGGCTGACGCTGCACTTGGAGATGTCCACCAGCATGATCATGGCAAACATGCCCTGCAGAACGCTCTGGGTCACATCCTCAATGTTGATGTTCAGCTCGCAGCAAAGGGCGGCCACTTTGGCAACAACGCCCACGGTATCGTGTCCGATGACAGTGATAAACGCTTTCATATTCCTTACCCCCATTGTTTCTGGTAAAAACCCCTCAGGCGCTTCGCGCCAGCCCCCCTAGTAGTGGGGCCTCTGGCGTTGCGTGGAGTTTTGCAAGTTCCCCGTTCCGCACAAACTGTATCATTCTGCCAAGGCCGCCCCTATTAGGGGAGGTGGCAAAGCCGTCAGGCTTTGACGGAAGGGTTTAATTTCAGTATAGCAGATTTGCCGATTTTTGAACACTCTTTTTGGAAAAAAGAGCAATTTTCAGGCGGAAAAGACATTCTATACTGCTTTGATGTAAAAAAACAAGATGCAAAGCGGCGATTCTTGTGCTATACTGAAAAATAACAGCGGGGCGGGTATGCCCGCCCGCGCAAAACAAAGGAGAAACGACCATGGAACAGCTTTTGAAGATTCTGGAAGACAATGCGCGGCTGCCCATTGAGGACATTGCCACCATGCTGAATAAATCCCCCGCCGAGGTGGCGGCTATGATCGACCTGGCCCGGGCGCAGGGCATCATCAAGGGCTATAAGACCCTTGTGGACTGGGAAAAGGCCGGGGTGAACCGGGTGGAAGCAGTCATCGAGCTGAATGTCAGCCCCAAGAAGAGCCGCGGCTTTGATGAGATCGCAGCCACCATTGCCGCCTTTGACGAGGTGGAGAGCGTGCTGCTGATGAGCGGCGGCTACGATCTGCAGCTGGTCATCAAGGGCCAGACCTTTCAGGAGATTGCCCTGTTCGTGGCAAAGCGCCTGAGCCCGCTGGACGATGTGCTGTCCACTGCCACCCATTTTGTCCTGCGCACCTATAAAAAAGAGGGCCGCCTGTATCAGGACGAAGAGATCGATGAAAGAGAGTGCACGGTTCTGTGATGGATTACGATAAACTGATCGCGCCTGCCGCACGGGAGATGCGCCCCTCCGGCATCCGCAAATTCTTTGATCTGGCCGCTGATATGCCCGAGTGCATCAGTCTGGGCGTGGGCGAGCCGGATTTCAAAACACCGTGGGCTGTGCGGGAAGCAGGCATCGAGAGCCTGGAGCATGGCCGCACCCGCTACACCGCCAACGCAGGCCTGAAAGAGCTGCGGGCGGAGATCTGCAGATATCTGGAGCGCCGGATGCACCTGCACTACGACCCCCTGCGGGAGGTGCTGGTGACCGTGGGCGGCAGCGAAGCCATTGATATGTGCATCCGCACCATTGTGCAGCCCGGGGATGAGGTGATCATCCCGGAGCCCTGCTTTGTCTGCTATGAGCCCATCACCACCCTGTCCGGCGGTGTGCCGGTGCATGTGCCCTGCCGCCAGGAGGATGAGTTCCGCCTCAGGCCCGAGGCCCTGAAAGCCGCCATCACCCCCAAGACCAAGCTCCTTATCATGCCGTTCCCCAACAACCCCACCGGTGCGGTGATGGAGCGGGAGGATCTGGAAGCCATTGCGGAGGTCCTGCGGGATACCAACGTCATGGTGCTTTCGGATGAGATCTACGCCGAGCTGAACTACGGCCTGCGGCCCCATGTCTCCATTGCCACCCTGCCCGGCATGGCCGAGCGGACCATTGTGGTGAATGGTTTTTCCAAGAGCTATGCCATGACCGGCTGGCGCTTGGGCTATGCCTGCGGCCCGGCTCCCATCATCAAAATTATGACCAAGATCCACCAGAGCGCCATCATGAGCGCCCCCACCACCAGCCAGTATGCGGCCATCACCGCCCTGCGGGAGTGCGACGGCGAGATCGACAAGATGCGGGATGAGTACAACATGCGCCGCCGCCTGGTGGTGCACGGCTTTAACTCTATGGGCCTGACCTGCTTTGAGCCGCGGGGCGCATTTTACGCCTTCCCCTGCATCAAGAGCACCGGTATGACCAGCCAGGAGTTCTGCACAAAGCTGCTGGAGCAGAAGCATGTTGCGCTGGTGCCCGGCGATGCCTTTGGCGCATCCGGCGAGGGCTACTGCCGTGTTTCCTATGCTTACAGCGTGGAGCACCTGACCGAGGCCATGAAGCGCATCCGGGAGTTCCTGAAAGAAAACGGCATCAACAGCGGAGAGCAGTGAGGAGGAAGAACGATGGCAAAACTGAACTGCGTGACCGTTCTGGCCCCGGCCAAGCTGAATCTGGCGCTGGATGTGGTGGGCCTGCTGCCCAACGGCTACCATAACCTGGATATGACAATGCAGGCCATCACCCTGTACGAGCGGGTGGTGCTGCGCCGCAGCCAGAACCTGAGCCTGACCCTGCCGGGCAGCCCGGTGGCCGCCAACGATTCCAACACGGCCATCAAGGCGGCGCTGGCCTTCTTCCACTATACCGGCCTGCTGGCGGGTGTAGAGATCACCATTTACAAGAATGTGCCGGTGCGTGCCGGTATGGCAGGCGGAAGCGCCGATGCCGCCGGTGTGCTGGTGGGCCTGAACGTCCTTTACGGCGCAAAGCTCTCCATGAGTGAGCTCTGCGCGCTGGGGGCAAAGATCGGCGCGGATGTGCCCTACTGCATCATGCGGGGAACAGCGCTGGCTGAGGGCATCGGAGAAATTCTGACGCCGCTGCCGCCCATGCCGGCCTGCTCGTGGCCCTTGAAGTGGGTCAGGGAGATGAACACGTCCGCGTCCATCACCGCACGGCCGATCTTGGCGGACTTCACATACTCCCCGCCCTCCACGGGAACCTCCACCTCGTCGTTGCCCTTCAGGCCGTCGGCGATCAGGATGTGGCAGCCGGTGGAGTAGGGGGTGAAGCCGTTGACATAAGCGGATTCCATGTGGTCCAGCGCGTTTTTGCGGCCGCCGATATACAGGGTGTTGCAGTCCGTCAGGAAGGGCTTGCCGCCCTGACTTTTTACCAGATCCGCCACGGTTTTGGCCCAGTTGGGGCGGAGATAGGCCATGTTGCCCGGCTCACCGAAGTGGAGCTTGACGGCGACGAATTTGTCCTGGAAGTCGATCTGCTCAAAGCCGGCGGCCTTCATGAGGCGGCGCAGCTTTTCGAGCGTGCTGATCTCGTCCGTGTGCAGATCGGAAAAATATACTTTTGCAGGTTCCATAGGAAACACCTCCGCAGTCTGATTTCATTCTCATTCCCGGGCGGGACCGACCCGCCGTCTTTGATTTTACTGTGCTTGCCGAACGCTGTCAACCGCAAAAAGCGCCGGACGCCCGCAGGCATCCGGCGCTGTGTTCGCGCAGAGCCGTGTCCGCGCCGGAGACGGCCGGACGCGGACACGGGGATATGCAGTTCCTCCGGGCTGACGGTAAGTACGGTAGGTGAGGAGATTGGTAGAGATCGCAAAAGCAGAATGAAAGAAGGGCAGAAAATTCATGCCTTGGTAATTGATAGGTAAGTTCAGAATGCAGCCCGGCGGAAACGGAGGCGGTAATCAGGCGTTGACGCCGTTGCGGA
>OHKE01000377.1_pt1 | contig 15676 bp, 16 predicted proteins | sample 1568731 | NCBI WGS metagenome assembly OHKE01 (sample SAMEA3879588, study PRJEB24766) | human gut metagenome | biome: human-associated habitat; feature: feces | place: USA | collected 1985/1987 | reverse complement strand
CCAAAGGTCTATTTTTGTGGCACTTTTGCGGTTATCTATCTTAAATTCCGCCAAAAACCTTGAGCCGTGTGCTTGGACTGCATATATCTCCTGAGCTTCGGGAAAATCTGGAAGCGCGCACCCTTGCGGCAATGGTTCTTTTTGATATTCCTGCTGATATTCCCTGTTCCGCAAATATTCTAGCCGAACTTTATAGTTTGCAAAAATACAACTGAGCGTTGTACACTCCCTTACCACCTGAATTGTGTTAAAATCGTGGCGGGCAAGATCATAGGCATCGTTTTCATAACCAATCTCTTTTATAGCCTGAGCTAAAAGTTCGTTTCCCTGCTGTTCCATTTGCGACAGTTCATTATTCTGACAAACAGCTTGTTTAAAAATATCATCCGTGTTACGGCAGGATGTGGTACTTTTCAGCCCCAACTCGGTTGTCGTCTTATTCAAATAATAAAACTCGCTGTGCCCCGGATTTTCGGGAGCAACCAAATCTTTAGGAATATACAGTTCAATAGCAACGGCTCCGCCCAATCCCTCCGGCAGACTGTCAATCTGTTCTGTCATCAGAAAACTCATGCAGCTATAATCCATAACGCCTGATTTACGACAGATCAAGTGATCGACTGACGAACAAAACCTCTGTATCGGGAACCCGATACGGGGGTTTTTGTTTTTCCAGCAGCTGTTCCGGGGGCAGGGGGGCGGGCTGCTCCGCCAGCGCCCAGAACACCCAGCCTGCAGGCACAGCAGCCGCCAGCACCAGCCCGGGCCAGAGCACGGCGGGATATGTAAGGGCCTCGCTGCCGGGCAGGAACACCGCCGCCGCGCAGAGCACGAGGGCGGTCCAGCCCTCCCATAAGATCGTTGCAAGAGTCTCGCGCATGACTATCATCTCCTTTTCTGGAAAAGTATACCATGCAGAGGGCGCGAATCGGTGCAGAAAAGGACGATACACGAAAAAAGTGTATCGTCCCAGGAAGAGTTCTGCTTCAGTTCTGGTCGTGGCTGCGGCCCACCAGCGAACAGACCACGCCGCAGACAAGGCTGGTGGTGATGCCTGCAGCCGCGGCGGTCAGCCCGCCGGTCAGGATGCCGATGGCTCCCTCTTCGGCAAGGGCGGTGCGCACGCCTTTGGCAAGCAGATGCCCGAAGCCCAGCAGGGGAACGGTGGCACCGCAGCCTGCAAACTCGGCCAGCGGCGAATACCACCCAAGGGCCGAAAGCACCACGCCCGCCACCACATAGCCTGTCAGGATGCGGGCGGGGGTCAGGGCGGTCAGGTCGAGAAAGAGCTGGCCCACCACGCAGATGGCCCCGCCTGTAACGAATGCCCAGAAATAGTTCATGTGTTCCCTCCGTTCTGTTCCTCCGGGGCAGCAAGCTCCACCAGGTGCGAGATGGCGGGGATGCTCTCCTTCTGCAAAAAGGTGGTCTGGCTCATCAGCGCGCCTGTTGCCAGAAAGAGAACCCGGCGCTGCCCCCGCCGCTCCAGCCGGGGCAGGAGATGCCCGCAGAGCACTGCTGCACAGCACCCCGGCCCAGAAGCGCCGCTGTGCACCGACTGGCCCTCGGCATCATAGAGGAGGGAACCGCAGTCCACATGGTTCTTGAGGAGCAGGCCCTCGGCGGCCAGCAGCTCCCGGAACAGCTGACTGCCCACATGGCCCAGGTCGCCGGTGCAGATGGCATCGAACTCCTGCGGCTGGGTGTTGGTATCAGTGAGGTAGCGCAGGAGCGTTGCCGCCGCAGCAGGAGCCATGGCGGCCCCCATGTTGTTGATGTCCCGGATGCCCAGATCCTGCACCCGGCCAAAGGTCACGGCCCGGATGCCGACTCCCTGCCCGGCGGGGCGGAGCAGGCAGGCCCCTGCCGCCGTGGCAGTCCACTGGGCGGTGGGGGTGCGCACGGCTCCGTAGGAAAGCGGGGTGCGGAACTGCCGCTCGGCGGTGCAGAAGTGGCTGGAGGTCATGGCCAGCAGGCCGTCTGCCATTCCGGCGCTGCACAGGCAGGCCCCAACACCCAGCGCCTCGGCCATGGTGCTGCAGGCCCCGAACAGCCCCGCAAAGGGCAGGCCCAGCGCCCGGGCCGCATAGCCCGAAGCCGTGCACTGGGCCTGCAGGTCTCCGGCCAGCAGGAGGCTCACATCCTTTTCGGTGGCGTGGGCTTTTTTCAGGCAGAGCCGCGCCGTCTGTAATTGCAGCTGCGTTTCAGCGGCCTCCCAGCTGGCCTGCCCGAGGCGGTTGTCACTGTGCAGCTCATCGAACTCTGCCGCCAGCGGGCTTTCGCCCTCCTTTTTGCCGCCGATGCAGGCGTGTGCAGCGATGACAGGCGGTTTTGGGAAGATCAGGGTGTCACCCCGGCGGGTCGCCATGAAAAAATCCCCCTTTCAGGGCTGTTTTTCTTTGGGATTTGTGCTATAATAGCGCTCGTGCGATATTCTGCTCCATCCGCTTTGCCGGAAAACTGCAATTTTTGCATCCCGGCAGGCGTATTGTAGACAGAGCGGTCAGCCGCCCAGCAGCCAGAGCACCCCGCCGTAGACCACAGCGGCCAGCGTGCCGTATACGATGACCGGCCCTGCAATGGTGAACATCTTGGCTCCGGTGCCGCAGACCCTGCCCTCGGGCTTGAACTCGATGGCGGCGCTGACCACGGCGTTGGCAAAGCCCGTGATGGGCACCAGCGAGCCTGCCCCGGCTTTGGCGGCAAGCTTCTGGTAGAGCCCCAGCGTGGTCAGCAGGGCTGACAGCACGATGAGGGTGCAGCTGGTCAGGGTGCCGGCAAGCTGGGCTTCCAGCCCCATGCCAAGATACCACCCGCGCAGCACCTCGCCCAGCAGGCAGATGCCGCCGCCCACGCAGAAGGCCCACAGGCAGTCGGAGCCCAGAGGGGAGCGGGGGCCGACCTGTTTCACCCGCCGCGCGTATTCTTCCGCTGTCATCTTCATGGCTGTCACCTCGGGCTTAGGATGCCCCCGGAGAAACATAATATACAGAAAATGAACCGAGAAAGAAGGTCTCTTATGAATCAGCAGCAACCCATCCACCGCCGCCGCCTGACCCGGGCAGAGATCCGGCGGCGGCGACGCAACCGCGCCATCCGCCGCATCGCCGGGCTGACCCTTGTGGTCTGCGTGGCCGTGGGCGGTGTGTCCTTCCTGCTTTCCCGCCGCAAGGCCCCGGTGCCCACGGCAGATGCCGCCGGGAGCGCCGCCAATAGTGCGGCCAGCAGCCTGCCGTCGGCTGCGCCGAGCAGCAAGGCGGAGAGCAGTGCCGTGAGCGGAGCCGCCGCCGAGAGCGTGGAGAGCCGGGACAACCTGCTGGGCCTGACTGCCGCCGAGGCGCAGGCCATGCTGGCCGACCCGCTGATGATCCTTGTGAACCACACCAATAAGATGCCGGAAAACTACACCTTTGAGACCGCCGAGTGCGGCTCCAAGACCGCAGTGAACAAGACCCTGCAGACCGTGGCCTGCAATGCCTTTCTGGAGCTGCAGAAGGCTGCTGCTGCGGAGAATGTGACCGTCTGGATGCAGAGCGGCTACCGCAGCGTGTCCTACCAGACCAGCCTCTACGAGAAAAAGACCAACTATTATAAGCAGCAGGGCTATGACGATGCAAAGGCGAAGGAAATGGCTGCTGCCATTGTCAACCCGCCGGGCTATTCTGAGCACAACTGCGGCCTGGCCGCAGACCTGAACAGCCCCGAGCACACCGGCCTGGACGAGGGCTTTGAGAACACTGCCGCCTTCCGCTGGCTCTGCCAGCACGCCGGGGAGTACGGGTTCATCCTGCGCTACCCCAAGGGGGCCGAGGAGAAGACCGAGATCACCTACGAGCCCTGGCACTGGCGCTATGTGGGCGTGGAAAATGCCGCTAAGATCAACGCCAGCGGCCTGTGCTTTGAGGACTATATCGCTGCCCTGCAGCAGATCGCGGGCTGAGCGGCAAAGCGCTGGTGAAGAAACCGTAAAATCTTCTGCCTGCCGTTTGCAATTCGGGCTTTGATATGGTAAGATAACAATGGTTCGTTGTCGGAAACTCTTCCGCGTGGGCGAACCGGTGTAAAACAGATAAAAGAGGGAATAATCCATGAAACTTCGTGCTAAAATCATTCTGACCACTGCTTCTCTGGCCCTGAGCTGTGCTCTGCTGGCCGGCTGCGGTTCTTCTTCCGGTTCTACCGCTTCTTCTGCCGCGTCCTCTGAGCCTGCCTCCACTGTGCTGAGCCAGGCTTCCAGCATCCCGCTGGGCGAGGACAACAGCACCGATGCCCTGAACGCACCGTTCGAGACCCTGCTGGATGCCAACCCCATCTCCAACCAGTTTGAGATCGCTGCCATGAACATTGAGTACGATTTCAACCTGCCCGCTGAGGATGTGGTGAGCTACAAGGGCGTGAAGAGCAACGACAACGGCGATGCCGGTATGGTGCTGGTCGTGGAAGCTGCTGACGGCAAGGCTGAGGAGGTTGCAAACCAGCTGACTGCTTACCAGCAGGATCAGGTGGCGTTCTACGGCAACTATGCTGAGTTCGCACAGGCCCAGGAAAATGTGGAGAATGCCGTGATCGCCTTCAAGGACAACACCGTGGTCATGGTCATCGCGTCCAACGAGTGCACTGCCGATCTGGACAGCGCGGTGGACAGCGCACTGGGAGAGTAAAATAAAACTGAATGGGGCTGCTGCAGGCCCTCTCCGTCAATGCTCCGCACTGCCGCCTCTCCCAAAGGGAGAGCTGACGAGCGCAGCGAGTGTGAGAGGGCATTTGCAGCAGCTCTTTTTTTAAAAGGAGGTCGAAGCCTTGGTTTTCAGCACCATCATCTTTCTGTTCCGGTTTCTTCCCATCACGCTGGCGCTGTATTACCTTGCGCCCGCAAAGCTCAAGAATACGGTGCTCTTTGTGTGCAGCCTGGTGTTCTACTGCTGGGGTGAGGTCCGGTTCTTCCCGGTCATGCTGGCCCTGATCCTCATCAACTATCTCTGCGGCCTGGGGCTGGAAGCGTTTGACGCAAAGCCCGGCGTGCGCAAGGTGCTGCTGCTGGTCGCCCTTGCAGCCAGCCTGGGGATGCTGTTCTACTTCAAGTACGCAAACTTTGTCCTGCGCAGCATCAACAGCCTGCTGGGCACCGGATTTGCGGCCATTCAGGGCATCAGCGTCCTGCCGCTGGGCATCAGCTTTTATACCTTCCAGACCCTTTCCTACACCATTGATGTCTACCGCCGGGAGGTAAAGACTGAGCACAACATCATCGACTTCGGCGCTTATGTTGTCATGTTCCCCCAGCTCATCGCGGGCCCCATCGTCAAGTATCGGGATGTCTCGGCCCAGCTGCACGTTTACAAGCATCGTTACAGCTTGCAGCAGATCGAGGAAGGCATGACCCTGTTCACCTTCGGTCTGGCAAAAAAGGTCCTGCTGGCGGATGCCGTCGGCGCGCTCTGGACGGATATCATCGGCATTGCCGACAGCCCTTCCACCACCTTTGTGGGCCTTGCCAATGCGTCCACGCCGCTGGTCTGGCTGGGTGTCATCGCCTACTCGCTCCAGCTCTACTTTGATTTTTCCGGTTACTCCCTGATGGCCATCGGTATGGGCAAGATGCTGGGCTTTGATTTCCCCCAGAACTTCAACTTCCCCTATATCTCCCGTTCCATCACCGAGTTCTGGCGGCGCTGGCACATGACCCTTTCCGGCTGGTTCCGCGAGTATGTCTATATCCCGCTGGGCGGCAACCGCAAGGGCCTGAAGCGGCAGATCTTCAACCTGTTCGTGGTGGAGCTGCTCACCGGCATCTGGCACGGTGCAGACTGGAACTTTATCTGCTGGGGCCTGTACTACTTTGTCCTGCTGGCCCTTGAAAAGCTGTTTTTGCTCAAGTATCTGGAAAAAGGCAGGATCTGGCCCCACATCTACACCATGTTCCTTGTGGTGGTGGGCTGGGCCATGTTTGTGGGCAATGAGGCCGGGGTGGGCTTCGGGCTGCTGTTCCGCAAGCTCTTCCTCCCCTCGGGCGGCGCGTCTCCGGTCTACTTCCTGCGCAACTACGGCGTGCTGCTGGCGGTCAGCATCCTGTGCTGCACCCCGCTCATTGAGAAGCTCTGGAACGCCCTGCGCAAACACACCGTGACCCGTGTGGCTGCGGTGCTGGTGCTTCTGGTGCTCTCCACGGCGTATGTGGTGGGCAGCACCAACAGCCCGTTCCTGTATTTCAACTTCTGAGGAGGGAACCTGAATGGACAAGCATACAAAGAAAACTCCCTCTCTGTTCCGGTATCCGGTGCTGGTGGCCTTCGGGCTGTTCTTTATCGGGCTGTTCGTGCTGGATATGGCCACGCCCGACCGCGCGTACAGTGAACTGGAAAACACCACCCTGACCCAGCGGCCCAGATTGACCGCGGTTTCCGCCGACGGGCTGAACAACTACTTCACCAGCTACACCCGATACGTCAAGGATCAGGTGTTTGGCCGCGACCAGTGGATCAGCCTGCAGAGCGCGGCGGAGACCACCCTCTTCCAAAAGGCCCAGAGCGGCGGCATCCTGCTGGGCCGGGAGCACATGATGTTCGCCCGGCATTACAGCATCCTGAAAAATGAGGAAAAGGGGATGGCCAAGAACCTTGCCGCCGTCCGGAGCCTTGCCCAGCGCTACCCGGGCAGGGTGAACCTCATGCTGGTGCCGTCGGCCTCGGTGGTCTACCCTGAGAATGTCCCGGCGGGGGCACCCCAGATCGATGAGAAGGGCATTCTGGAAGGCGTTGCCGCACAGGGGGAGGCCTACGGGCGGTTCATTGATGTCCTGCCCGCCCTGACGGAGCACAAAGAGGAATACCTCTACTACCGCACCGACCACCACTGGACAACGCTGGGGGCCTACTACGCCTACCAGCAGTTCTGTGAGACGCTGGGCCTGACCCCCTTTGACCGGGATGCCCACACGGCCGAGACCTGTGAGGATTTCTACGGCACCCACTACTCCAAGACCCGCACCTGGAATGCCGAACCCGACACCATTACCTGGTACGACCTGCAGAACAGCCTGACGGTCTGGAACGTCACCGGCCCGGGCCAGCCCACCGAGGGCACCACCACCGGCCTGTACGATCTGGACAAGCTGGAGGTGTATGATAAGTACGCCATGTTCCTGCACGGCAACAACGGCCTGAGCCGGGTGGAGGGTGACGGCGAGGGAAAGATCCTGGTCATCAAGGACAGCTATGCCAACAGCTTTGTGCCCTACCTGACAGCCAACTATGCGGCCATCGACGTGGTGGATTTCCGCAACTATAACTATGGGCTGGACCAGCTCATTGCGGCCAACGACTACGACCAGATCCTTGTGCTGTACAGCTATGCCAGCTTTACCACCGACCCGTATCTCTACCGTGCGGGCGTGGCAGGCTGAGTGGGAAATTATTGCAGTGCTTTTCACCAAACTTTCGTTTGTTTTTTCATGCGACTTTCCGATTTTTGATGGTTTTTCACAAAATCCATTGCATGAAACTGTGTGATGTAGTAATATAAGGCTGGAAACCAGATGGTAAATTGGGAAAGAACACCATCGGTTCAAGCTGCTCAAAAAAGGAGTATGAGACCTATGAACAAGAACATGAATCTGCCTGCTGAATACGCAGTGCTTTCCGAAGAAGAGATGACCTATACCCAGGGCGGTTCCGATATTGGCGGCTTTGCAACCACTGCCGCTACGGTCGTGGGTGCTGTGGTGCTGGGTGCCAGCTATATCTGGGGCATTTCCGCTTCCAAGGACTGGCTGAACAAGAAGAGCAACCGTGAGGGCAACCTCTTCACCGTTCTGGGCCGTGCCGCAGATGCTGTCGGCGAGGATATGTCCAAGTCCGCAGCCAACTTTGTCCGGGATGCCGTTTCCAGCACCATGGTGGTGGCTCTGGCTCCCCTGAGCGCTGTTCTGCTGATCCTGTAAGCCGGGATAGTGGGATATCGGGTCTGTTTTCTGTAACTTGCGGTGTACGATGCACCGTGCAATAAATGCTTTTGTAAAGGAGTATTATTATGGAAAAGAAGCTCATGCTGCCCGCGAACTACAACGTGATGAACGAAGAAGAAATGACCTATACCAGCGGCGGTGACGGTTTTACCGCTCCGTTTGCTGTGGGTTGGACGATTGGCGCAGTCATTTCTGTTGCAAACCTGATCTGGGGTCTGGATCAGACCCGTACCTGGATCAAGAACAACAAGAAGAACGGCGAGAATATCACCGATCTGGCAGCAAAGGGCATCAATGCCGCTGCTGATTACATGGGTAAGTCCATCGGCAACGCAATCGTTGGCGTTTACACCGCTCTGAACCTGACCGGCTGGTGGCCTGTTACCGCGATCGCCTGGGTCACGGCCTGATCGTTCTGACCAGACAGCCCGGAGAACTCCAAAGAACAACACAGGGCGGCGGCTCTCCCCAAGCGGGCGGGCCGCCGCCTTTTTTGTTCACAGATTGTTTCTGGAAAAATCCTGTCGTTTGGGGTATACTAGAGCCATAAGTAAGAATCACTCCTTCTTTTGAGGGAACCGACCGCCCCCCGCAGAGGGTGCGGATAAAAAATGGAGGGAACCAATATGGCTGTTGTTACCATTACCAAAGAAAATTTTGAAGCCGAGGTGCTGCACAGCACAAAGCCTGTTCTGCTGGACTTCTGGGCCACCTGGTGCGGCCCCTGCCGGATGCTGAGCCCCATCGTGGACGAGGTGGCCGAGGAGCGCACCGACGTCAAGGTGGGCAAGGTCAATGTGGATGAACAGCCCGAGCTGGCCTCCCAGTTCGGCGTGATGAGCATCCCCACCCTGCTGGTGTTCCGCGGCGGCAAGCTTGTGAATCAGGCTGTGGGTGCCCGCCCCAAGGCCGGTGTGCTGGCGCTGCTGGGCTAAAAGAAAAAATCGAGCTGTATGGCCGCTGCCTGTTTTCGAATGGGCGGCGGCCTTTTTGCATCCCCGGTTTTCGCTCTCCATCATCTGTTTTGGCGCTGGGGTGAAATGATTTCGCCTTTCTGTACAAACGCACAGAAAAACGGTAAGATAGGGCTGAAAAGCTGTCACTTTCATACTTTACAACTTTATCTTGATAAAGTAAAATAGACAAAAGAAGTGGGAAATACGAAGAGAGGGAACGAGGAGATCGAGATGGAATTCAGTCTGGACAGTTTGCAGCCCAAGGAGCGGGCCTCCTTTGCGCTGCGGGCGCTGTATGAGGCGGCGGGCTGCCGCAAATATCACATGGGCCGCTTTGAGGAGTACGGGCTTTATCAGGAGAACCGGAGCTTTTTGTCCTCGGAGCAGGTCATCACCTTCACCGACCTGGATGGCCGTCTGCTGGCGCTCAAGCCGGACGTGACCCTGTCTATCGCCAAGACGGCCCAGCCCGCCCCCGGCGAGACCCTGCGGTATTACTACCATGAGAACGTCTACCGCCCCTCGGCAGAGAGCCACACCTTCCAGGAGATCTCCCAGATGGGCCTTGAGATGCTGGGCGCGGTGGGGGAAGCACAGGTGCAGCAGGCGGTCCGGCTGGCAGCGCAGAGCCTGGCCCAGCTGGGGGCCGCGTGGGTGCTGGAAGTCAGCCACATGGGCTATCTGTTCGGCCTGTTCGACGCACTGGGCGTGCCGGAGAATGCCCGCCCCGGCCTGCTGGAAAAGCTGCGGGAAAAGAATGCGCACGAGCTGCGCCGCGCCGTGCAGGCCGCCGGGCTGGATGCCGCCGGGGCCGATGCCCTGACCGGCCTGCTGGAGCTTTCCGGCAGCTGCGAGGAGACGCTGGCAAAGGCAGAGAGCGCCTGCCGCAACGACCGGATGCACGCCGCCGCCGCCGAGCTGCGGGCACTGGCCAAAACGCTGGAGGCCTCCGGCGGGGCGGTCCGCCTTGACCTGAGCCTTGCCGGTGAGATGGAATACTACAACGGGCTGGTCTTTCAGGGCTATCTGCAGGGCCTGCCGCGGCCCCTGCTCAAGGGCGGCCGCTATGACCTGCTGATGCAGAAGTTCACCCCCGGGGCCGGGGCCATCGGCTTTGCGGTCTATCTGGACGAGCTGGACCGCCTGAGCGCCCCGCTGCCGCCGGTGCAGAAGAACAGCACCGACAGGGTGATGCTGAACGTGGCCCTGCCCAAGGGCCGTCTGGGTGACAAGATGTATGACCTGCTGGCCCGCATCGGCTACGGCTGCACCGAGGACTACAACGCCACCCGAAAGCTGGTGGTGGAGAACCCTGCAGTGGGCATCCGCTACTTCCTTGTCAAGCCCAGCGATGTGGCTATCTACGTTGAGCACGGCGCGGCAGATGTGGGCATCGTGGGCAAGGATATCCTCACCGAAGCCTCTGCCGATGTCTACGAGCTGCTGGATACCGGCCTTGGCAGGTGCCGGATGTGCGTGGCTGCCCCGGCGGATTACAAGGATGACCCCAGCCGCCCGGTGCGGGTGGCAACCAAATTCGTCAACATTGCAAAGAGCTACTATGCGTCCATCGGGCGGGATATCGATATCATCAAGCTGAACGGCTCCATTGAGCTGGCCCCCATTCTGGGCCTTTCCGATGTCATTGTGGATATCGTGGAGACCGGCACCACCCTGCGGGAGAACGGCCTGCGGGTGGTCACCGAGTTCATGCCCATCTCGGCCCGGTTCATTGCCAATAAGGCCAGCTACCAGTTCAAGCACAACGAGATGGATGCCATGCTGGAAGCGCTGCGCAAGACCTTGCAGGAGGAAACAAAATGATCAAGCTGTATAATTTTGATGAGCTCAGGCCAGAGGAGATCCTGAACCGGGACATCCGCGCGGAGAAAAACGTGGAGGATGTGGTGGACGGCATCATTGCCGAGGTCCGCGCCCGGGGCGATGAGGCGCTGAAGGAGTACGCGCTGAAATTTGACGGGGCAAAGATCGACGACCTGCAGGTGACACAGGCGGAGATCGATGAGGCCTTTGCCAATATGGACCCCTATTTCCTTGAGACCCTGCGGGAGGCTGCCGCCAACATTGAGAGCTTCCACCGCCAGCAGGTGCACAAGAACTTTGTGATCAACGAGAAGCCCGGCATCGTGCTGGGCCAGAAATATACCCCCATTGAAAAGGCGGGCGTGTATGTGCCCGGCGGCACGGCGGCCTATCCCTCCACCGTGCTGATGGATGTCATCCCGGCCAAGGTCGCGGGCGTGTCGGAGATCGTGATGACCACCCCCGCCGGAAAGGACGGCAGGGTGAATCCGGTCATCCTTGCCGCTGCCGCCACCGCCGGTGTGACCAAGATCTTCAAGACCGGCGGTGCACAGGCCGTGGCCGCGCTGGCCTACGGCACCCAGACCATCCCGGCGGTGGACAAGATCGTCGGCCCCGGCAACATCTACATTGCCACCGCCAAGCGGAAGGTGTTCGGCAAGGTGGGCATTGATATGATCGCCGGCCCCAGCGAGATCCTGGTGCTGGCCGACGGCGGCTGCAACCCCGCCTGGGTGGCGGCAGACCTGCTGAGCCAGGCCGAGCACGACAAGCTGGCCAGCCCTGTTCTTGTCACCGACAGCCCGGCGCTGGCCAGGGCCGTGCAGGCAGAGCTGGAGGTGCAGATCCCCCAGCTGCCCCGTGCCGCCATTGCCCGCGCCAGCGTGGACGACAACGGAAAGATCATCGTCTGCACCGACCTGCACAAGGCCATTGAGGCCTGCAACATCATTGCGCCGGAGCATCTGGAGGTCTGCGTGGAGGACCCCTTCGGGGTGCTGAACGAGATCAAAAACGCGGGCAGCATCTTCCTGGGCCGCAATGTGCCCGAGGCCCTGGGCGATTACTTTGCAGGCCCCAACCACACCCTGCCCACCAGCGGCACGGCCCGCTTCTCCAGCCCGCTGGGTGTGGACGACTTTGTGAAGAAGTCCAGCTTCCTCTACTACACCCGGGAAGCGCTGGGCGAGGTGGCTCCCCGCATCGCCGATTTTGCCGAGCGCGAGGGCCTGCACGCCCATGCGAAGAGTGTGACGATAAGATATGAAGAGGACTAAAGGCGGCTCGCCCTCTCCGTCATTGCTTTGCAATGCCACCTCTCCCAAAGGGAGAGGCTTTGGCAATTTCCCGCAAGGTTACGGAAAACCGCCAAAGGCTCCCCCTTTGGGGGAGCTGGCGCGAAGCGCCTGAGAGGGCGAGGACGCTGACAGTGAGGAAATTGCTATGAGTAAATATCTCTCTCCGAAACTTGAAACAGTCACCCCCTATACCCCGGGGGAGCAGCCACAGGACCAGCAATACATCAAGCTGAACACCAACGAAAGCCCCTATCTGCCCAGCCCGGCGGTGGTGGCGGCGGTGAGCGAGCATGAGGTGGAAAAGCTCCGTCTCTACTCCGACCCCGCCTGCACCGACCTGCTGAAAACGGCGGCGGTGCACTTTGGCCTGCAGCCGGATCAGATCATGCCCGGCAACGGCAGTGACGAGAACCTTTTCTTTGCCCTGCGGGCCTTCTGTGACGAGACCCACCCGCTGGCCTATGCCGACATCACCTACGGCTGTTACAGCGTCTGGTGCGGGCTGATGCATATCCCCAGCCATATCATCCCGCTGAAGGAGGATTTCACCCTTGACCCCGCCGATTACTACGGCCTGAACGAGACCATCGTCATCGCGAACCCCAACGCTCCCACCGGTTTGGCTCTGCCCCGCAGCGCCATCGAGGACATCCTGAAAGCGAACCCTGACAATGTGGTCATTGTGGATGAAGCCTATGTGGACTTTGGCGGCGAGAGCTGCGTGCCGCTCATTGACCGGTACGACAACCTGCTGGTGGTGCAGACCTTCTCGAAATCCCGCCAGCTGGCCGGAGCGCGGCTGGGCCTTGCCATGGGCAGCGCCAGCCTCATCGCGGATCTGAACCGGGTCAAGTTCAGCCTGAACCCCTACAACATCAACCGCCTGACTTTGAAAGCCGGGCAGGCCGCGCTGGAAGATACCGTTTATTTTGAAAAGACCCGTGCCGCCATCGTGGACCCCCGCACATGGACAAAAGAGAAGCTGGAAGCCCGGGGCTTTGCGGTGCTGGACAGCCGCTCCAACTTCCTGTTTGCCTCTACACAAAAGAAAAACGGCGGCGAATTGTACCGGAAGTTGAAGGAAAAGGGCGTTCTGGTGCGCCACTTTGATGCCCCACGCATTGAAAACTGGCTGCGCATCACGATCGGCACGCCGGAGCAGATGCAGATCTTCCTGAACACCCTTGACAAAATAATGGAGGAATGACCCATGCGGGAAGTGACACTGGAACGCAACACCAACGAGACCCAGATCGAGCTGACCCTGAATCTGGACGGTGCGGGCCGCTATGAGGTGGACACCGGCTGTGGGTTCCTGAACCACATGCTGGAGCTGTTTGCCCGCCATGGCCGGTTTGACCTGGTGCTCACCTGCCACGGGGATGTGGAGGTGGATTACCACCACACGGCTGAGGATATCGGCATTGCACTGGGGCAGGCCTTTGCCCGGGCGCTGGGCGAGATGCGGGGCATCCAGCGGTATGGCAGCTTCTACCTGCCCATGGATGAGGCGCTGGTGCTCTGCGCGGTAGACCTTTCGGGCCGGTGCACCCTGAACTGGGATGTCCACTGCAAGACCGAAAAGGTGGGCGATTTCGATGTGGAATGCGCCTCGGAGTTCTGGCTGGGCTTTGCCCGCAATGTGCCCGCTACGCTCCACTTTGTACAATTTGCAGGGGAAAATACCCACCACATTCTCGAAGCCTGCTTCAAGGGCGCGGGCCACGCGCTGGCTGCGGCAGTCGCCATTGATGCCGCCCACCGGGACGAGATCCCCTCCACGAAAGGACTGCTGGTATGATCGCGATCATCGATTACGGCGTGGGCAACCTGTTCAGCCTGCGCTCCAGCCTGACGCATCTGGGGCTGGAGGCTGTTGTGACCGCCGATGCACAGACCATCCGCAAGGCTGACCGGCTCATCCTGCCGGGGGTGGGGGCCTTTGGCGATGCCATGGACAAGCTCTCGGCCACCGGTCTGGTGCCGGTCATCCGGGAGCAGGCGGCGCAAAAGCCCCTGCTGGGCATCTGCCTGGGAATGCAGCTGCTCTTTGAAAAAAGCTATGAGTACGGTGAGCATAGGGGCCTGGGCTTTGTCAAAGGCGAGGTCTGCCCGCTGGAACCTGACCTGAAAGACAAATCCCTCAAGGTGCCGCAGATCGGCTGGAACGCCCTGCACATCGTACGGGATGACCCGCTTTTCCGATACATCCGTGAGGGCGAGTATGTCTATTACGTCCACAGCTACTACGGCAAAAATTGTACCGAGAGTACACTTGCTGTCAGCGATTACTCCATCCCCGTGACCGGCGTGGTCAGGGCGGGCAGGGTGTACGGCACCCAGTTCCACCCCGAAAAGAGCGGGGAGACGGGGCTGCGGATCTTGAAGGCGTTTGCAGAATTGTAAACTGGCTCGCCCTCTCCGTCATCACTTGCGTGATGCCACCTCTCCCAAAGGGCGAGGCCTTGGCAGTACGGTAAACTTTCCGGTTTTGCCAAAGGCTCTCCCTTTGGGAGAGCTGCTGAGCGCAGCGAAGCTGAGAGGGTAAGGCCGCTAAAGGAGAAACTATGAATCTATTCCCAGCCATTGACCTGCGAGGCGGCAAAGTTGTCCGCCTGGCGCAGGGAGATTACGACCGTATGACTGTTTACGGGGATGACCCCTGTGCACAGGCCCGGCAGTTTGTGGAGGCCGGGGCCGGGTATCTCCACGTTGTGGATCTGGACGGCGCAAAGGACGGCACCCTTTCCAACTACGGATCCATTGCCGCGCTGGCAGAGCAGGGCGGCTTGTACATCGAGGTGGGCGGCGGCATCCGCACCGAGGAGCGCATTGAAAAATACCTTTCTCTGGGCGTGGATCGCTGCATCCTGGGCAGTGTGGCCGTGACGGATTTTGATTTCACGGCCAGGATGCTGAAACGCTACGGCGAACGGATCGCCGTGGGGGTGGATGCCAAAGATGGATTTGTTGCCATCCACGGGTGGAAGGAGGTCAGCGCCGAAAAGGGCGTGGACTTCTGCAGGCGGCTGGCAGATGCGGGGTGCACGGCCATCATCTACACCGACATTGCCTGTGATGGTGCCATGCAGGGTACGAATCTGGCGCTGTACCGCCAGCTGGCGGCAGAGGTGCCGGGCGTGGCCTTCACGGCCAGCGGCGGCATCTCGTCGGAAGCTGAGCTGCTGGAACTGAAAAAGATGGGCACCGCTGCCGCGATCCTGGGCAAGAGCCTGTATACCGGGGCGCTGGATCTGAAACGTTGTGTAGAACTGGTGCAGAATTAAACGGAGGGGAACGAAAATGATCACAAAACGCATCATTCCCTGTCTGGATGTCCGGAATGGCCGGGTGGTCAAGGGCACAAATTTTGAGGGCATCCGGGATGTGGCCGACCCGGTGGAGATGGCCCGGATGTACAACGCTGCCGGTGCCGACGAGCTGGTGTTCTACGATATCACCGCCAGCTTTGAGGGCCGCGCTCTGTTCACCGATATCCTGACCCGGGTGGCAAGCGAGATCTTCATCCCGCTGACCGTAGGCGGCGGCATCAACACGCTGGAGGATTTTGACCGGGTGCTGAAATGCGGTGCCGACAAGGTCAGCGTCAACTCCGGTGCCCTGCGCGACCCCGA
>OHKE01000369.1_pt1 | contig 15808 bp, 10 predicted proteins | sample 1568731 | NCBI WGS metagenome assembly OHKE01 (sample SAMEA3879588, study PRJEB24766) | human gut metagenome | biome: human-associated habitat; feature: feces | place: USA | collected 1985/1987 | reverse complement strand
GACCCCTACAGCTTACCGGAGGTCGGCTTTTTTGTTTTTTTGCGCAAATTACCGAAATTTACCGTTGACTAATGCCGTGCCAGATGGTAAAGTAAATATAGGTGCGAATAGCGCCGCTTTGTAAAAATTCAAACAAAGGTGAGGTGGTTGTTGCAATGGATACCCCCAGTCCCAGTCCTGTGTACCGATGTATCTTGAATAAGGCAGCCACCATGTTTATACCGGGCAACCTGAGGCAAACTGCGCGTTAAAAAACGCACGGTATTGCTGTGCTTTGCATTGCCTAAAATTAAATGTGCTCGGCTGCCGCCTGAAAAGGAGGCAGCTTTTTTATGTCCGACACCACGATCGCAACCCTGCGCGCCATGCTCGCCAATCTGGATGATGCCAAAAAGTACCAGAGCCTGCGCGATGTTATGTCCACCCTGCCCGCGCCCGATCTGGCCGCCGTGTTTGAGGATCTCCCGCCGGAGAAGCTCCCGGTGCTGTTCCGCCTGTGTCCCAAGGATCTGGCGGCCGAGATCTTTGCCGAGCTGACGACCGAAACCCAGCAAAACCTGATCGACGGCCTGACCGATAAGGAATTGAAGGCCGTTGTAGATGATTTGTTCGTCGATGATGCGACGGATCTTGTCGAGGAAATGCCTGCCAATGTAGTCAAGCGTATTCTGGGTCAGGCCGATCCTGCGACCCGCCGCATGATCAACGAACTGCTTAAATATCCCGAGGACTCCGCCGGCGGCGTCATGACCACCGAGCTGATGGAGCTGCGCCCCGACTGGACGGTGGCGCAGGCGATGAGCGCCATCCGCAAGAACGGCATCGACAAGGAGACCATCAACAACTGCTATGTCACCGACCGTGACCGCACGCTGATCGGCGTTGTATCGCTGCGCGCACTCGTCCTCTCCAAGGATCCGGACAATGAGCTGATCCGCGACATGATGGATGACAATGTGGTCAGCGTCAACACCACGACCGATCAGGAAGACGTCTCCCAGATGTTCGAGAAGTACGGCTATCTGGCCATCCCCGTTGTGGACAACGAGAAGCGTCTGGTCGGTATCGTCACGATCGACGATGCTATCTCGATCATGCAGGACGAGGCCAGCGAGGATATCGCCAAGATGAACGCTATCGGCCCGTCCGACAAGCCGTATTTTAAACAGTCTATGCTGGATCTGTACAAAAGCCGTGCGCCGTGGCTGTTGTTCCTGATGATCTCGTCCACCTTCTCCAGCATGGTCATCCGCGGGTATGAGGATGCCCTTGCCGCCGTGACGGTGCTGACCGCCTACATTCCGATGCTGACCGACGCGGGCGGCAACGCGGGCAGCCAGAGTACCTCCACCATCATCCGCGGCATGGCGGTCGGCGACATTGAGCCCCACGACCTGCCCAAGATCCTGTGGCGTGAGTTCCGCGTGGCGATCCTCTGCGGCGGCACGCTGGCGCTCTGCAACTTTGCAAAGCTCATCTTTCTGGACGGCATCCTGCCCCCGGTCGCAGCGGTCGTCTGCCTGACACTGCTCTGCACGGTCATCCTCTCCCAGCTGATCGGCGGTCTGCTGCCGGTCGTTGCCGAGAAGCTCAAGATGGACCCCGCCGTCATGGCATCGCCGCTCATCACCACCATTGTCGATACCACGACGCTGCTCGTCTACTTCAACATCGCACGGACGCTGCTGAAAATCTAATTTTAGACACCGTGTTCAATATTGTAGGTTGTACCACACCCCCGGGTGTGGTACAATTTTTTTAGAGAAAAAGCCTTCCCCTGAGGGGGGAAGGTGGCCCGAAGGGGCGGATGAGGGGCAGACTTCCCGCAGCAGCCCCTTTACCGGGCAATAATGACCAGCGCCGCCCCTCATCAGTCAGCGGTCGGGGCCGCTGACAGCTTCCCCCAAGGGGGGGAAGCCATCCTTACAATCAGGAGACTTTCATCATGAACATGCAGGATTTCTACACCGGGCACGCCTTTGATGCGTATGAATTTTTCGGGGCGCATACCTACTTCGGCGGCACACATTTTGCGCTGTGGGCACCGTCCGCCCAGCATATCGCGGTCGAGACCGAGGCCGGCACCTTTGACATGCACCGCACCCAGCCCGGTGTGTGGGAGTGCGATGCCCCCGGCGTCAACGCGGGTATGGTCTACCAGTATTGGGTGCGCGGCGCAAACGGCCAGACCGTGGCCCACTGCGACCCCTACGGCACCGCCATGACGCTGCGCCCCGACGGCCGCAGCATCATCACCGATACGCCCAAGGGCTTCAGCGATGACAAATGGATGCAGAGCCGCACCAAATGCTTTGATAAGCCGATGAATATCTATGAGGTCCACGCCGGAAGCTGGCGGCAGAAGGAGGACGGCAGCTGGTACACCTATGCCGAGCTGGCCGAGCTGCTGCCCGCCTACTGTAAGGAGAACGGCTTCACCCATATTGAGCTGATGCCGCTGGCTGAGCATCCGTTTGACGGCAGCTGGGGCTACCAGATCACCGGCTTTTTTGCGCCGACCAGCCGCTACGGCACACCGGACGAGCTGGCCGAATTTGTCAACGCCTGCCACAAGCAGGACATCGGCGTTATTCTGGATTTTGTGCCGGTGCATTTTGCCGTGGATGCCTACGGCCTGAAGGAATTTGACGGCACCCCGCTGTATGAGTACCCGGCCGCCGCCGTGGGCCAGAGCGAGTGGGGCAGCTGCAACTTTATGCACTCCCGCGGCGAGATCCGCTGCTTTATCCAGTCCTGCGCCGATTACTGGCTGCGGGTGTTCCACGCGGACGGCCTGCGCATGGACGCAGTCTCCCGCCTGATCTACTGGCAGGGCGACCCCAACCGCGGCGTGAACGGCTCAACGCTGGAATTTTTGAAGGGGATGAATCAGGGGCTGCAGCAGCGCCACCCCACGGCAATCCTGATTGCCGAGGATTCGACCAGCTTTCCCAAGGTCACTGCCCCTGTGGAGTACGGCGGCCTCGGCTTTGACTACAAGTGGGATCTCGGCTGGATGAACGACACGCTGGACTACTTTAAAAAGACCAGCGAGGAGCGCCGGGAAAATCTTGGCAAGCTGACCTTCTCGATGATGTACGCATGGAACGAGTATTACATCCTGCCGTTCAGCCATGATGAGAATGTCCACGGCAAGGCGACCATCGTACAGAAGATGTACGGCGACTACGAGGGCAAGTTCCCGCAGGCGCGGGCGCTGTATCTGTACATGGCTATCCACCCCGGCAAGATGCTCGACTTTATGGGCAACGAATTTGCGCAGCTGCGTGAATTTGATGAAAGCCGCGAGCAGGACTGGATGGTGCTGAAGTACCCCAACCACGATGATTTCCACCGCTACCGCAAAGCGCTGAACGAGGCCTACTGCAAAAACGAGGCCTTCTGGAGCCGTGAGTATGACCCGGCGGCGTTCCAGTGGCTTGACTGCGCCCACCCCGAGCTGGACGCCTGTGCCATCTGGCGCGAGGGGAACGAGGGGGCTGTGCTGGCTGCGTTCAACTTTGGCAATACCGCGCTGGAGGATTACACCCTGACCCTGCCCCGCGCCGGCAAGCTGACCCTGCTTTTGGACACCGACTGGCAGTGCTTCGGCGGCAAGACCGAAAAGCCGAAGCGGGCTGCCGGCAAGGCGTGCGACGGCACGCTGAAGGTGACGCTGGCCCCGTTCAGCGGCCGGCTGTATAAGCTGGTCTGATTTTACAAGGATAGGCAAACACCCCTGCGCCGTTTTTGGGATGGCGCAGGGGTGTTTTTTGCTGTGCGGCAGGGGGCCGGGCATGCCCGGCCCGTAACTTTGCCGTTGCAACCTTGCCTTTATATCTTCTTCACCTCCCAATACTCCTCCACGATCTCCCTTTCCACAAACGGCTCCTTTACCCCGTTGCGTTCGATTGTTGTCTCGTGGCCCTTGCCTAAAATCGCAATAATATCCCCGGGCTGGGCGTGGTCGAGGGCGTAATAAATCGCCTGCCGCCGGTCGGGAATCTCTGCAAACGGTGTGGCCGGGTTGCCTAAGCGCAGCCCCGCGCGGATGTCGGCCAGGATCTGCTCAACAGGCTCGGTGCGGCTGTTATCCTCGGTGATGACGCAGAAATCCGCCAGCCGCGCGCAGACGCTGCCCATTCCGAACCGGCGCAGCCGGCTGCGGTCGCCGCCGCAGCCGAACACAGCAATCAGCCGCGCGGGCTTATAGGCCCGCAGCGTGCGCAGCAGGCTCTCTGCGGCGGCCTCGTTGTGGGCGTAGTCGATCAGCACCGTGAACGGCGCGCCGACTGCGGCAGGCTCGACCCGGCCGCACACGACCGCCTCGGCCAGCCCCCGGCGGACAGCCGGCTCCCCGGCGCCGAGCAGCCGCGCCGCCGCCAGCGCCGCCAGCGCGTTGTAAACGCTGAACGCCCCGGGCATACCCACCGTGTACGGTATGCCGTCCACCGTGAAGGCCGCCCCCAGCCGCCCGCCGGTGCGGGTCAGCGTGATGTCGGCGTCCGCGCGCAGATCGGCCGGGTGGTCTATGCCGTAGGTCACGGCGCGGCAGGGTGCGCCCTGCCGGATTTTCCCCACCCACGCATCGTCATTGTTGAAAACTCCGGCTGCACAGTGCGGAAAGAGCGCCGACTTCCAGTGCAGATACTCTGCCAGATCCGCATGCTCCCCGGGGCCGATGTGGTCGGGGGAAAAATTCGTAAAGATGCCGACGGCGAACGCCAGCCCCGCGACCCGGTCGGCCTTCAGCCCGAGGCTGGACACCTCCATGATGCAGGTGTCGCAGCCGTCATCGGCCATCCGGCGCAGCAGCGCCTGCAGGTCACAGCTCTCGGGCGTGGTGTGGTTCAGATCGTGGCGGTGCCCCGGCCAACAGGCACCGTTTGTGCCGATCAGCCCCACCCGCCGTCCGTCCGCCTGCAGGATGGCCGCCAGCAGGTGGGCGGTGGTCGTCTTGCCCTTGGTGCCGGTAATGCCCACCAGCGTCATCTGCCCGCCGGGGTCGCCGTACAGCCGCGCCGAAAGCACGGCCATCATGCGGCGCGGGTCGTCTGCCTGCAAAACGGCGCAGCGGTCGGGCAGATCGCGCCCGGCATAGCCCGGCCCGCACAGCACGGCCGCCGCCCCGGCTGCGGCGGCCTGTGCGGCGTAGACGCTGCCGTCGGTGTGGCGGCCGGGCAGGCAGACAAAAAGCGCCCCCGGCTCCGCACTGCGGGAGTCGCAGCAGACGCAGGTGATCTCGGTCAGGGCATCCCCCCGCAAAAGCCGGCAGCCGGTATCCCGGATAAGGCGGCGCAGATCCATTCGGCATCACGCTCCAAAAAATTGCTCATACCAGATCAGAAAACTGTAGACGCACCAGATCTGCCGCCAGCAGTCGCCGCCGTGCAGGTGCCGGTTCAACATACTATGCAGCACCTGCGGCCGAAAGAACTGCGCGGCCGCCGGGCGGGCAAAGGCGGCACGAACCCGGCTGGTGTAGGGCTCCTGCCGCAGCCAGTCCCGCACCGGCACGGGAAAGCCCAGCTTTTTGCGGGCGGCGCTGGCCGGGGGCAGTGTGCGTGCAGCCGCCTGCCGCAGGGCAATCTTCGTCATGCGGGCATCGGCCTTGGCGGCGGCGGGCAGGGCGGCGGCCAGGGCAAACACCTCCTTGTCCAGAAACGGCACCCGCAGCTCAAGGCTGTGGGCCATGCTCATCTTGTCCGCCTTGAGCAGGATGTCCCCGGCCAGCCAGAGGTTTATGTCCACCTGCTGCATCCGGCTCACCGGGTCCAGCCCCTCGGTGCTGTCCCACAGGGCCTCCGTCAGGAACATCGGGTCGCCGTCCCCCTCATAGTCGGCCAGCAGGCGGCGCTTTTCCCGCTCGGTCATCAGGGCGGTGGGGCCAAAATACCGCTCCTCCAGTGGCAGGCCGCGCCGCACCAGAAAATTCACCCCCGGCCCGGGCGGCAGCAGCGATGCCGCAGCCCCCAGCCCGCCCCGCAGCCACGGCGGCAGACGGTCATACCACTGCGCGGTAAAGGGGTCGCGGTAGATGTTGTACCCGCCGAACAGCTCATCTGCGCCCTCGCCCGACAGGCAGACCTTGACCTCCCGCGCGGCCTCGCGGTTCAGGAAGTAGAGCGCCACGGCGGCGGCATCGGCCAGCGGCTCGTCCATGTGGTACTGCACGGCGGGCACGGCGTCCCAGAACTCCCCGGGGCTGATGCGCCGCACCCGGTTGCGCACACCGAGGCTGCGCGCCAGCGCCCGGGCGGGGAAGGACTCGTCATAGCGCGGCTCGGCGTAGCTGATCGTGTAGGTGCGGCCGGGGCGCGCCAGCGCCGTTATGTAAGCGGAATCCACCCCGCCGGAGAGAAAGCCTGCGACCTCGACATCGGCGACCTTGTGGGCGGCGGCGCTGTCCCGCAGAACGGCCTCCAGCTCGGACGGCGGGACCGGCGTCTCCCCGGGCAGAAAGGCGGGCTGCACCCACCGCGTTGTGCGCACGATGCCGTCAGAGAAGATAAGAAAATGCCCGGGCAGCAGCTTCTCCACCCCGGCAAAAAAGGTGTCCCGCCCCGGCGAATACTGGCAGGAAAGATACAGCGGCAGCTGTGCCGCGTTCAGCCGCTTTTCAAAGGACGGGTGGTCCAGAAATGCCTTGATCTCGCTGGCAAACAGCAGCGTGCCGTCCGCACAGCGGCAGTAGTACAGCGGCTTTATGCCGAACATGTCCCGCGCACAGAACAGCGTCCCGGCCCGGCGGTCCCACAGCGCAAAGGCAAACATGCCGCGCAGCCGGGGCAAAAGCTCGCGGCCCCACTGCTCCCACCCGTGCAGCAGGACCTCGGTGTCGGTGCGGGTCGCAAAGCAGTGGCCCAGCGCCGTCAGCTCGACAGTCAGGGCTTTGTAGTTGTAGATCTCGCCGTTGAAAACGATGACCAGATTTTTATCCTCGCTGTACAGCGGCTGGGCACCGCCCGCAAGGTCGATGATCGCCAGCCGGCAGTGGCCAAGGGCGGCAGGCCCCTCCACAAAGGTGCCCTGACCGTCCGGGCCGCGGTGGGCGATGCGCGCCAGCATGGGGGTAAGCGCCCCGGCATCGGCTGCGCCCTGCCCGGCGATGAATCCCGCAATTCCGCACATGAGATCATTGTCCTTTCCCGGCAGAGCAACCTGCCGTTACCGTTTTGTACACTCGACTTGCTGGCATTTTACCACAGGCTGTGGTAAAATCTTGTCAGAACAAAGCGGAAAGAGGGCGAGACAATGACACTGGGACAGAACATCCAGACCGCGCGCAAGGCAAAGGGAATGAGTCAGGAGACGCTGGCCGAAAAAATCGGCGTCAGCCGGCAGGCGCTGGGCAAGTGGGAAAAGGACACCGCCCTGCCCGGGCTGGACAATTTGCAGGCGCTGGCGGCGGAGCTGGGCACCGGCGTGGACGCGCTGCTGGGCGCACAGGCGGAAAGCCCGGCTGCCCCCGCCGTGACGCTGGACGCCCTGCGGGACCTGCTGGCCGCCCGCGATGCCGAGGAAAAGCGCCGCCGCCGGCTGTGGGGCGGTGCCGCGGGCGCGGCCTTCCTTGTGCTGGCGGGGCTGCTGGCCGGAACGGCGCTGCAGTATGAGCGGCAGATCGACGCACTGAACCAGAATTACGCCGCGATCCAATCCAGCTACGCGGCCCAGCAGGCAGACCTTTCGGCGCAGATTTCAGAGCTGCAGGATGCCGTCCGCATGGGGGAGACCACGGTGCTGGACTGGCGCTGGCTGCCTGCCGATAAGCTGCACAGGGACGTGGCGGGCAGCTGGATGCCTGTGCAGGTGCAGGTCACGCCGCGCACAGCCGCCGCGGGCACGACCGCACGGCTGGCCGTGCGCTGCGGTGATGATACGCGGCTGTATGAGATGACCGCCGCGCCCGACGGCAGCTTTGCGGCGCAGGGAATTGTTTTTACGGTGGGCAGCACCTATGAATTGAGCGTGCAGTGGACCGCCGACAGTATGACCACCAGTGAGGGCTTAGGCACGGTGGACTTCAACGACGAAATGACCGAGCCGCAGATTATCTGGGGTGCGGCGGGCAGCAGTCTGGACTTTGGGTATTCCGTGCGGCGGGTCGGCAATAAGCAGTACCGCCTGACCCTGACCTGCTACCCTGTGGAGGTGCAGGTGGACGCCCCGCCGTGGATGCAGATTGCGCAGGTGGAAATAGACCTGCGTCTGAACGGCGATGCCGGGGAGCCGACAGCCACCGCCGTACTGGATTGCGAGGGCGAGTACAGCTATGGCAATTCCTCCCGCACCGAGAGCGTCTGGAATGGCACGTTTTACGATGATGCCGTCATCAACGGCTGGGAGTACGACGGCGAGACGCTGCCGAAGTACGTTGTGCGTGTGACAGACACGAATGGAAATGTCTGGACGGAGGAAATGCCGCTGACGGAGAAATAATGTGCCTTCCCCTTTGGGGGAAGGTGCCCGAGGCCCCGCCCGAGGGCGGATGAGGGGCAGCCTTGCCAACAGAACCCATTTGCCGGGCGGCTGTGGTATACCTGCCCCTCATCCGGCCCTGCGGGGCCACCTTCTCCCTATGGGAGAAGGCAAAAAGAATAAACGCCCCCTTGCGGCATATACTGCCACAGGGGGATTTTTATGCCGCAGATTCTGCCGGTGCTGCTGGGCGGGGATGCCAATGTCTACGGCATGGCCCGCAGCTTTTATGAAACCTGCGGTGTCCGCAGCCTTGCCGTCTGCCGCCGCGCGCTGCCGGCGCTGGCCTGCAGCCGCCTTGTCCGCGTTGCTGTGCAGGACCCGGCGTTTGCGCAGGACACCGTGTTCACCGCCACGCTGCTCGGTCTGGCCGCACAGCATCCCGGCAAAACGCGGCTGCTCGTCCCCTGTGCGGACGGCTACACCCGCCTGCTGGCGCGCCATGCCGATGCCCTGCGCGGGGCCTACCGCTTTGCCTGCCCGCCGCCCGAGGCCGTTGAAGCACTCAGCGACAAGCAGCGCTTTGCCGCCGCCTGCCGCGCTGCCGGGCTGCGCACGCCCCAAACGGCGGTATTCTGCCCCGGCGGCACGGTGCCGGACCTGCCGTTTGGCTGGCCGGTCATCGTCAAGCCGGCGGACTCCGATGCGTGGGCGCGCTGCCGCTTTCCCGGGAAACGCAAGGTGTATCTGGCAGGGGACGCTGCCGCGCTGCGCGCTGTTCTGGACGCAGTCTGCCGCAGCAGCTACTGCGGCGCTATGCTCCTGCAGGAGTACATCCCCGGCCCGGATACCCGTCTGGGGGTCGTGAATGCCTACTGTGCGCGGGACGGCAGCGTGCCGTGGCTTGTGCAGGGGCAGCCCCTTTTGCAGGAGCGCACGCCCGAGGGTACCGGCAACTATGCCGCCGTGCTGGTGGAGCCTGCCCGGCAGGACACCGCCCTGCTGGACACCCTGCGGGGGCTGCTGCAGGCGGCGGGCTGGCGCGGCTACGCCAATTTTGATTTGAAATACGACCGCCGCAGCGAGCCGGTTCTGTTTGAGCTGAACCCCCGCCCGGGCCGCGCATCGTTTTACTGCGATGCTGCGGGTGCGCCGCTGGCAAGGCCGCTGGTGGAGGATCTGCTCTGCTGCGGCCCTGTCACGCCGCCTAAGCTGCGCCCCGCCGTCTGGCACACTGCGCCGTGGTGCGTGGTGCGGCGGCACTGCCCCAGCAGGCTGCTGCTGCACCGCGCCGCTCTCCTGCGGCGCCGCGGCAGAGCCAGCGCCCATCTGCTGGCGGCAGGGGAGGGCGCGCCCCGGCGGATCTGGTTTGTGATGCGGCAATGCGGGTATGCCCGCAAGCTGCAGGGGCAGCGAAAGCGATTGGAAAAGGGGTGACAGCAGCCATGTGCGGCATCGTCGGTTTTACGGCAGAATACCTTGACCCGGCATCGGCCCGGCAAACGGCCAAGGCAATGGCAGCGCTTATCCGCCACCGCGGGCCGGACGGTGAGGGCTATTACGCCGACACGCGCGCCGCACTGGGCCACCGCCGTCTGTCGATCATAGATGTGAACGGCGGCGGCCAGCCGATGTTCAACGAGGACGGTACCCTTGTGGTGGTGTTCAACGGCGAGATCTACAATTATAAGCCGCTGCGCGCAGAGCTGCGCCGGTTGGGCCATACCTTTGCCACCGACTCCGACACCGAGGTCCTGCTGCACGGGTATGAGGCATGGGGCGCGGCGCTGCCCCGGCATCTGCGCGGGATGTTCGCGTTTGCTCTGTGGGACCGCGCCGCCGGTACCCTGTTCTGCGCGCGGGATCTTTTCGGCATCAAGCCGCTGTACTATTACCAAAAGGGGGCGTGCCTGCTTTTTGCCAGCGAGATCAAGGCGTTTCTGGCGCACCCGGCCTTTGAAAAGCGGCTGAACGAGGCCCGCCTGCCCGACTGGCTCAGCATGGAGTACCTGCCCGACCGGGAAACACTGTTTGCGGGCGTGTATGAGCTGCCGCCTGCCCATACGCTGTGCTGGCAAAACGGCCGCGTGACCCTGCAGCGCTACGCCGCGCCGCGCTTTCGGGTACAGCGGGGCCGCAGCCTGCGCAGCTGGGCGCAAGCGATCGGCGATGCTCTGGCGGACAGCGCCGCCGCCCACCGCATCGCAGATGTGGAGGTCGGGTGTTTTCTCTCCGGCGGGGTGGATTCCTCGCTGGTCGTGCGGGAGATGGCGCGCAACCAGCCTGCGGTGCAGTGCTTTTCGGTCGGCTATCGGGAGGAAAAATACTCCGAGCTGCCCGCCGCCCGCGCGGCTGCGGCGGCGCTGGGCGTGCCCCTGACCGAGACGACCGTTACGGCCAAGGCGTTCTTTGACGCCAACCGCGCGATCCAGTGGTATCTTGACGAGCCGATGCCCAACCCGGCGGAGGTGCCGCTGTATTTTCTGTGCAAAACCGCGCGGCAGCGTGTAAAAGTGGTGCTGTCGGGCGAGGGGGCGGATGAGCTGTTCGGCGGCTACCCGCTGTACCGGCAGGCCGTCTGGGCCGAGGGCTGGCAGCGGCTGCCGCGCCCGCTGCGCCGTGCGCTGGCCGCACTGCTGCCGGGGTGCGGCCTTCTGCGCCGGGGCGCACAGCCCCGCTGGCAGCGCTGCGCCCGGGCCAACTATGTGTTTGAGACCCCGCAGGAGCGCGATAAATATTTGAAGCGCTCGCCCAACACGCCCGAACCGGCCCGCCGCTGCAAGCCGTATTTTGATAAGGTGCGCAGTCTGGATGAGCCGACGGCCCTGCAGTGGGTCGATTTGCAGACATGGCTGCCGCGGGACATTCTGCGCAAGGCGGACCGGATGAGTATGGCCCACAGCCTTGAGCTGCGGGTGCCGTTTTTGGACCGGCGGGTGCTGGCTGTGGCGCTGGGGCTGCCCCGGCGGTACCGCTGCACCGCGCGGCGGGGCAAAATCGCCCTGCGCGCCGCTGCGGCACGCCGCCTGCCCCGGGCGCTGGCCACAAACCCTAAGCGCGGGTTCCCCGTGCCGCTGGCCGACTGGCTGCGGCAGGACGAATACTATGCGCGGGTGAAGGCCAAATTCACCGGCCCGGTGGCCGAGCGCTTTTTTGACACCGGGGCGCTCTGCGCCCTGCTGGATGACCACCGGGCAGGTAAAACAAACGCTATGACGAAGATATGGGCGTTTTACTGCTTTATAGAATGGTATGAGGTGTACTTTGTAGAGCAAAAACCGCCGATTTTGTAAAAAACTTACCGAAAAAGCTTGACAAAGACCGATTGCGTTGCTATAATAACTTACGCAGTATGTCCCTTGTGGGCAGAACCCGCAATAAGCGCCCGTAGCTCAGCTGGATAGAGCAACTGCCTTCTAAGCAGTGGGCCGGGGGTTCGAGTCCCTTCGGGCGCATTATGTGGTGCCTATGGCGCAGTTGGTTAGCGCGCCAGATTGTGGCTCTGGAGGCCGAGAGTTCGAATCTCTCTAGGCACCCCACCAAAGACCGTTCAGGCCCGTTCCTGCGCGGTCTTTTCTTTTTATAATGGGCCGTCGCCAAGCGGTAAGGCAGAGGACTTTGACTCCTCCATCCGTCGGTTCAAATCCGGCCGGCCCAACCATGCCCCATAGAAAATGACGCAGCCAAGTTGGTTTGCGGCATTCTTCCAGGGGGCTTTTTTTATGGCAAGGCGGCGCGCCATACCCTGCGCGGCCGGGCCTTCCCTGTGAAAAAAGTTCATAAAAAGCCTTTCCGCTCCTATTGACAGGGGGCAGGGGCGCAGCTATAATAAAAGCTGTAATTGAACAATGTTCATATTGAGGTGCCCATGAATACGATCGTCACATCCAAAGAGGAGATACTGAAAACCAGCCGTGCGCTGATCCAAGAGCAGGGGTGGTCTGCTGTCAGCATCCGCTCTGTTGCGGCGGCGTGCGGGGTGTCGGTAGGCTCTATTTACAACTATTTTGACTCCAAGGCGGAACTGGTCAGCGCCACCGTTGAAAGCGTCTGGTGCGAGATCTTCCACCGCCCGGAGGATGCCGCCGTCTTTCAGGATGTGCAGGCCTGCGTGATCTGGATGTATGAGCGGATGGCCTACGGCTGTGAGCAGTATCCCGGCTTTTTCACACTGCATTCGCTCGGCTTTATGCGGGACGAAAAGGCTGACGGCAAGCGCCATATGCAGCAGGCCTGGCACCACATGCTCATGGGGCTGTGCGCAGTCCTCAGGCAGGATGCCAGAATCCGGCCGGATGCCTTTGATGAGCAGTTCACGGCAGAAAAATTTGCCGAGGTGCTGTTTTCACAGCTGCTGTCCGCGCTGCTGCGGCAGGATTATGACCCCAGCGCCGTGCTGGAGATCGTGCGCAGAACCTTATATTGACCACCGGCTTTTCATTCCCACCAGCGTGTGGGAATTTTAAATGCCTCAAACTGAACAATGTTCACAATGCCTACAAAAAGCATCAGCAAAAAGGAGAAATTGAGCTATGCAAGCAATCGTAGAAACTGTATTTGATGCCGTCTATCTGGTATCTGTCATCACCATCGGTATCCTGATGATCCGTGGGAGCAAGGGTAACCCGCAGTTCCGGCTGTTTGGCCTGATGGCCGTTGTGCTGGGCGCCGGTGACTCCTTCCATCTGGTGCCCCGCGCGCTGGCGCTCTGCACCACGGGTCTGGAAAACTACACCGTGCCGCTGGGCCTCGGCAAGTGGATCACATCGGTCACGATGACGATCTTTTATGTGCTGCTCTACTATGTATGGCGTCAGCGCTATAAGGTCGAGGGCCGGAAGGGCCTGACCGCCGCCGTCTACGGGCTGGCCGCCGTGCGCGTCATCCTCTGCATGATGCCGCAGAACCAGTGGCTCAGCGCCGAATCCCCGCTCTCTTGGGGCATCTACCGCAACATTCCCTTTGCCCTGATGGGCCTTCTGATCATCGTGCTGTTCTTCCGCAGCGCCAAAGAGCATAACGACGAGGCGTTCCGCTGGATGTGGCTGACCATCGTGCTGAGCTTCGCCTTTTATATCCCGGTCGTGCTGTGGGCCGATGCGATCCCGATGATCGGTATGCTGATGATCCCCAAGACCTGCGCTTATGTCTGGACAGTGCTGATCGGCTATTCCGCTATGAAGAAGGAGTGCAGATAAGCCGCAGCACCCCGCCCGCAGAAGCCCGGCAGGACCGACTGCACTTTTTGAACAAAAATCCACCTTTTAAAACAGCAGGCACTGGTCGGCGGCCGCGCTGTCTGTTATAATAAAAGCACGATACTGGCGGCAGAATGACCGCATACAAAACAGACAGAATTTGGCAAGGAGTGATACCATGCTCGACCTCAGACAGTGCGCACTCGGTATTGAATTCGGCTCGACCCGCATCAAGGCGGTGCTGGTGGACGGCAGCCATGCCCCGGTGGCGCAGGGGGACTTCACTTGGGAAAACCAGCTGAAGGACGGCGTCTGGACCTACCCGCTGGAGGCCGTGCATACCGGCCTGCAGCACGCCTACGCCGCGCTGGCCGCTGATGTGCAGGCAAAATACGGGCAGCCCCTTACAACGGTGGGCTGCATCGGGATCTCTGCAATGATGCACGGCTATCTGGCCTTTGATGGGGCCGGCCGTCTGCTGGTACCCTTCCGCACATGGCGCAATACGATGACCGGCCCGGCGGCGGCAGAGCTGACCGAGGCGCTCGGCTTCAACATTCCCCAGCGGTGGAGCATCGCGCATTTTTATCAGGCGCTTCTCAATGGGGAGGAGCATCTGGGCGAGCTGGCATTCTTTACGACGCTGGCGGGCTATGTCCATTGGCGGCTCACCGGGCAAAAGGTGCTGGGCGTGGGTGATGCCAGCGGCATGTTCCCCATCGACAGCGCCACCGGCGGCTATGATGCCGAAATGCTCAAGACCTGCAGCCGCCTGATCGCCGCTCACGGCTTCGGGCGTGAGCTGGCCGAGCTGCTGCCCGCAGTGCTGCCTGCCGGTGCCGATGCCGGTGTGCTGACGGCGGAGGGCGCCCGCCTGCTGGACCCCACAGGGACATTGCAGCCCGGCGTGCCGTTCTGCCCGCCGGAGGGGGATGCCGGGACCGGCATGGTCGCCACGAACAGCGTGGCCCCGCGCACCGGCAATGTCAGCGCCGGCACCAGCATCTTTGCAATGGTCGTGCTGGAAAAGCCGCTCTCCCGCGTCTACCCCGAGATCGACATGGTCACGACCCCCAGCGGCGAGGCTGTGGCCATGGTCCACTGCAACAACTGCACGAGCGATCTGAACGCATGGGTCAGCCTGCTGGCCGAGAGCGCGGCGCTCTGCGGGGCTGAGGTCGATAAGGGAACGCTTTTCACAAAGCTGTTCAATGCGTCGCTCAGGGGCGCACCCGACTGCGGCGGCGTGACCCCGGTGAACTACTTTTCCGGCGAGAGCGTGACCCATTTTGACGCGGGTCTGCCGCTGCTGCTGCGCCGCCCCGATGCCGATTTTACGCTGGCCAACTTCATGCGGGCCAACATCTACTCGGCCTTTGCCACGCTGGCCATGGGGCTGGAGATTTTGAGGAACGAGGATGTGGCCGTGGATACCCTGCTGGGCCACGGCGGGCTGTTCAAGACGCCGGGCGTTGCCCAGCGGTATCTGGCAGCGGCGGCGGGCGCACCCGTCACCTGCATGGAGACGGCGGGCGAGGGCGGCCCCTACGGCATGGCCCTGCTTGCAGCCTACCGCCTGCACCGCGCCGAGGGTGAGACGCTGGCCGACTACCTCAAGACCCGCGTCTTTGCCGGGGCACGCAGCACGACCGTGACCCCCGATGCCGCTGATGTGGCCGGGTTTGCCTCCTTCCTCCGGGAGTACGAGCGGGCGCTCAAGGCAGAGCGGGCGGTGGTCTGAGGTAAGCGGCCCCTTTGAACGAATGTCCCCTGCATAAACACCCCCGCCCCTGCGCATACTGTTGGTACGGAGGTGTTTAGCTATGAACTATCTTGACTGTGCGCAGTATGACTGCTGCCATAATAAGGCGGGCTGCTGCTGCCTGAACAGCATTCAGGTCCGCCACACCGGCCCCGGGGATGCTGTCTGCGGCAGCTACCGCAACAGCGAGGGCTGCGGCAATGTCGCCACCGACAACCCGCCCGCCTCGCCCGAGACCGATATCCACTGTGACGACAAGGGCTGCCGCTATCTGGAGGGACGCTGCTGCTGCGCGGACCATGTGAGCATTGACGAGTGCAGCTGCGGCCCCGAGTGCGCCACCCGCGCCCCGAAGGAAAACAACGAATAAACTAGGGCAATACCGCATAATTCTAAGTGCCGATACGGCGAGCGAGGTGCGGCAGATGCT
>OHKE01000348.1_pt1 | contig 16624 bp, 13 predicted proteins | sample 1568731 | NCBI WGS metagenome assembly OHKE01 (sample SAMEA3879588, study PRJEB24766) | human gut metagenome | biome: human-associated habitat; feature: feces | place: USA | collected 1985/1987 | reverse complement strand
GTATACAGCGCCCAAGGCATACAACAGCTTTCTGTATGATTTGCGGAAGCTGTACCCGAAACAGGATGAAGGAGGGACAGAATGAAAACCAATGAGGTGAAAGCCTGCGTGACCCGGCAGCTGCGTCGGCTGCAAGTTCTGCCGGAGCCGCAGAGACGGGCCGAGCTTGCCGAGCTGCGCCGGGGCGTGGGGCGTCAGCCCGGAGACCTGCCTGCGTTGTGGGGCGCTCTGCTGGCCGACATGCCGGAGCAGCTGCAGGGCAGCAATGGCCCGTCAAAGGCGGAATGGGCCGTCTATACGGCGTTGACCCTGTTTGCCCTGCACCAGCGTTCCGGTATAGGTTTCGTCCTGCAAGATGCGGATGATGGTGGTTGCTGACCACTTGCAGTCGGCTTTGTCCGCGTAGCCCTTTTTCGCGTAGGGCAGACCGTTGTTCTTCTTGTACGCCAGCGGGGAGAGAATACCCAGCCGGTTCAGCTCAGATGCGATCTTGGAGGCGCTTGCGCCCTCCAGCCGCATACGGAAAATGTCGCAGACAACGCGGGCAGCGTAGGGGTCAGGGACGAGCAAATTCTTGTTGTCCTCGGCTTTCATGTAGCCGTACACCGGGAACGCGCCGACGAAATCGCCATTGCGCCGCTTCACGTCCAGAGAAGAACGGGTCTTGATGGAAATGTCCCGGCAGTAGGCTTCATTCATAATGTTCTTGACCGATACGGTCAGATCATCGCCGCTGTCGTGGGCGGTGTCGATGCTGTCGGTGATGGCAATGAAGCGCACCCCATAGGCCGGAAATACCCGGCGCAGATAGCGGCCGGTTTCAATGTACTCGCGCCCCAGCCGGGAGAGGTCTTTTACAATGACGCAGTTGATGTTGCCATCGGTGACATCCTGCATCATTTCCTTGAATGCGGGACGGTCAAAGATGATGCCGCTATAACCATCGTCGATCTTTTCGGAAACGACCTCAATATCCGGGTTGCGCTCCACAAAGTTCTCAATGAGCTTGCGCTGATTGGAAACGCTGTCGCTTTCGCTGGAATGATCGTCGGTGTAGGACAGGCGGATGTAAGCGGTAGCTTTGTATTTAGGCATGAAAAAGCACTCCTTTCTCCCGGACTGCTCCCGCATGAAAAGAGTGGTTATCTGGCTATTAGGTTTTCATCCTTTTCCACACCGATCATAGCACTCTCTGCGGAAAAAAGCGAGGATGTCGCTCAGCGCAAAATGCCTTGCAGACATTCCTCCAACGTAACGCCGTTCCCGGCGAAGCAGGCGTTTACCACGAAATCGCCGCAGCGGAAGCGGTAAGGATTTTTGATCTGGCGGATAAAGGCGACAATGCGTTCTTCCTTGGGAAGATTTTTGTCTACGGATACTTCCCGGATGTCCACCAGTTCATCCGTGTGGATTTGGGTTTCGTTTGGCGTTGGCTGCATCATGGCGATCTCCTTTCTCGGTTTGGTGGGTTTCCTCAAGGTCACATGAATGCGCTGACGGAAAGGCCGTCAGCGCATGGTATCTGACTTTGAGAGGCGGCTGCGCGGGCAGAATTGGAGCCACATAACATAATGGCGAATACCGGCGCAGCCGCTCTGCTTGTCCATTTGAGAAGATCCATCCTATTTGCCACGCGCCCCGGATAGTGGGCATGATGCAGGCCGCCCTTGGCAGGGCTGTCATAACTCCACGATACCGCTGCCTCAAAGAGCTGGCGCATACCGCAGGGTTCCCCCTCAAGTCTGTGGGAGGGCGTGAGCAAGTTTCATTATCCGCCGCGCTGTCATCGCGCCCGATTTGCCGAATCGGGTCTAAGGCTGCGTAGATCGCTCAGTCGTTTCCAATACCAATCACAAGCCCAACGAAGTGGGTTGTGATTGGAGAGGAGAAGCAGCGTAGTGAGTGAGCTTTCGGCTTTAGCCGGAAGCGAGGGATACGGAGCTTGCTTCGACGACGTCGTGGCGGCGCACCTTATGCCGCTATCACGCGGGTTTTGTGCCTGCATCATGGTCTATTCAGTTTTCAACGTTCAACGAAAGGCTTCGTGGAGAATGTCCCTTCACCTATCATCTTTTTTAGGGCATTTTTGCACCCTGTTTTTGAGCTTACGGGAAAAATTTTTTGATTTTCTTCATTGCGGAGCCAATGCTTTTGGAAATGTTCTGGTGTCTGATGCCCTCAATCCGCCCAATTTCATCAACGGTCATTCCGCCAACGTAGTACATCCAAAGTCTGCGGAACTGTGTTTCCGTCAGCTTGTCCCTGATCTGAGAAACCATCGTGGAAGCCATTCTGCGCCGCTCAGATTTCTCGTGCTGGCGCTCCATAACCACATCAATGGCAGGAATGGAAAGTGCGGCTTCGGACAGGACATCAATGGACGTATTGTGTTTCCCCTCTACCACATCCTGATTGTCCTCAGTGCGGTAGTTTCCATCCGACCAAGATTTCCATTTCAGAAATTCTTCCTCGCTGGCAAAGTCCTCGCGGGTCAGGCGGACGATGACTTCATTGGCGTCCATATAAACGATGGCATCGGGGTCTTTCTTATTCAGCGCATAGATGCTTTTTCTATTAAACATTTTGTTCCTCAGTTCAGATCCGAGTGGGTAAAAAGGCCTGAACGAAGGGCGGCAGGGAGCGGCAGCCCACGGCGGAGAAGTGCCGTGAACGACAAAAAGCGCCCACACAGGCATAAAAGCCTGTATGGGCGCTTGGGCGCGGTTCAGTATGGAAATTGTCGGCGGCTGTCGGAGGGCATAGGTATCCTACGGTGTCCGGGTATCGCCCGGTTATGCTCCCGGCGCGGCTCGTCGCCGCAGCATTAGCGGCACCTCCTGTGCTCTCCTGTCATACGCATAGGTCCCTTTCATCTGAAAAATGTTGGGACAGCAAAAACGACGGCTGCCCCGTACAGAGCAGCCGCCGTTTTCCCTATACCATACGCTGCTTTTCAGTACCGCAAGGATGGGTGTCCTGTTATCGTCGTATTCTGATTTCTTTCAGGGCATTTCCGGCTTCCTCACCAGCTTGACGGTGAACGCCTGTTCCGTGGCCCCCTCCGGCAGCAGCTTTGCCATGACCACAAGCCGCTGATTGCCGCTGTTGGCCTTGTCATACTTCCGGCAGCAGGTGGAGAGGGGCAGGACGGAATCTTCCTCGGAGAAGGTCACACCGTCAATATCCAGCCAGTTTTTCCGCGCAACCGTCTCAAAGAAGCTGGTGAGCTCATCTCCCGTGGGGTTAGGCGCAATATAGTCAAAACCAATATCCGTGATGAACAGCGCGGTGATCTGGAAAATCATGTCCTCGCCATCCACAGAGAGATAGATATACGGATGCTCCTTTACGAAGTCTGCGTCCATATAACGGTAGAGCTTGGTGAACCGCACACCGCCCGGGTCGCAGTTGCTGGCGGAGTGGCCGAAAATGGTGGTGTTTTTGTCCAGCTTATCCCTGCCGCCGATTTCGTTTTCACAATGGGCATACTAGCAGCCCCACATGGCATACTCACCGTTTTCGTCCAGCTTTAGGTAATAGCCGTTGTCCTCCGCCTGCATCACGGGGTCGTCCACCTCCGCACCGGGGATATACAGCCACGCCACGGTGTCGGGATTCTTCGCTCTGGCTTCCGCCAACTCTGCCTGCCTGTCCACCGAGGGGATAACTTCGCCTGCGGGAGTCGCTGATGGCTGAGGCGCAGATGTGCCGGAAGGTGTTCTGCCGGGAATGTCGATAGGCTCCGTCTCTTTCTGATAGCAGCCCATGACTGCCGTGGTCATGGCGAGGAGAAGGACGGCCATGCAGATGATCGGACGAATGATTCTTGTGATTCTTTTCATAATGCTGTCTCCTTGCCGCGCTGGGATAGCGGCGCAGCTCAAAATGTCATTGATTTGTTTCTTGTAGCGAAAAGAGAACAGCGCAGCTTCGGGGCGAGATGCCCGTCCACTGCGCTGTCCGATGTTCGCTTATGGGGTCATGCCAGCGGCTTTGATGTTTAGCCGTATGTCAGCCGTTCACTTCTTGCAGCGCCAGAGGAAGGTCACGATCTGCGCTCTGGTGCAATCCGCGTCGGGGCTGAATGTGGTGTTGGTGGTTCCCCTGGTGATGTTCTCCTTGACCGCCCACAGAACCGCATCAGCATAGTAGGCGGTGGACTTCACATCGGCAAAGGGATTGGCTGTACCCGCTGCCGGGGACTTCTCGGAACGCCACAGGAACGCGACGATCTGGGCGCGGGTGCAGGTCATGTTGGGGCTGAACGTGGTGTCGCTGGTGCCCTTGGTGATGTCATTCTCCACCGCCCACAGCACAGCGTCGTAATAATAGCTGCCCACGGGGATGTCGGTAAACGGCATGGCGCGGGTTTCGGGCTTGGGACTGCCAGCGGCACGCCACAGGAAGGTCACGGCCTGCGCACGGGTGCAGATGCCATCCGGGGAGAAGTGGGTAGCATCGGTTCCCTGCGTAATACCGTTCCCCACTGCCCAATCCACTGCGTCCTCATAATAGCTGCCGGTGGCTACATCCACAAACACGCCGGTCTGGGGGTTGCCGTTGGCCTTCATAAAGATGACCTCGATGGTATGGGTTCTGCGGACATTCTCAAAGGTGTAGGACTTCACCGCGCCGATGCTCTTGCCGTCGATCTTGACGTTGGAGACGGCATAGCCCTTATCTGGGGTGATGGTAAAGGTCTGATCCCTACCCTCACGGACGCTGACGCTGCCGGAGGGAGAAATCGAGCCGCCCGCCCCGGCAGTTGCCTTGATGGTGTAGTAGCTGTAGCCGCTGCTTCCACCGCCATTGTAGCGCCACTGAGCCGTGACGGTCAGGTTTTCGGCGGGCATGGTGGCCGGGATGGCCGGGGTCCACCCTGCGAAGGTGTAGCCGGTCTTGGTGGGATCGGCGGGGGCGGTGATGGCAGTGCCGTAGTCCTGGGTGATAGGCGCGATGGCGCTGCCGCCGTTGGTGTCGAAGGTCAGCGTGTAGCTGGTCGCTTCGCCGCCTGTGCCGCTATTGCGCAGAATCGTCAGCGTGTAGGTTTTAGTGCCGATCTCCACGACAATGTCGGTTGTGCCGCTGTTGGGGATGGCAACGGTTGCGCTGCCGCCGGTGGACAGAGCCTGTCCGTTGATGCTCACGGGCTCGCCGTTTCCAGACACCGCTGTGACTAGCGTAGATGTTGCTCCGCTATCATTTTGCAGCGTATAGGTATAGTTCGTTCCGTTGGCGGTAAAATCGCCGAGCCCCACTGCCAGACCTTCAAAGGTCAGAAGGTCATTACCGGACACTGCGGCTCGCACCACTACGCGGGTGCCAAGCCGGGAGAAGGTGACGGTTTCCGTCTGGAAGGTTTCCCCGGAGATGTCACCGCCAATACTGGTCTTTTTCGTTTCCAGAACGGTCCCGGCAGCATCCAGCAGCGTGGTCACCAGTGCTGCGCTAGTCTGAGACTGCAGGGAGTTGTTGCGCAGGGTAATGGCGGCGGTGCTGTGACCGTTTCCGTCGTTCCCCTGTGTCACATCCATCGTCATCCGCTCTCCGGTGCGGGCCAGTGCGCCGGTCATATGGACGCTGGCCTCGCTGTCACTGCCGTCATACTCCGGGAGGCGCTGATTGCCTCCCATTCCACCGATCTGGCCTTCCGCCCACGCCTCGGCGTACAGATAGGTACCCACATTGGGGATCTCGGTTTTGCCAATGGATGTCATATACCTGCCCAGATCATAGGTCAGGTCCAGTGTAAAGGTTCCCTGATCGATGCGGGCGAGGGCGCTGTCTTCGGAAATGGTGATTTCATTATCGCGAACCGATACGCCGTTTGTGGCGCAGGCTACCACTGCAGATTTGGTATGCAGATCATCCGCATAGAACGCAAGCTTCACCTCGCGGTTCTTTCCGCCGGCCAGCGTGGCGGCAGAGGAATTATAGAGGGTCATGCGCACCGTGCGCTTGCCGGCGCCCTCCGCAATCACTTCCATTTGCGAGATGCCAATGTCGGGATAATCCAGATACACTGTGCCGTTTTCGTTGATGCCGCCTGCGGCGGTGATGGTATAGCTCGGGTTGGTCACGCGGTCCTTCACATGGTGCCAGACGGTAAGGGTGGTGCTTTCATTTGGCAGCAGTTTTTCCGTAAGGGTGGCGGTTTCCCCGCTGCCAAGCTTGACCGTTAGGTTTGTCACATCGTTCAGCCCGGTGTTGCGGATGGTAAAGCGAATGGGTGTCAGGCTGTTCAGCGCCAGCGTTGCATAATCCACACCGATCTGTTCCACTGCCACCGCGTCGGTGACAAAATCAGAGGTAGCGGTATAGAGGATCGTTTTCTCACCCGGAACGGTCACGTTGCCGATTACCTGCGGGTTTTCATCGTCATAGAAGGTGGCCTGAATGACAGCCTGCACCTGATTGCTGCCGCTGACATAGGCATCAAAGTGGTCAGCCAGCGTGCGATCCGGCAGCTCTGCCAATTCCAATGGTGCGGAGAGCGTGTAGGTATTTTCGGCATAGCGCAGCTTGGCCGCCTTCAAAATGCCGTGATCTACCGCGCCGTTTGCGTTATTGACAGTCTCGTTCCAGACGATGGTAAGATCATTGCGGCTGCGATGATCCCCGCTGAGGGAAGCGAAGCGGAAGTCTCCGCCCACGACGGCGTTGCCGCTGCTGGTCAGGACAGACAAAGAGCCGGGGAAACTGTTGGACATGGTGCCGCTGCCGTCCACAGCCAACAGCTGAATATCGCTGCTGCCGTCTCGGACACTGTGCCAACCGATGACAAATCGGTCATCCCCGCTGCCGAAGTTGGCTGCAACGACCTGGGAGTTTTCGTCAAGATTGCTGTCACAGGTCGCCAGCATGGCTGTACCGGGAGTTCCGTCAGCAGCCACGGTACAATAGGCGATCTCGTAGGCGGAGGTATCTCCGGTTCCGCTGCGGTCCAGCGAGTAAACCGCCATAGCGGTTCCGTCGGGCAGCATGGCCGCCTGCAACGCCTTCACGCTGCCAGTAGCACCGTTATAAAGCATTTTGGCATTGCTCCAGTCGCCGTTACTGCTGTCATAGCAACTGTACATGATACAATCTCTGGTCGTGAAGTTCAGCAGGTTGCTGCCCTGCGTACCGGGGTCGGGGGTGTAAACGCTGCGCCAGAACACGATGGCCTTGCCGTCGCCGCCCACTGCCGTAGCTGGAGCCAGATCCGGCGTGCCGTCGTTGGTTAGGCGGGTGGAAGTCCAGGTTGTGCCGTTATAGACGGACACTACGATCTCCGTGCTGTTCATCAGCAGGTTTTGCTCTTCCAATGTCACGGGATCACCGGCATTTTTACCCGGCAGGTCGGTGCCCATGCGAACCCAAGCCGCCGCCGCGAAGCTGCCAGTGCCAGACAAAGAAATGCTCGTGTCGCCGTAGCCGGGGAACCCTGTGGGAACGTCAATTTCACTGGAGGGAGTATAGATGCCGCCATTGAGGGTGGAGAAATGCGCCCGGCTGTCGTAAATACTGCTGCTGTTGCCGTCGTTAATGTATGCCAATACCTTCCCGTCATCGCTGAGCTGTGGATAGGATGTGGGGTTGGCATTGGTCTGGATGTTTTCCAACCCATTGGTGGAGTTCAAAGAGAACAGCATCATCCGCTGCTGGGGCTGGCCCCAAGTACGGGCATATTGCTCCAGATAGTCCCGGCTTTGGAGCGTCGCACTGGCAGAAGCCACCTGCATTCCGCTCTGGGCCGCCGCCATCCGCAGCGAGGCAAGGCTCAGCCCACTGGTGGCGCTATTCCAGTAGTCGTCGATTGTTTTCCAGTCATTAAAAGTCCTGGTGGCTCCAAGGGTTCCGGAGGCGATCACCGCCTCGTAGGAGATAAACAGGAAGGTGGCCACAAATTTGATCCCCACTTCGCTTTGGATCCCCAGGGCCTGACCGTTGATCTGGCGCTTTGTCTCGTCGGCAAGATAGGTGCGGGAAAGGAACTTATTCTGACTGTCCACATCCAAATTACCGAATAGGCCGATCTTCAGCGCCACGACCGAATAGTCAAAGCCAATGCCGCCAAACGCGTGGACATAGGCGTTGATACGCAGCGTGGTCAAAAAGTCATTCACTGCCGTGGCCGTGGGATCGCTCCAGGCAAGCTCTGTACCCTCGCCCTGCCGGCCGTAGCGCACTGCGGTACGGAAATCCAGCTGAATGGCACCACCCAGCTCAAAGGTTGCTGTCAACGGCACGGGACCAGCCATGGCGTTCACGCTGAAGTTGAAGCCCACGCCAACGCCGGCGGTAAAGCCGCCGCCTACGGTGAAAACCTCCCACTCCTTTTTTTCGGCGTTATAGCGGATCTCCGCTTCGTAAAAGCCCTCCAACTGCAAGTTGAGATCCGTGCTGGTGACATTGTCGGCCAAGGAGTTGGTTTTGTAGTCCCCCTTGGGATCATAGGTTCCCTGGGCCATCTGGCTCAGGTCCCCGGTTCCGGGCACGCCCACCTCCAGGTTCTGCGTCAGCACATTCGCACCCAAGGCCACGCCGTCCTCGGAATAGTCCATGTCCTCCATCTCCAGCGTATTGTACCCGGCCCAAATCATGGCACGGAACACGGAAGGATCTTCGCTAGGGGTGATAAGCATTTTGAACACGGATGTGTCCACCGGACCGCTCAGATCATCCAGCCGTCCGGTCAGCACCTTGAGAATGTTACTATCGCCCACTCCGCCAAAGTCAACGTCATTCACTCCACTGGAGTCCTTCATCGTCAACAGAATACCGGTGACGCGCTCATCCTCTGTCACCTTGGGCACTCGGGTCAGATCAACGACCCGGAAGGGCATTATTTTCTCCTGCAGCAGGCTGCCGTTCAGGCTCAGCTGCGTTTTCATACCCACATCCTTGCCGTCGGCGATCCATCCAGAGGTGGTCATGGTGGCCTCGGTGAGGGTCAGATCGTTTTCCGCTACAGGGATGGATGAGAAGGGATACTGCTTGGTACTGCTGCTCTGGGCGGCAGGAAGAACGCCGTATTCGTCCGCCAGCTTGAGACTGTAATTCCGCGCGTCGGCAATCTTCTCGCCCCAGAGGAACATGGTGGTGTGCAGGGTTGCTGTTTTAAAGCTGCTGTTAGGGCCAATCTTCCCAGTCGAGCTGCGGACATCCACCTTCTGACCGTTGGCAAGACCGTAATCAACGCTTTGCGCCACAATGAAGGGTTTGTTTTCCTCCCCCGCCGGCACGCGCTCCAGAGAGACAACGCCCTCTGCGGTGCGCATTACATCGTCCACGCCCAGCTTGCCGTTGACAGTCAGCAGCAGCGGATAGTACTTGTCGCCGTCAATTGCGCTGATCTCCAGAATGTACTCCAGCTGATCCAGAGCGGAAAGCGCCGTGGTGTTGCTCTCACCCTTTTCGGCCGACCAGAACTGGGTGGAATCCAGATAGACGGTTATATTTCCCGCCGCATCCGTGGTATAGGTGTCGCCGGTGATGCCGCTGACAAGTGCTCCTGCCCTGGAGCCCAGCAGAGCTGTCTCGCAGTAGCCTCCGTTTTTATAAACGCCGCCGCGAACGGTCACCGTCTTGTTCGCAAGCGGATCGCCGCCCGGCGTGATGAGCGTCACAGATGCCCGGGCGACTCGCCGAAGGCTGAAGGTATTCAATGGATAAAGCTGCAATTTTGTGGCATCCCGCTCGCCGGAACGCAGATTTTCTTTATAGATGGTGCCCAGATAAATATCCGCGCCGGAGCCGGACCGCAGAGACACCTCACTGGCGATTCCGTTGGGTTCGTAAAGCGCCAGCACGCCTTCACTGTTGGTCGTGACCGTTTTGGACACACCTTTGCCGTCGGTGTATTGCAGCGTAGTTTCCGCTGCAGGCGTCAGCTGGAAGAGATAGAACTTATTTTGCAGCGTTTTCGCTGTCACCTGTATGGCGGCATTCATGCCCGTGGCGGCATGGGTAGCCGTGACGGTTGCGGTGCCGTTGGCCAAGCCGGACAGCGCCATTTGGGTTTCGGGAAGGTAGGAATCAAAGGAGAAGTTTCTGATGTCCTCATACAGTCCGCCCTGCTTGTAGTTGACGGAAATGGCATTGCTGTTACTGGAGAGCCACTGGATGCCGTCTTTAAAGGAGTTCCATCCGTACTCGTCATAGTTGATGCCTATGTACTCGATCAGCCCCAACTCCTGGCGCAGCTGGAAAATTTCAGCTGTATCGGTGGGCAGGGTGCCGCTGACCTTGGAGGTATTGTCCATGGTCAGCGCAGAAATCGTCTTTCCTTCGTCGTCCTGCACCTTCAGTGCGTCGGCATCGTAGACATACAGGGGGAAGGAGTCGGTGCTGGGAGATTCCTCACCAGGATTCTCCACGCTCAAAACCACTTGATAGGTGTCCTTCAGATTGCCGGCTTGCACACTCTGTAATGACAGGGGGAAGCTCCCGGAGGTGCCGGATAGGCGCACACTGTCCACCACTTTGGTGGTGGTGTTGTCCTCTGTGACCCGGGTAATGGTCAGCGTGGGCTGCAAAGGGGCGCCCTCAGTGGTGTTTTCCACCGACCAGTCGATATTGACGGCGCCGTCAGTATCCTTGAGGTAAATGCTCTGGGGCGGTGTCAGCCTGGCTGTGGCAGGTGGTGCCTGCACGATGATCCAGGCAAGTGCCGACAAGCGGACGTCCTCACCCCCTGCGTTGGGATGCGGCATGGAGACCAATACCGTGTAGGCAGGGGTATTGCCGTTGGAGAGCTTGGAGAGCACATTCTCCTCGATCCGCACGCTGTTTTTATCCTTGCCGGCGGTATAAGTCGCAACGGGCTTGAGACCGCTCAGCGCCGCCTCATTCGCGTAGTTGCCCTCATACAGGTCAATCCTGTAATTGAACTCTTTGCCCGGTGCCATCAGCGCGGCGTTGGAGCTCCACAGCACGGTGGCAGGCTGATTTACCCGCGTCACGATGGACGCGCCGCCGGGAATCACCAGTGCCAGGGAATCGCCTGCCGTCACGGTATAGGGCTTTGACTCGCCCGTCACATCATCGGCAGTGTCCTCAGTCCCGTTGTCCGCCGTAAAGGTAAAGGTGACGGCTCCCACCTTGGTTCCTGTGGTGGTAACAACGCCGGTATCCTCGTTGATGGTGGCAATGAGCGTGTCACTGCTGCTCCATTTGCCGGTGGTGTAGCTGGCCGTCTCACCGCCTGCCCCCAAAACCTCTGCCTGAAGCGTGGGGCGGGTGGTTTTGCCGAGGAAAATCGTATAGTCGTCGGCATTCGCTTCCGGGACGATGGTCACCGTGTGCGCGGAAACTTTCTTTGCCACCGTGAACTGCCGGGTCAGGGGAAGAACATTCACCCAGTCAGGATCGGCTTTCGTGCCCTCGTTGGCCTGCAGCGTCACCGTGTAGGTGCGGTCGAAAGCAGAGGGTGCGATTGCGTAGTCGCTAACGGTGAAGACTTCCTTCTCTGTGTCCAGATAGACCTGCAGATGGATTGCTTCATCCGTGGAGTTGTCCCTCAGTTCGAGGCGGAAAGGGGCTTCCTTCGGCTCTGTGCCTTCCGGGGTGTGATAATCGCTGTATACGGTCTTGTAGGCCTGCGCCATGTTGGCGTTCATCGTGAACGATGCCTTGCCGTTGTCGTAGTCGGCGGTCAGTGCGGTGGGGGCGTTGCGCATCAAGACGCTCTTCAGCGTAACGCCGGCAATCGAGTTGCTTTGATAGGATGTGGTATCCAGCGTATGACCGAAAACATCTTCCACACCGGTCATACCATTGACGGTGACCGTGGTGTCATCCGCATCTTGCACCGGATACCAGAGCATTGCCGTGACGCCGTAGTCGTTCATGGAAAGCTCAGCGGCGCTATACACTTTGCCATTGATGGTCACGCTGGCTTTTCTAAGATCCACGAACTCGTTAAAGGTAACTGTGATAGGCACGTGCTGTCCGCTGGCATAGGTTCCCGCCAGGGCCGTGACGCTTTGAATGGTGGGGGCGTCCGTGTCCAACAGCCTGGCGGTGACGTTGCTGTTCTTGGTGGTGGCCCAGGAATTTTGGATTTCGCCCTGTACACTTTTCAGATACAGTCGGAAGGGCAGCCAGTACTGCTGATCCCCTCTGTTTTGCGTGGTAGACTGCAGGGAGATGTTGACCGTTTCGCCCTTGTTAATCGTACAGTCCCGCGCTCTCGTTCTGTCGCTGCTGAACTCCAGAGTGCTTCCATTGAACTTGTACTCCGTCAGATAGAACGGGGCATAGGGCTGGCCTTTATACCAGCCATACGGCGCATCGCCGGTATAGGCAGCTTTGTCGGTACTCCAGTTAAACTCGATGCTGGCGTCGATTTGGTATGGCTGATAAAATGGGTCGGAGCCGACGGGAAGCACCGAGTTGCGGGCGCCATCCAGAATTCTGATGGTATCGCTTAGCGCAACGAAGTCCTGATTGTTGGCACCGGCGCCGACAGTGTATCCATCTGCCAGCAAAGGAATATACATATCCCCCTGTATTGTGGTTGTGCTTTCGTATCTTTCCTCATAGTTCGGCGCGGTCATTGATGTTTGTATTGTGGGGGCGTTAACCGTCTTTATTAGCTTGAGTTGACAGTGGTCGGCATAGCTGGCGCCGTCATAGAACACCAGATTTTCCGCATCGTAAAATTCAATCATCCCCAGCAGGTCGCCATAGGAATAAGAATTCTCGCGCCAGACCGGGTTATTTCCTTGGGTTTTAACCGTGACAGTGATTTTACAACCACCTAAACTGAAAGCCGAGCCTACGTCATAGGTCAGCTTGTAGGACCCGTCGCCTTGCTCGACCCCACTCACCCCGCCTATCGAGACCTCCACATCGTCGATATAATTGCTGAGCTGGCCTTTTTGAATGCGGTAGGAAAAGCCGACCGGTTTTCCGCGGTATACAGTAAAAGCCCCGGAGCTCCAGCTGTTGTTTGCGAGAGTCCCCAGCGTTTGGCTCATCATGCCGCTCATATCCACCGTCTCAACGCCCACAGGCGCTGTGGCAGAGGCGGAATACTGCAAACTGATGCCCTGCAGCTCCAACTGCTCCATCAGACTATTGAGATTCTCCAGAGCTTCCCCGGTAAACTCCCTGCCGGAGAAATAGATGTCCTTAATCCGCTGCAACTCCTGTTCGATTTGGATCATGGTCTTCAAATCGCCCAGTGCCACCGGAGTCCCATCCACGTCGGCTATACGGGTGAGATCCGTGGCGGGATTTTCCAGCAGCTCCATGACAGCCGCCAGTGTCAACACCTGGCCGTCCAGCGTGATGGTTTGATCCACCTTGAAATTGCCGGCTTCATCCAGCAGCCCCAAAGCGTTCAGCATGGAAAGCACCTGGTCGCTGCTGCCGCCGGTCAGGGCGGAGAGCTGCTCCAAAATCGCCTGATTTTCCTCAGGTGTGTTGCCCAGCGAATCGCTCACCGCTGCAAACGCCGCTGTCGGCAGCATGGTCAGCACCATGCTGCACAGCAGCAGGATGCTGAGTATTCGTTTCTTCATTTGCTTTTCTCCTCCTTTTCGTGTCGGGCGGGCTTGTCCGCCCCGTCATTTCTACGTTTTTCCTTGCTTCTAAGCCGGAAGCACAGCGCGGTGATCGCCGCCGCCGCTGCAAAGGCAACGACGCCCACCAGCACATAGCCGCCCGCGTCCTCCCGCAGCAGCATCGCGCCGAATATACCCTGCGCGGCGGTCTGCCCCGGCCCGACGACCATGCCCGCCGCCTGTGTCAAGACCGCGCACAGCAGCATACACGCTACGGAGAGGCTTATTGCCTCGCGCCGCTGCCTTCGGCGGGTGTTTTCCCGCACCCGCTGCTTGACGAGTGCGACCCGTCTTGCGGTATCGTACATTTCGTTTGAACCTCCTCTCTGGATTTTTTGAAATGCGGCTTAAAAACCCTTTCACTTATATAGGTACAAAAAATCGAAAAAACTCTCACCCAAAACGCAAAATTTTTCAAAAAAATTTGAGAGCCGCCAAAAAGCAGCTCTCATGGAGTGGATATTCTGTTATTGCTTCCGTGATAATCGGAAAACGGATAGCCTTCCTGCCGTCACCAGCAGCACCGGCAGGGCGTAGGCGATGTACTGCGCCGCGCCGCCGTAGGCGATGAGCAGATTGTAGATGGCGTGGAGGGTGATGGCCGCGCCCAGCAGCCCGCAGGTGCCCGCGATCTTCAGCCACGTCCGCCACCATGTATATGCAAGTCCGCCGCCCACGATCAGACCGCAGAGGACGTGCATGGCTCCCGTGCCGAAGCCGCGGAAGAAGATGAAGGAGAAGCGGTCCGCGCCGTTCTGAATGAGATAGCACACGTTCTCAAACGTGGCGAAGGCGAGAGCCACGGTGATGGCGGCAGCCTTGATTTTATCGCCCTCCGGCTCAAACACCAGCAGATAGAACGCCAGCGGCAGTAGCTTCATCATTTCCTCCACCACCGGTGCGATCTCCGCTGTGGCGGCAAGGGTGTCCGCCTGACACACCGCCGCGAGGAAGGTGTTGATATAGGCCGAAAGCAGGCACACCCCCATCCCGGCAATGCAGAACAGGAAGAAGCGAAGCTGCCGCCTGCCCATACACAGGGCAGCCACCAGCAGGGGAGATACCATGCAGAGGAAGATGTTTTCAATATAGGTCATGCGTCCACCGCCTTTCTCGTGGCGGGCAGCAGCCCCAGAATGGCAAGCGTCAGCAGCATATCGCACCAGAAGGTGGGCCTTGCCGGAGAGGTATCCGGCCAGAAGCAGCCCGCCGTCCAAAGCAGATACTCTGCAAACGCAAAGCACAGCACGCCGATGTGAAACCACCGCATATTCCGCGCCGCACCTGTCTGCCCATTGGCGTAGACCAGCCCTCGAATGGCGCAGAAGGAGAGCCATATCATCATGCCGCACCAGATCATGTTGGAGAGGATGTCCCCGAAGGTACAGTAGAATGCCAGCAGCGGCACGCCGAACGCAGGCGCGAGCCATGCCCTGCGGCAGCGGAAGCTGCGCTCGTCCTGACTGGCGAGCGTTGCTTGCAAAATGCGCAGGAAAATTACGCTCGCCACCCAGCCGAACTCCGACACATAAAAGACCCGGGGCGTAGTGTCGAACAGCAGAAGATACAGCGTCCAGTAGAGCGCACCGAGGGCAAAGCAGCCATAGAAGCACAGCAGCAGAAAAAACGACTGTCTGCCGCTTTTGCGGTAGGCGATACCCGAAAGCAGCGCGCCTACGAACGTAGTCAGCAGTTGCAGCAGGTTCTCAATCAGCTCCATGAATCCCCTCGCTTTCGTTGTTCTGATCGTCCTCCCGGTTCATCTGCCGCAGCCGGAAGCACAGAACGGTCACACACACGCCGAGTAAAAACGCCAAAAGCCCGATGACGATGTATCCCAAGGCAGCGCCGCCGTGAAAGATGCTTGCCGCCGTTTCAAAGCCGGAATAGTCGCCTGTCTGGATATTTGCGGCGATGCCGGGCATGGCGAGGGACGCGCCGATGAGCAGCACAAGGCACGCCGCCACGGCGGAAGCCATGGTGATCGTATTGCGCCGCCGCCGTTTCTCCCGCTCAATTTTGGCGATGCGCCGCTTCGTCTCCGCAACGCGCTCCTCATGACTCCGCATTTGTGATTCCCTCCCGTTCCAGCAGCCTTCGCAGGCTCTCTTTTCCGCGATACACCATGTTGGTGATCTGCTTCACCGTTTTTCCCGTGACCTCCGCCGCCTGCGCGTAGCTCATATCCTCAAAATAGGTGAGATAGAGGACTTCCCGATAGTCCGGGTTCATTTCATCCATGCAGAAATGCAGGATGCGGTTTCGCTCCTCCGTCCGGATGACCTCCTCCGCCAGCAGCCGCCCGTCCGGCTCGCCGGTCAGCTCGTCCAGACTGAACAGGGGCTTTCGTTTGCTCTTATGGCGCAGTGCCATGTGGCGCGCGGCCTTATAGAGATACGCCTTGAAGCCGCCGTCCCGGATGCGGGGCTTTTTCGTGAACAGATAGGCGAAAACGTCCAGCATCAGCTCCTCGGACTCGTGAACGTCGTGCAAATAGCCGTCGATATACATGGTCAGGGGGTCGCCGTATTTTTTCATCAGGGCATTAAGCCCTTCGTCGTCGCCGCTAAGATATTGGCGGTATAGGGTTTCATCGCAGGCCATCGCACTCACTTCCTTTTTGCGGATGCTTCCAATTCCAATGCGGAGAGGATTCGTCAGGTGCTTGTCCTGCCGGAATCGCGGTGCTGCCCCTTGAAGCGCGGGTCGGACGGCTTTTCCGCGTTTTCCGGGATCGCCCATGAACGCCCGAACCGAGACGCGCCGGAGATCCGCCCCTCGGCGCAATACTGATTGACCCGACGCTCCGACACGCCCCAACGGTAGGACGCCTCCCGAATGGAGATATAGCCCTTGATCCCGTTCATACCGCACCTCCGCATGGATAATACTCAATTCAATACATTATATACGAATATCCGAATAAAAGCAAGCCCACACGGACGACTTTGCACGAAGTAATGATTTTTGTACTCAATACTTTTCAATCCTATTTTAAAAGAGTATAATGTACTGTTAGAGGAAATGCTCATGCCGTTCCCAACAACATCACAAGGATTTCATTCCGGAGA
>OHKE01000308.1_pt1 | contig 17799 bp, 11 predicted proteins | sample 1568731 | NCBI WGS metagenome assembly OHKE01 (sample SAMEA3879588, study PRJEB24766) | human gut metagenome | biome: human-associated habitat; feature: feces | place: USA | collected 1985/1987 | reverse complement strand
ACATTATTGGTAGCATTATTTTAATTAGTATGGGAATTTTTATGATGTTTCAATCACTTAAGAAATCTAAAAATACAGAATATCTCCCGAACTTCAATTTTGCCAAATAAAAAAATCAAGAAGCCTTTACTTCTTTACATTAAAAAACAAACGGAATACATTATCGGCAACCCAACAACAGAGGCAAAACATGAAATACATTTATCCAATCATTCTTCTCGCCGTGTCCAACATATTTATGACATTTGCATGGTACGGGCACCTGCGTTTCAAATCGCACGGCTTATGGAGTGTCATTTTAATCAGCTGGCTGATTGCTTTTTTTGAGTACTGCTTTCAGGTTCCCGCCAACCGCCTCGGACACGAAGTCTATTCCGTAACCCAGCTCAAAGTAATTCAGGAAGTCATCACCCTTGCAATTTTCATAGTTTTTTCCATATTTTACATGAAAGAAGGCTTCCACTGGAACCATGCTGTCGGATTTCTGCTGATTTTGCTTGCTGTATTTTTCATATTCAAAAAATGGGATTAACACATCTCGGTTTTTCCTTGTCGTCAACCGACACAGCATACAAAATAATACCTGATGCCGCGAAGAAGAGTATCCGGAAGAGACTGACGGCGAAGAGTACTATGCCGATGAGGAAGAATACACCGGAGGAGACGACGGTGAAGAGTACTATGCCGATGAGGAAGAGTACACCGGAGAAGACGACGGCGAAGAGTACTATGCTGATGAGGAAGAGTACACCGGAGAAGAAGACGATGAGGAGTACTACGCCGATGAGGAAGAGCACACCGGAGAAGAAGACGGTGAGGAGTACTATGCCGATGACGTGGAGTACATCGAAGAGAGTGACGATGAAGAGTATTATGCCGACGAGGATTACGAGGAAGAGCCGGCTCCCACGGGCAGGAGAAAGACCGGGGGCAAAAAGCAGGGCGGAATCGCTGTAATCTGGACAAAATTCCTGAACCTGAGTACCATGGACCGGATCATGGCAGCTACCGGAGTGGCGGTACTGATTCTGGCTATCGTGACCGGAAGTGTCTATGCCAGTGCCCGGGCAGTGGATGGACAGGTATCGGAGTTCGTCAGCGTGGGAACACAGCTGGACGGCATCCAGATGATCGGTGAGCAGGGACTTCTGGCAGTGGCAGACGCACAGATGGCAAAGATCGCGGCAGCCAATGCGGTAGAAGAAGATCCGGAAGAACAGAAGGAATATGAAGAGGCAGAGTACACCAACGGCGGTACGGTAGAACTGGAGCTGGTCTCTGTACAGAAGGATCTGAAGATCAAATTTAACAATAAAAAGACCGGCAAGCTGATCTCCAACGTACCCTTCAGCGTAACCATCACAGATCCCAACGGCAAGACCGAGACCTGGACTGATGACGATATGGACGGTATTATCTATAAAAAGGGTATTACGCCGGGGAATTACTCCGTAGCGGTAAACGCACTGACGGATGATAAATACAAGGACTATGTTCTGCCGACAGCAGCACAGAAAGTAGAAGTAAAGAAAGATATCGCCTATAAAAAGGTCGATGTCTCCAATGAGATCAAGAAAGAATCTGAGATCAATGCTGCAAAAGAGGATACACAGATCAAGGATACTACTGTAGAGTCAACACTGCAGGATACTGTGCAGTGGGTGGCAAGTACCGCGACTGCCAATACTTATAAAGAAGTATCCAAGGATACCATTACCGATCCGGAGACCGTAACGGTGGCTTACAGCGGTAAGTTCCTGCGGATGGCAGAAGTGTCTCCTACAGCGGAACCGACAGCAGAACCTACAACAGAGCCCACAGCAGAACCTACAAAAGAACCGACAGTATCCCCGACTGCAGAGCCCACAGCGACTCCGACAGTAACCCCGACGGCAACAGCAACCCCGGCGGCAACAGCAACCCCGACAGCGGCCCCTACGGCAACCCCTACAGCGGCCCCTACGGCAACTCCTACAGCGACTCCTACGGCAACCCCTACAGCGACTCCGGCGGCGACAATTACTCTGGATAAAACGGCAGTGACGACTTATCAGAAGGCAACGGATACAGTTACCGCAAAAGTCAGCGGAAGTGGAACCGTAAGTGCGGCTTCCAGCGATACCGGTATAGCAACTGTGGCTGTAAGTGGCAAGACCATTACTATCACCGGCGTGAAAGCGGGAAGTGCTACGGTAACGGTAACGTATACAGAAGGCAGTAACAAGGTGGAAGCCAAGTGCACAGTAACAGTAAAGGCTTCCAATGCGAGAGAAGATAAAACTACCAAGCTGAAAGACAAGAGCGGTGTACAGCTGTATGTACAGGATGGTGACAGCTATCGTGAAGCAGTCAATGCGGATTACTTTACTGCCTCTAAGTTCTTTATCAAAGGTGATGTGAAATACACCGGATGGCAGACACTGGACGGAAAGCTTTATTTCTTTACAGCGGATGGCAACAAGGTTACCGGAGAACAGGTCATTCAGGGCGCAAAATACAATTTTGCCAGTGACGGATCTCTGGTAGTTGGTTCCGGCACCATGGGAATCGATGTGTCCAAGTGGAATGGAAAAATTGACTGGAACGCCGTGAAGAATTCCGGTGTCAGCTACGTGATCATCCGTGTGGGTTATCGCGGTTCCTCTCAGGGAGCACTGATCGATGACCCTACCTTCAAGACCAACATCAAGGGAGCTACGGCAGCAGGACTGAAAGTGGGTGTATACTTCTTTACCCAGGCAGTGGATGAGGTCGAGGCAGTACAGGAAGCCTCCATGGTACTGGACCGTATCAGCGGTTACAAGATTTCCTATCCGGTATTCCTGGATGTGGAAGGAAGCGGCGGAAGAGGTGATAAGATCGATTCCGCTACCAGAACGGCAGTATGTAAGGCATTCTGCAATACCATTCAGAATGCAGGATACACCGCAGGTGTGTATGCCAACAAGACCTGGCTCAGCCAGAAGATGGATGCAAGTGCACTGAGTGGCTACAAGATCTGGCTGGCCCAGTATGCAGCAGCACCCACCTACACCGGACGCTATGATCTGTGGCAATACAAATCCACAGGAAAAGTCAGCGGCATCAGCGGCAATGTGGATCTGAACTTAAGCTACCTGGGATATTAAGATTTGCAATAAAGCCCAGACCGACTGCTTGCAGGCGAGGCTGGGACTTTATTAGCAAATCAAACACACATGAGCATGTAGGACGATAGTCCGGAATGCGAATGTGTGTCACGGATCCGAGAGCACGAAGTGCGGAGGAGCCGTGTTAATACCCGGCGCTAAGAATGCCGATAGTCCGGAATGCGAATGTGTGTCACGGATCCGAGAGCACGAAGTGCGGAGGAGCCGTGTTAATACCCGGCGCTAAGAATGCCGATAGTCCGGAATGCGAATGTGTGTCACGGGTCCGAGAGCACGAAGTGCGAAGGAGCCGTGTTAATACCCGGCGCTAAGAATGCCGATAGCCCGGAATGCGAATGGGTGTCACGGGTCCGAGAGCACGAAGTGCGGAGGAGCCGTGTTGATATCCTGCTTGTTTTATGGTAAAATACCCCTATCTATAACAAAAAATGTGCGCTTCGCGCAGAACGGAGAAAAAATGAGAACTTATCTGGTAACAGGAGGGGCCGGTTTTATCGGTTCCAACTATATTCATTACATGTTTAAAAAATACGATAATGAAATCCGTATCATCAACGTGGATGCACTGACCTATGCAGGCAATCTTGAGAATCTCAAGGACGTGGAGAAGCGTGAGAACTACACCTTTGTCAAGGCTAATATCTGTGACAAGGATGCCATCAGCAAAATTTTCGCAGAGAATGATATCGACCGTGTGGTACATTTTGCGGCAGAAAGCCATGTAGACAGAAGTATCCGCAACCCGGAGATCTTCGTACAGACCAATGTCTTGGGTACTGCAGTGATGCTGAACTGTGCCAAGGCAGCCTGGGAGCTTCCCGATGGCAGCTTCAAAGAAGGCAAGAAGTTCCTGCATGTATCTACAGATGAGGTCTACGGATCTCTTCCCGATGATGACAATGCATTCTTCTATGAGACCACTCCGTATGATCCCCACAGCCCTTACTCCGCAAGTAAGGCAAGCTCGGACATGCTGGTGAAGGCATATATGGATACCTATCATTTCCCTGCCAACATTACCAACTGCTCCAACAATTACGGTCCTTTCCAGTTCCCTGAGAAGCTGATCCCTCTGATCATCAATAATGCATTGCATGGCAAAAAGCTTCCGGTCTACGGTGACGGTAAGAACGTCCGTGACTGGCTGTATGTGGAAGACCATGCTAAGGCTATCGATATGGTACAGGAACAGGGAAGACTGTTCGAAACCTACAATGTGGGCGGACATAATGAGAAGCAGAATATCGAGATCATCCACATTATCATTGAGACTTTGCAGGAGATGCTTCCGGATTCCGATCCCCGCAAGGCACATATTAACAACGACCTGATCACTTACGTGGAGGATCGTAAGGGACATGACAGAAGATATGCCATTGCACCGGACAAGATCAAGGCAGAGATCGGCTGGTATCCCGAGACCATGTTCAAGGAAGGCATTCGCAAGACCATCGCCTGGTACTTCGAGCATGAAGACTGGATGAATAATGTGACCAGCGGTGATTACCAGAAGTACTACAATGAGATGTACGAAGAAAAGTAAAGAATACCTGTTAAATGGGAACGATGAACGTCGTTCCCATTCGGTGTGTTAAAAAACAAGTAAAAAGAAGCCCGAAAAGGGCGGATCGGAGGACGAAATGAAAGGAATTATACTGGCGGGAGGTTCCGGAACCAGACTGTATCCCCTGACAAAAGCGATTTCCAAGCAGATCATGCCGGTGTACGATAAACCCATGATCTATTATCCCCTGTCAACACTGATGCTGGCAGATATCAGAGAGGTATTGATCATCTCCACCCCAAGAGACCTTCCGGTATTTCAGGAATTACTGGGAGACGGCAGACAGCTGGGCATGCGCCTGGAATATGCGGTGCAGGATCAGCCCCGCGGGCTGGCAGATGCCTTTATCATCGGTGCGGATTTCATCGGTAATGACAGAGTGGCACTGGTACTGGGAGATAATATTTTCTACGGACAGAGCTTTTCCGCAGTATTGCGCAGAGTAGCTGCCAGAGAAAAGGGCGCAACTATTTTCGGCTATTATGTGCGTGATCCCAGAGAATACGGTGTAGTGGAATTTGATGAGAACGGCAAGGCACTTTCCATCGAGGAGAAGCCGGAGCATCCCAAGAGCAATTATGCGGTTCCCGGACTGTATTTCTATGACAATGCTGTAGTGGAGATCGCAAAGAATGTAAAGCCCTCTGCAAGAGGAGAGATTGAGATCACCAGCATCAACAACGAGTACCTGAACAGAGGCAGTTTACAGGTAGAGACACTGGGAAGAGGCTTTGCATGGCTGGATACCGGCAATCATGATGCCCTTCTGGATGCGGCAGATTTTGTGGCGGCTTTCCAGAAGAGACAGGGTCTGTACATTTCCTGTATTGAAGAGATCGCTTTCAAGCGAGGATTCATTGACAAAGAGCAGCTGCTTGCTCTGGCAGAGCCGCTGCTTAAGACGAACTACGGAAAATATCTGGTAGAGGTAGCAAATGGACTCTAAGCTGCGGAAAATGGCGATTCTGGCCTCCATGGCGGTGATCCTGCTGGTGGCACTGCTGGTCATGTATGTCAACAGGGAACAGTTTACGGCAGCTTCCGGACCGCCGGCATCCGGCACTCAGAATGCCGGAGCGGGTGACAGTGCATCTACGGCGGAAAATGGCGATCAGGCAGAAGAGACGGTCTCACCGGATGGTCAGATCGGCAATGATCTGAAGGCATTTTTAAAAGATAATACGTTTTTTGATCAGGAAGTAAATCCAATTCTGGAAGCTGCAAAGGATAACAGCAACCGACTGTCTCTGGTAGCCACCTCCATAGAAAAGGATCTGCGGATCCAGATCGTGGACAACGAGGGAAGTCCGGTGACCGGGGAGAGCTTCTACGTACGACTGGACGGATTGGGAGATTACAAGGATCTGGATCAGGACGGTATCATTTACATTGGAGATCTGGATTCCGGAGACTATTATATTGAGCTCCTTCCCATTGAGGGATATAAGGTTCCGGTCAGTGAGACAAGAGTTCACGTCAAGGATAAAGTGGAGTATCTGGCCATTGACGATATTTCCCTGTTGATCAAGACGGAGGATGAAGTGGATGCAGAAGCCGAGGACAGCGCCGTGGCAGATGCTCTGGCAGATGCGGACAAGACAGAGATCCAGAAGCTGCAGACCACGTCCGGTAATGCAAAGGTCGGTATCGATGTCTCCAAATGGAACAAGGAGATCGACTGGGATAAGGTGAAAAATGCAGGAGTGCAGTTTGCCATTATCCGTGCCGGATACCGCGGTTCAGTAACCGGAAGCCTGGTGGAAGATCCCATGTTCGTGACGAACATGAAGGGTGCACAGGCCGCAGGAATTCCGGTGGGCGTATACTTTTTCACCCAGGCTGTGGATGAGAAGGAAGCTGTGGAAGAGGCTTCCGCGGTGATCGAACTGATCCGGGATTACCGGCTGAACTATCCGGTATTTATCGATACCGAAGGTGCGGGCGGTAACGGCCGTGCGGACAGTCTGGATGCTGAGACCAGAACACTGGTATGTGAAGCGTTCTGCAGGACCATAGAAAATGCCGGATACACGGCGGGTGTCTATGCCAGCCGTAACTGGTACAACAATAATCTGCAGACAGCAAGACTGGAAAACTATCATATCTGGCTGGCAGAGTATCGCAGTGTTCCGTTATATCAGGGATATTATAAGACCTGGCAGTATACCTCCAAGGGAAAAGTGGACGGCATCGAAGGTCGTGTGGACATGAATATCACCTACGAATAGTCAATAAAAATAAAGAGTGAGGACGAAATAAATGGGTAAAATAACAGTAGAAACCTGTGAAATTGAAGGATTAAAGATCATTACTCCTACGGTATTCGGAGATGCCAGAGGATATTTTATGGAGACTTACAATTATAACGATTTCAAGGCTGCGGGGATTCCTGAGGTGTTCGTACAGGACAATCAGTCCGCTTCCAAGAAGGGTGTATTGCGTGGACTGCATTTCCAGAAACATTTTCCTCAGGACAAGCTGGTGCGCGTGATCCGCGGAGAAGTCTATGACGTGGCAGTGGATCTGCGGGAAGGTTCCAGGACTTTCGGCCAGTGGTACGGAGTGCTTTTGTCTGAAGAGAACAAGAAGCAGTTCTTTATCCCGAAGAATTTTGCACATGGTTTTCTGGTACTGTCGGATTATGCGGAATTCTGCTATAAATGTACGGATTTTTATCATCCCGATGATGAGGGCGGTATTGCTTACAATACCCCGGATATCGGTGTAAAATGGCCGATTCCCGAAGGTATGGAACTGACGCTTTCCGAGAAGGATACCAAGTGGGGCACACTGGAACAGTACGTGAAGGAAAAAGAGAATGAAGGTAAGTAAGAAAACGGGTATTGCCCTGTTTGTGACAGCGGCAGTGATCATGGCGGTGCTCATTGTATTCCATAAGAATCCGGGACCTGCGGCGGATCCGGGACAGGAACTGGCCAAGAAGATCATTTCCTGCGTAGTGATCGCGGCGGCATGCGTTGCTTTTATTCACTGGTATGATAAATTCACCGGACTGCCGGTGGAACTGTTCCAGAACCGTCATCTGATCTGGAAACTGGCCAAAAATGATTTCAAAAAAAGATATGCGGGATCTTATCTGGGTGCGGTATGGGCTATGGCACAGCCGGTGGTCACGGTGGCTATGTATTACATTGTTTTTGATAAGATCATGGGTAATACGAGTACTCCCCTGCGGGAGGGTGTGGAAGTACCCTTTGTATTGTTCCTGACGGCTGGGCTTGTACCCTGGTTCTATTTTAGTGAGGCATTAAACAATGGAACCAATGCGTTGCTGGAATATAACTATCTGGTGAAAAAAGTAGTATTTAAGATCAGTATCCTGCCTATCATCAAGATTATTGCAGCCACCTTTATTCATGTATTTTTTGTGTGTCTGCTGTTGATTGTGGCAGCAATTTACGGGTATTATCCTACCATATATACGATACAGATCGTATACTATAGCTTCTGCCTGTTCATTTTTGTACTGGCACTCAGCTATACGACTTGTGCAGTAGTAGTATTTTTCCGGGATCTGTCTCAGATCATCAGTATCGGATTGCAGATCGGCATGTGGGCCACTCCTATTTTGTGGAATGGTTTTTCCAGGATTTCTTTTCCACCATGTATTTCTGGATTGTAACGGTAGTACTGTTCGGGTTGGGAGCCGTTATTTTCAAACGATTGAAGGTACATTTCGCAGACGTGCTATAATACGAATGATTGTTACGATTTCGAGAGTTCGAAGAACGGAGAAATCGTATTATAAAAAACAGAGCATAGCAAAACTTTTATAGATGAAGAACCTTGTGGGGAGGAGCTGCATTACAAAACTGTTGTGGGGAAAACAGAAAGGGTGAAAGTAATTGAAGGGTGCTCGTGAAAAATTTAGAAAATTTTGGTTATGGAAGCCGGGAAAGATCCTGCTGGCCGTGGGATGCTGCGGACTGCTGCTGTTGACGCTGATTCCATTGTTTCGTCTGACAGTCTATGCGGTTCCGTATTATGATGATTACAATTTCGGAAGATTTGCCAGAGCTGCCATGGAGCAGGAACAGTCAAAATGGGCTGCCATCTCCGGTGCACTGGATTGCTCCAGAACGCAGTGGTATGCGTGGCAGGGAACCTATTCTTCTATTTTCTTTATGGCATTGATGCCGGCAATCTGGGGAGAACAGTATTATTTCCTCGGTCCAGTGTTCATCCTGCTGCTATTGCTGGCGGGTACCATGACATTTACCCATGTGATCCTGCGGAAAGTACTGGGCATGGAAAAGTGGACCGGCCTGGCAGCACAGGCAGTGATTACAGTGGCAGTCTTTATGTTTATTTATTCCGCACAGAGTGGCTTCTACTGGTATAACGGCGGAGTTCATTACGTGGGAATGCACGGCTTTGGATTGTTGATGTTGTCTGTGGCAATCTGCCTGGAGAGAGCAGAAGGAAGAACTGCTACCGGGCTGCTATTTACGGCCTCGATCCTGCTTTCCATGATCACGGCCGGAAGCAATTTTGTCACGGCATTGCAGGGACTCTTATCGCTGTTGACGATTCTGTTTATAAGTGTGGTAGTGGAACACCGGAAAAAGGGACTGTGGCTGTTGCCTGCTACGCTGGTATACATTATAGGATTTGGGCTGAATGTAGCGGCACCGGGCAATTCCGTGCGAGCCCGCAGCTATGTCGGCTGGGGATACAGTCCCCTGGAGTCCATCGGCAGATCTTTTCTGGAAGGAGTAAAACATCTTCCAGAGTTTACGGGATCTATTGTTCTTATGGTAATGGTGATGCTGTTACCCCTGATCTGGCAGGCACTTAAGGAGACGGAGTATCGTTTCCGGTATCCGGGAGTCGTACTTCTGTGGTCCTTCTGCCTGTATGCCACCGGTTACACCCCAAGCCTGTATTCCCTCGGACATGCCGGATTGTCCAGAACTCTGAATGCGGTGAAGATCACATATTTATTGCTGTTGTTCCTGAACGAAATATACTGGTGTGGCTGGCTGCAGCAAAGACTGCAGAAGAAGGCATCAGGCAGCGCGGCAAGATGGCTGGCGAACTGGAACGGAGCCGCAGTGTGGTGGTTTTATGCGATTATGGGTCTGGAATTTATCATGATCTTTCAGGTGTCACCCAATCAGGCAGGACATTATTCGGCTTATGGGGCCTATTACTATGTGCATACCGGAGAAGCGTATAATTTCCATCAGGAATATCTGGAACGGGTGGAGAAGCTATTGGGAGATGAGGATGATGTACAGCTGCAACCTTATCACTACAAGCCCTGGTTTTTGTGCATGGGAGACCTCTCGGAGGATGAAAATAACGAGGCCAACCGTTCTCTGGCCATATGGTATGACAAAGACAGTGTAACGCTGTGAACAGAGGATTAAAATTGATGCAGGAAAAGAAAAAGCTGGCCATTGAAGTCGATAATGTCCAGAAGATCTATAAACTATATGATAAGCCCTCAGATCGGATGAAGGAGGCTTTCGGCTTCGGAAAAAAGACGAAGCATAAGCTTCACTATGCCCTGAAGGGTGTGGACATGAAGATCTATCAGGGAGAAACGGTGGGTATTATCGGTACCAACGGTTCCGGTAAATCCACGATCCTGAAGATCATCACCGGTGTATTGAATCCCACTTCGGGAAGAGTGCTGGTAAATGGCCGTATTTCCGCTCTGCTGGAGCTGGGTGCCGGATTCAATATGGAATATAACGGCATTGAAAATGTGTATCTGAACGGGACGATGATGGGATTTTCCGAGAAGGAGATCGAGGCAAAGCTTCCGGAGATCTTAAGTTTTGCGGATATCGGAGATTACGTCTATCAGCCGGTGAAGACTTATTCCAGCGGTATGTTCGTCCGGCTGGCCTTTGCGGTGGCCATCAATATCGAGCCGGAGATCCTGATCGTGGATGAGGCTCTGAGTGTCGGTGACGTATTTTTCCAGGCAAAATGTTATCATAAATTCGAAGAATTCAAGAAGATGGGCAAGACCATTGTGTTCGTCAGTCATGATCTGAGCAGTATCAGCAAATATTGTGACCGTGTATATCTGCTGAATCAGGGAAATATCCTGGGCGAAGGCAGTCCCAAGGCTATGATCGACACCTACAAGAGGGTATTGGTGGGACAGTATGACGGCCAGGAGAGTGTGGGAGAAGAGACTGCCAGTCTGCTGGATGATGAAGACCTGCAGAGAGCAGCTGCCCAAAAAGCAGATGAGAAGGGGACCGATGCTTCCCAGGCTTCCATGGAGGCCAAGGGGCAGAATCCCAATGCCCTGGAATACGGTACGAAGCAGGCACAGATTGAGGAATTTTACATTACGGATGACAGAGGGGTTCCCACCAATGCGATCCTGAAGGGCAGTATGTTTACCATCCATATGCGGGTTCGTTTTATGGATCATATTCCGGCCCCCATTTTTGCATTTTCTGTAAAAAACGTCATCGGTGTGGAGATCACCGGTACAAATACCATGATTGAAAAGGCTTTTCTGGACAGCGTGGAGCCGGGAGAGGTGAAAAATGTGACTTTTACCCAGAAGATGAACTTACAGGGTGGTGAGTATCTGCTGTCTCTGGGAGTGACCGGCTACAATCAGGATACCTTCGAGGTATATCACAGACTGTATGATGCCTTGAATATTACGGTGGTATCGGACAAGAATACCGTAGGATATTATGATATGGATTCCGAAACAAAAGTATGGGATGCGGAGGAGAAGTAAGGAATGACAGAGACCATCGGGAAGATCACACTGAATCTGGATAAATATCCCGGCGAGGATTATTATTGCGACGGCAGTGTGGAGGACGAGATCTTAGACATTGTAAAAAAATACAGTACGGTGGAATATGACAGGATCATTGCGGAGCGAAAGAGCTGGCCGATCCTGTATCATTTGTCTGCTCTCCGGGAAAATATCGTGGATTTCCTTCCCATACAGAAAACAGAGAAAGTGCTGGAAGTGGGCAGTGGATGCGGAGCCATCACGGGTGCACTGGCAAGAAAAGCCGGGGAAGTGACCTGTGTGGATCTCTCGAAGAAGCGTAGCCTGATCAACGCCTACCGCCACAGCGAATGTGAAAATGTGACGATCCATGTGGGCAATTTCACGGATGTGGAACCGGAACTTCCCGCAGACTATGACTATATCTGTCTGATCGGTGTTTTTGAGTACGGACAGGCTTACATAGGCGGCAAGACGCCTTACGAGGATTTCCTTAAGATCCTGCAGAAGCATCTGGCACCGGACGGCAGGATCGTGATTGCCATTGAGAACAAATACGGATTGAAATATTTTGCCGGATGCAAGGAAGATCATCTGGGCAGCTGGTTTTCCGGCATTGAAAATTATCCGGAGGGCGGTGTGGTACGCACGTTTTCCCGGAAAAAGCTGGAGCGCATTTTCGATGCCTGCGGTGTGGGAGAACGCAGTTTTTATTATCCGTATCCCGATTATAAATTTATGACCACAGTCTATTCCGATGCTTATCTTCCAGGACGTGGAGAGCTGTCCAACAATCTGCGGAATTTTGACAGGGACAGAATGCTGTTGTTCGATGAGAAGAGTGCTTTTGACGGAATTGTGGAGGAAGGATTGTTTTCCGTTTTTTCCAATTCCTATATGGCGGTGATCGGAGCACCTCTGGATCTGAAATATGCCAGATATTCCAATGACCGTGCGGAAAGCTTCCGGATCCGCACCGAGATCCTGCGGGACAAGGAAGGCTGTAAGACGGTCCGAAAATATCCGCTGACAAAAGAAGCGGAAGCCCATGTGCGTCATATGCCGGAGGCTTATGAAAAATTGAAGGAACGGTATGCGGGAAGCAGTCTGGATGTCAATGTCTGCCATCTGGGAGAAGAGAACGGCATACCTTATGCGGAATTTGAGTTCGTGCCGGGCAGACCGCTGTCGGAACTGATGGACGAGTGCCTGGACAGACAGGATGTGGAGGGATTTCACAACCTGTTCGCAGAATATCTGGAGAGAGTGGGCTACAGGGAGGATGTGCCGGTGGCGGACTTTGATCTGATCTTTGCCAATATTCTGGTGGATGGTGACCACTGGACACTGATTGATTATGAATGGACTTTTGACCGCCCCATAGAGACCAGAGCTCTGGCCTTCCGGGCTGTATACTGTTATGTACTGGAAGATGAAAGACGTAATGCACTGGAACTGGATCGTATTCTGGATCGTCTGGGCATCACGGAAAACGAAGCCAGACAGTACAGAGAGCAGGAGATGGAATTTCAGAAATATGTGACCGGACAGAAATTGTCCATGGGTGAGATCCGCAATCTCTTAGGCGGCGAAATTTATAAGCCCACGGAATGGATCGGACGGTTCCGTCAGACGGAGGGAGAACTCAGGGTACAGATCTATGAGGACAAGGGGCAGGGATTTTCCGAAGAAAATTCCTATTTCCCGGAGAACGTCTATGCAGAGGAAAAACAGGCGGAATTTACGGTGAATTTCGATGGAAATGTCCATTATTTACGGCTGGATCCGGCCATGTGCGCCTGCGTGTGTAAAATCCGGGAGCTTACCATGAACGGACAGCCGGTTCCTGTGCAGGACAAAAAGATCGTTACCACCAATGGAAAAATCTTAAAGTCCGCAGACGGTGCGGAGCATCCAAGCGTGGTATTTCCCACGGAGGATCCGAATCTGACGATCCGGGTGGATGCATTGGACAGAAAGGCAGAGAACATCCTGACTGTGAAAATGGAGATCGTGCAGATTCCCCTTGCTGTGGCAAGTGACATGGTGGGAGCGGTGAAAAAATTTTTCTAAGGAGACAGGAAACTTGAGCATTCGGACGTCAGTAAAGCAGATGCTTGTCAGACAACAGGATAAAAAGTATGAAGCAGAACTGGCAAAGCTGCGGGTGACCTACGCGCAATGGGCTGCGGAGCAGGAAAAAAAGATTGCGGAAACAGTGGTCACAGAGATCGGGGAAAGAGCCGGTCTTGCGGAATTCGTGATCTACAGGCAGCAGAAAGGACAGCTGGCGGAAAATGCTGTGGAGCGGATCAATGCGTATTTTGTGAAGCATCCGGAGGCAGAGATCGTCTATGGAGATGAAGATCTGCTGTCAGAGAACGGAGAGCGTGTGATCCCCTGGTTCAAGCCTTGCTGGGCTCCGGATACCTACCGGGCTTTCTTCTATGTGGGAAGCGTCGTGGCAGTGCGGAGCAGACTGCTGCAGAAACTGGGGGAGCCCGGGGTTGTGACAGAAGGAGAGAGCACCGGCAGGGAAATAGTATTTTCGAAAGCGGAAGAGATCCGTCCCCTGATGGATCGGCTGTTTCTGGCGGCCGGTGGATTTGAGAGAGGCTGTCATACCATTGGACATCTGGAAGAAGTGCTGTTTCACGGCACTTTTGGTACTGCGGGAATCGGACTGCAGGGACCGGCAGAAACCAGCCGGGAGAAAGCGGAAGATGAGCAGAACCCCTGGGAAGAGTACCGGACGGCAGCGGAATCCGCAAAACTGTCCGTGGAACTGGCGGCCAAAGCGGCAGAGGAAGCCAGAGAACTGTTCGCCAGAGAGCTTAGGGTCTCTGTGATCATTCCTTCCAAAGATAATCCTTCCGTACTGGGAAAATGTCTGCGGTCGCTGACGCAACGCCCGGAGGGCAGTGTTCCGGTGGAAATCCTGCTGATAGATAATGGAAGTAACGAGGAAAACAGGAAAAAAACAGAACAGCTGGTGGAAGAAATCCGGACAGCCGGAACACCGATCCGGTATGTATATGAGCCTGCGGAGTTCAATTTTTCCACCATGTGTAATCGTGGCGCAGAACTGGCAGATGGCAAGCTGTTGCTGTTCTTAAATGATGATATTGAATTATGTGAGAATGACTGGCTGGATAAAATGGTGTCCAGAGCCTTGCAGCCTTATGTGGGCAGTGTGGGACTGAAACTTTATTATCCGGATTCCGTGAAGATCCAGCATGACGGCATTGTCAATCTGCCGGTGGGACCGGTGCATAAGCTACAATTTATGGAGGATGACAGAAGCTACTATTTTGGACGGAACCGTTTTACACAGGATTGTGTGGCCGTGACGGGAGCCTGTCTCCTGATCCGGACAGAGGTGTTCCGGGAGGCCGGAGGATTCCGGGAAGTGTTGCGGGTAGCCTATAATGATGTGGAACTGGGCTTCCGGCTTCTGGAAATGGGATACTACAATGTGGTGTGGAACGACCGCTTTGCATATCACCATGAATCTCTCAGCCGGGGAAGCGATGAAAGTCCTGAGAAAATGCAGCGTCTGGTACAGGAGAGAGAACTGCTCTACCAGATGCATCCACAGTTCCGGGGAGAGGATCCTTTTTACCCGAAGGGGCTGAACCGGGAGGGACTGGACAGCCGTGTGGTTCCGGCATATCTGACAGATCGGAATGTTTTACAGGAGCCTTTCTGGAAAAGGGGACTTCCTGGCGGAGAGGAATTACAGAAGATCCGCAGGGATAACTGCCTGATGGCCAGAGTAGAGACAGCGGGACCGGAGCGGATCCAGGGATACAGTGTAATTCTGGGAGACGATAATGCCTGCTATGAAAAACATCTGTTGCTGATTCCCTGTGGGGAAACAGAAGGACAGGATGTGTGGTCCATGCAGTTGATGCCTGCCTACCGACAGGAACTGGAGGAAAATCTTCCGGATCAGAAAAATGTGGCATTGGGCGGCTTTTGTGTCCTCAGAGAAGGAGAACAACTGCCGGCGGGAAACTATACGATCGCTGTTCTTGTGGTGAATCGTGTCAGCAAGCTGAAACTTTGGAATACTACGGGAAAATATCTGACCGTAGAGCTTCCGGCAGCAAAAGAATAAAACAGATGCATGATCCGCTAAAATGCGGTGAAAGCATCACGGAGGAGACATATGTCAGAGAGCAACACCGAGATCAATTATAAGGAAGCCTACGAGAGAGAGCATGAAAAATGTGCGGATCTGGCGGACAAGATCGTAGTACTGGAATCGGAGAAGGAAGATCTGCAGTTCAAACTGGACCGAATCAAGAAAAATAAATTCTGGAAGGCTACAGGACCTGCCAGAAGTGTGATCCATTTTGCCCAGAGACAGAAGGAACGGCTGTCTCATTGCGGTGGTCCCAAAGATATTCTGCGGAAGATCCGTAACAAGAGTCACCAGAAGAGCCTGATGGAATCCTACGGTACCGGAAGCTTTCCCGATGCGGAGCAGAGGAAGAAAGAGGAAGAAACGGTATTCCCCTATATGCCGAAGATCAGTATTCTCGTGCCGTTGTGGAATAACAAGAGAGAGTTCCAGATACAGATGCTGGACTGCGTCATGAACCAGACCTATCAGAACTGGGAACTGTGTCTGGCGGACGGTTCCGATGCGGAACATGCTTACATCGAAGAACTCTGCAAGGAGTACGCGGCGAAATCAGATGGCCGTATTGTATATAAGCACCTGGACCATAACGGAGGTATTTCCTACAACACCAATGAGTGTTACAAGCTGGCCACCGGAGACTATATCGGACTGTTCGATCAGGATGACATTCTGCATCCTTCCGTATTGTATGCCTATGTGAAGGAAATCAATGAACAGGGTGCGGATTATCTGTACTGTGATGAGACCACCTTCCAGGAGGACAATATTAATAAAATGCTGACCATGCATTTTAAGCCGGATTATGCACCGGATAATCTGCGGGCCAACAATTATATCTGTCATTTCAGCGTCTTTTCCAGAAAACTTCTGGAAGGCGAGGAACTGTTCCGTACGGCTTTTGACGGTGCGCAGGACCACGATATGATCCTGCGTCTGACGGACAGAGCACAAAAGATCGTACATGTGCCCAGACTGATGTATTACTGGAGAAGCCATGCGGGCAGTACCGCCGCCAGTATTGACGCAAAGCCCTATGCCATCGAGGCGGCAAAGGGTGCCGTGGCGGATCATCTGAAAAAGCATGGATTCAAACATTTTCAGATCACCAGTACCAGAGCCTGTGCCACAATTTTCCGGATCCGCTATCAGATTCTGGGAGATCCGAAGATCTCCATCGTGATCGCCAACAAGGATCACGTGGAAGATCTGAAGAGATGTATTACTTCTATTCAGAAGAACAGCACCTGGAGCAACTACGAGATCATCGTGGTGGAGAACAACAGCACCACACCGGAAATCCGGGATTACTATTCCCAGCTGCTGGGATTGTCCGGCAATGATTCCTACGCAGAGAGATGCAAGCTGCATACCGTCTGCGGTCATGACGGCGGGATTCTGCACAGCGAGGACGGCCGGATCTCTGTGGTGACCTATCATGGTGACTTTAATTATTCTGCTATAAATAATCTGGGAGTATCCTATGCCACCGGAGATTATATCCTTTTGCTGAACAATGATACGGAAGTGATCACTGCCAACTGGATGGAAGAGATGCTGATGTATGCACAGCGGGAAGATGTGGGTGCTGTAGGTGCAAAGCTGTATTATGCGGACAAGACGATCCAGCATGCCGGTGTAGTCATCGGACTGGGGGCACATCGCACCGCAGGACATACCCATTATCGTATTCCGGTACAGAACCTCGGCTACATGGGACGCCTGTGTTATACCCAGAATGCCACGGCAGTGACCGGAGCATGTCTGTTGGTGAAAAAGAGTCTGTATGAGCAGGTGGGAGGACTGGACGAGAGCTTTGTGATCTCTCTGAATGACGTGGATTTCTGCCTGAAACTGCGCAAACTGGGACTGCTGAATGTATGGACCCCTTTTGCGGAACTGTATCATTATGAATCTATTTCCAGAGGTCTGGATGATCAGGGAGAGAAGGCGGAGCGTTACAACAAAGAATCCGAGCATTTCCGTGAAAAATGGAAGGCAGAGCTAGAAGCAGGAGACCCCTATTACAACCCGAATTTCTCTCTGGATCGCAGTGACTACGCGCTGAGAGATCCGGTTAGCGGACGTTAAATTGCTCTTTTCAGTAAAGGTAATCTATGGTAAAATAATGGCGGAGAGCGTTTACTGAAGAAAGATAAAGATAGCGATAAAAAAATAAGCCTTTCCGTTGGTGTCA
>OHKE01000269.1_pt1 | contig 19102 bp, 15 predicted proteins | sample 1568731 | NCBI WGS metagenome assembly OHKE01 (sample SAMEA3879588, study PRJEB24766) | human gut metagenome | biome: human-associated habitat; feature: feces | place: USA | collected 1985/1987 | reverse complement strand
TGATCTTCTACGGCTCGACCATCGTTCCCTTCAAGGACGATTTCCCGAAGGACACTCAACTCTACCGCATCATGACCACCCGCTTAGAAGAAACCACACAGAACTGATAGGAGGATTTTGAATATGGATAAGAACTTCAACCTTGAGAACGCCAAGAACATCATCGCAGAAGTCAGCGGTGTTCCCGTGAATACCACGTTCGGCAGCATCACCAAGCCGATTGACCTTCTGCTTGAGGTCATCGACATGAGCGCCGATCTCATCGCGCTCATCCGCGAGGAAACCGAACTGAAAAAGCATCACCGCGCCTACCTCCACGTTCATGAGGAACTGGAGGACTGCGCCGACGAGATGGCAGCGCGTATGCAGGAGATTTTCGACGAGACCACCGACTGCGTGATCGGACTGATGAAGGATGTTCACGAGACCTTCCGTGTCCGCAAGCAGGAAGCGGCGGAGGACGATGCCGATACCGTCACCATCGCCAAGGAAGACTACGAGACCATGATCGACGATCTGCTCACGATGTCCGAAATCATTCAGTGCGTCGCAGATATGCGCACGCAGGACGTGAAGGCAATCCGTGAGTTCGGCAAGTTCGTCCCCGCCTTTGCCGTCTTTGAGAAGAACCGCCTGAGCCTCTATCGTGAGGCGGCGAAGGAAGCCGAGGAAATCTTCGACCGTTGGGCAGACGAGATTGACGATCTCGACGAGGACTTCATGGAAGATGAGGACTATGAGCCGGACGAGTATTACTCCGACTGATGCCCATTGAAATGTTGTCGGGTTTCACAGCCAACATTTCAACGGAAACACAAATCCAACAGAACAGGAGGTACACCACCATACAACTTGACATCATTCATACCGGCGATTGCCTTGAAATCCTGAAAACTCTGCCCGATGACAGCGTTCATTGCTGTGTGACGTCCCCTCCGTATTACGCGCTCCGCGATTACGGCATGGAGGCTCAGATCGGCAGAGAGACAACGCCGAAGGAATATATCTCGCGCCTGACGGAAGTGTTTACCGAAGTCAGGCGCGTTTTGCGTCCGGATGGAACGCTCTGGCTGAACATCTCGGACACCTACGCTGGGAAAGGCAATCAGGGCGAATTTATTGACCCGAAGAACCCCAACGGCAGAAACGGTCAGGCTGTGGCTCTCAACAACAAGGTTGAGGGCTGCAAGCCGAAAGACATGATCGGCATTCCGTGGATGCTGGCTTTTGCTCTCCGCGATACTGGATGGTATCTGCGCAACGACATCATCTGGATGAAGGATAACCCCATGCCGGAAAGCGTCAAAGACCGATGCACTCGCTGCTATGAGCATATTTTCCTGTTCTCAAAGTCCAAGAAGTATTTCTTCGACTACAAGGCAATCTCCGAGCCGATTGCTCCCGCGACGGCAGAACGTCTCAAGCGCGGCATGAAGGGCGGCAACAAATACGGCAAGCCCGTTCCCGGTCAGCCTCAGCCGCAGTCCATCAACCGCCCGCGTGAGCATGGCGAGATCAAGGAAGCAGACATCAATCCGCTCCGCAACAAGCGCGATGTCTGGAAGATCAACACCGTTCCATTTAAGGGCGGTCATTATGCCGCCTACCCTCCGAAGCTGGTTGAAACCTGTCTTCTCGCCGGTTGTCCCGAAGGCGGCATTGTACTTGATCCCTTTATGGGGAGCGGCACAACCGGTATGGTTGCCTCACAGATGGGGCGTCATTTCGTGGGCATCGAGCTGAACCCTGAATACACCGAGCTTGCCTACAAGCGGATTGGAGGTGAAATCTGATGTCCAAGGAACCGGAACTCAAAGCCCGCGACAAGGTGGTCGTGCGGATGACGCGGGAAGGCGCGGTTGAGGAAAACCTGACGGCTGGCACAGAGCAGCGTGTGTCAAAGAGGCTGGAAGATGCGGAGCTGGTGAAGCCCGGTGAGACAGTCGAGCCTTCCGAAGCTCTTTCCCCAGAGGAACAGAAAAAGGTGCAGATGCGCCGTCAGCAGCGTCAGTTTCAGGCGGAACACGCCGAGGATAATGACACACAGCCGCCCTCGGAAACGTCCGTCACAGAAGAGAAAAGGGCAGAAAATCCACCCCAGAATGTACCCGAACCGCTGCCCTCATCGGAAACGCCGTTCAAGCCTCCTGTTTTGGAGCAGCACGGTGTTTCTTCTCATACCGGCACAGTGATTGCCGAAACGGTTGTCACCCACAAGCTGCGCAAGACCTCTGCGGTTGAAGCCGTTGATGCAGATGCCGTTCTCACTCAAGCGGCGGAGACTGCCTCTGCAAAGCCGCTCTCGGACGATGCCGTCCCGCCCACGAAGCGGATGCAGAAGCTCGAAAGGAAGTCTGAGAAGGCACATGAGCGTCTGGATGCTGCCCGTGAAAAGCTGCCCACGCACAAGGTTCTCAAGAAAGAGCGTGTCTTTGATGAAGAGACCGGAAAGGGCAAAACCCGCCTTCATTTTGAGGATGAGCTGAAAAAGCCCAAGAGCAAAGGCAAGCTGCAATTTGAGGCAGATAAAACCGTCCGCAAGGTCGGTGACACCCTTGCTTCCGGCATTCACGGCAAAATCCATGAGGTCGAGCAGGAAAACTCGGCGGTTGAGGCGGCGCATAAAACAGAGATTGCCGCTGAGACCGCTGCGAGGTATTTCTGTCATCATCGGGAAAGCAGCGTCAACAAGCCTTATGAGAAGGTTTCCAAGCTGGAACACAAGGCGGATGTAGCTGACGCCAAGCTCCAATATGAGAGAAATCAGCAGGAGCATCCTGAGATGAAGAAGCAGAACATGAACAAGCACTACCAGAAGCAGAACATCAAGAAGGAATATGCCGCTGCACGGAATGCCGGTTCTCAGACTGCCGGGACTGCCACGAAGAATACCGGCAAGAAGCTCGGCGAAAAGGTGTCCGACAAGCTCAAGGAGTTCTTTGAGAACAACAAGAAGGTCTTCATCTGGATCGGCGTCGGAGTTGCCCTTCTCGTTTTGCTCGGTGCCGGTATCAGCTCGTGTTCGATGCTCACCTCTACCGGCTCGTCGGTTATCGCTTCCTCTTATCTCAGCGAGGATGACGCGATGCTCGGTGCGGAGGCGCAGTATTGCCGGATGGAGCAAGAGCTGCAAAGCTATCTCGACACCTACGAAAGCACTCACAACTATGATGAATACCACTTCGATCTGGACGATATTGAGCATGACCCCTATGTGCTGATCTCCATTCTCTCGGCTCTCCACGAGGGCGAGTTCACGCTGGATGAGGTGCAGGGTACGCTCCAAATGCTGTTTGAAAAGCAGTACATCCTCACCGAAGAGGTCATCGTCGAAACCAGATACCGCACGGAAACCGACACATGGACGGATGCAGACGGCAACACGCACACGGAAACCTACCGCGTCCCGTATGACTACTACATCTGCAACGTGAAGCTCGAAAACTTCAATCTCTCCCACGTCCCGGTCTACATCATGTCTCAGGAACAGCTTTCCATGTACGCAACGTATATGTCGGTGCTGGGCAACCGCGAGGATCTGTTCGGTGACTCTCCCTATGTGGACAAGTACATCACCAATCCTCCCGCAGACTACGAGGTCAACCCGGAATACCTGAACGACGAGAAGTTTGCAACGCTGATTACCGAGGCGGAAAAGTATCTCGGCTATCCGTATGTGTGGGGCGGCTCCAATCCCGACACATCCTTTGACTGCTCCGGCTTTGTCAGCTATGTTCTCACGAACAGCGGTCTTGTGAATACCGGACGGCTTGGCGCACAAGGGCTTTACAACGTCTGTACGCCGGTTTCAAAGGCGAATGCACAGCCCGGTGATCTCATCTTTTTCGTCGGGACGTATGACACCCCCGGTGTGTCCCACGTCGGCATTTACGTCGGTGATGGGGTCATGATCCACTGCGGCGACCCCATTCAGTACACATCCATCAATTCTTCCTATTGGCAGCAGCATTTCTACGCCTTCGGAAGACCCGCCTATTAAAAGAAAGGAGTTTTTTCATGAATCCCAAGTATCAGAAAGTCCTCTCCGACATTGAGAAGGCTGAAAAGAAGAAGTCCGAAATCGAAGCGCAGCTCAAGGAGCTGTACGACAAGAAGACGGAGCTGGAAAACCTTGAAATCATCAATACCGTGCGTTCTATGGTGATGGACAAGGATCAGATCATGGCGTTTCTGTCTTCCATGAAGGGCGGCAACAAGCCCGCTGAAAATACGGAGGTAATCGACAATGCGTAAGAAGTTTCGTTTTCTGACCGTCCTTGCGGTCTGCGTCATGGTGCTGTCCTGCTTCTCTGTCACGGCGTTTGCCTACGCCGATGATACCGAGCAGAACCTTCCCGTTACGGAGGCAACTCAGCCCGAACAGCAGCCCGCAGTCACTCCCACGCCGGAAAAGCCGAAGGGTGAGCCGATTGACGATGAGGGCAACGCCTACACCCGCGACTTGCTCTATGACAAGGCAACCAACAAGCAGTTCATCACAGTCCAGACGAAGAACGGCAACACCTTCTTCATTGTCATCGACTACGATGCGCCCATCAACGAGGATGAGGAACAGTATCAGACGTACTTCCTGAACATGGTCGATGAGAGCGATCTGCTTGCGCTGCTGGATGATGACACTGCGGCTGCTCTGACCACCTGTAACTGCAAGGAAAAATGCGCTGCCGGTCAGGTCAATACCGACTGCCCGGTCTGCAAGACCAACATGAGCGAATGCACCGGCACAGCCCCCGTTACACCTGAGCCGGACAAGGATGCGGAAACCGATGTCCCCGCCCCTAAACCCGAAAAGAAATCCAACATCGGCATGATCCTCGTCATCTTTGCCATTGCCGGTGCTGCGGGTGCAGCTTATTACTACATCAAGTTCGTCAAGGGCAGAAAGCCCAAGGATGAGGATATGGACTTCTTTGATGATGAAGGCTACGAGGAAGAGCCGTACATCAACGAGGATGATGAGCCGCAGATTGCGGAGGATGTCGAAACGGATGGTGATGAAGATTGATCTTAGTCATTGCTGAAAAGCCCAGCGTTGCCCAGTCCATCGCAAAGGTTCTGGGCGCAACGTCCCGAAAGGACGGCTATATGGAGGGCGGCAATTACATCGTTTCGTGGTGCTTCGGTCATCTGGTGGAGCTGGCAGACGCCAGCTCCTACGATGAGCGGTATGCCAAGTGGCGGTATGACGATCTGCCCATTGTTCCGGAAAACTGGATGTTCGAGGTCACAAAGGACAAAGCCCAGCAGTTCAAGGTGCTGTCCTCTCTCATGAAGGACAAGCGCGTCACCGAGCTGGTCTGCGCAACCGATGCAGGACGCGAGGGTGAGCTGATCTTCCGGCTGGTCTACGACAAAGCCGGATGCACCAAGCCCTTCAAGCGTCTGTGGATCAGCTCATTGGAGGACTCCGCCATCCGCGAAGGCTTCCAGCATCTCCGGGACGGCAAGGAATATGACCGTCTCTATGAAGCGGCACTCAGCCGCTCGAAGGCGGACTGGATTGTCGGCATCAACGGTACCCGCCTGTTCACCACGCTCTATCACAAGAAGCTGGTGGTCGGGCGCGTCCAGACGCCGACCCTTGCAATGCTGGTGGAGCGTGACGGGAAAATCTCCACGTTCCATAAGGAGAAGTATTTCAACGTCCACGTCGGCAAGGGCGATCTGACCGCCGATCTGGAAAAGGTCAAAACCGAAGAGGAAGCAAAAAGAATTGCGGCGGCTTGCGAGAAAAAGCAAGCCGTCGTTTCTTCTCTCAAGCGGGAGACGAAAACCGTCAATCCTCCGAAGCTCTACGATCTGACCACCTTGCAGCGCGAGGCAAACCGATATTACGGCTTCACTGCCCAGCAGACGCTCGATCTCGTAGAAACACTCTACGAAAAGAAGCTCCTGACCTATCCGCGCACGGACAGCCAGTTTATCACGGACGATATGGAGGACACCGCCCGTCAGGTCATTTCTATTGTCTGCCGCCAGCTTCCGCTTTTCTCCGGCGTTTCGGTCACTCCGGACATTTCCCGCGTAACCGACAACAGCAAGGTCACAGATCACCATGCCATTCTCCCGACCGTCCAGCTTGAAAAGCAGGATGTTTCGGCGCTTCCTCAGTCGGAGCAGAAAATCCTCAATCTTATCGGGATGCGCCTTCTGTGTGCGACCGGCGAGAAGCACGCCTACGCAGAAACGCAGATCTCGCTCTCCTGCGAGGGCTACGAGTTCAAAACCAAGGGGAAGACCGTCGTTCAAAACGGCTGGAAAGCCATTGAAGAGCTGTTCAAGTCCTCCCTCAAGACGAAGGAAAAGGACGATCCCATGAAGTCCCTGCCCGAAGTCCATGAGGGCGATGCTCTGGATGGTGTATCTGCCAGCGTCACCGAACACTTCACGACGCCCCCAAAGCAGTACACGGAAGACACGCTTCTGTCTGCGATGGAGACCGCCGGAAACGATCAGTTCGACGATGACACCGAGAAGAAAGGTCTCGGAACACCCGCGACCCGTGCCGGTATCATTGAAAAGCTGGTGAAATCCGGCTTTGCAGAGCGTAAAGGCAAATCCCTCATTCCCACGAAGGACGGCTGCAACCTTGTCTGCGTCCTGCCGGAACAGATCACATCTCCCGCAATGACGGCGGAATGGGAAAACACGCTCATGGAGATTGAACGCGGCAAGGCAGATGCGGACGCTTTCCTAAGCGGCATTGTCCGGATGACCGGCGATCTCGTGAAAGCCTATCCGTTTCTCTCCGATGCCGAAGCCCAGCGTTTCGGCACGGGCAAGGAGGAAATCGGCAAATGCCCCCGCTGCGGCTCTCCGGTCTACGTCGGTAAGGGCAATTTCTACTGCTCGAACAAGGAATGCTCCTTCTGCCTGTGGGAAGACAACAAGTTCTTTTCCAGCAAGAAAAAGAAGCTGACCAAGAAGATTGCAAAGGAGCTACTGGACAAGGGCTGGTGCCGAGTGACCGGGCTTTACACGCCGAAGAAGCCTCAGCTCTACGATGCAGTGATCCGTCTGGATGACAGCGGCGGCAAATACGTCAGCTTCAAGATGGAGTTTGATCGATGACCCGCCCAAAATATGTTGCTTCATGCAGCGGAGGCAAAGACAGCGTAGCGACGCTCCTGCTGGCTGCACAGCACAATGAGCCGCTTGACGAGGCGGTTTTCAGTGAGGTCATGTTCGACAAAAACACAAGCGGCGAAGTCCCGGAACACCGGGACTTCATTTATGACCGGCTCAAGCCCTTCTGCGAAAAGGAGCTGGGCATCAAGTTCACCATTCTCCATGCGGACAAGACCTACAATGAGGTGTTCCATCATGTCATCACCCGCGGACCGCACAAGGGCGAGGTTCGCGGTTTTGCGTGGGCCGGGATGTGCGCGGTCAATCGGGACTGCAAAATCCCGCCCGTCCGAAAGTACAATGCCGCGCTTTCTCCGGACACCGTGAGCTATGTCGGCATCGCGGAGGATGAACCCAAACGCCTTGCGCGTCTGGACGGCGTGAAGAAGGTCAGTCTGCTTGCCAAGTACGGCATGACCGAGGTTGACGCCTACAAGCTCTGTCAGGAACACGGGCTGCTTTCCCCAATCTACGCTCACTGCCGAAGAAACGGCTGCTGGTTCTGTCCCAACGCCAGTGACTCGGAGCTGCTGCACATGGTCACAAAACACCCGGAGCTGTTTGACCGGCTGATTGAATGGGAGAAGGAGGATAACATCTTTCATCGTCGGCTGACACGCAGAGAAACCCCGTCTGAGGTAAAGGCTCGTTTATTGAGCAAATCTCAGACGGGGGTTTCTTCTCCCCGAAACAAATCCGAAATGGAGGTTTGAAATGGCTGAAAGCAAAAATGCACAGCAAGTCCGCGAAATCACGGACAAGCTGGAACAGGGCATCAAGGAGCTGTTTGAATCCGAGCGGTTCAAGGAATATCTCCGCACGATGTCCAAGTTCTACAACTATTCCTTCAACAACACGCTGCTCATTGCGATGCAGAAGCCGGAGGCAACCTATGTTGCCGGTTATACCTCGTGGCAGCGCAACTTTGACCGTCAGGTCATGAAGGGCGAAAAGGGCATCAAGATTCTTGCGCCCGCGCCGTACAAGGCGCAAGAAGAGCGTGAGATGATTGACCCCGTGACGCAGAAGCCGGTAATCGGCACGGACGGAAAGGCTGTCACGGAAACGGTTGAGGTCCTGCGTCCTGCCTTCAAGGTGGTAAGTGTCTTTGATGTTTCCCAGACGGACGGCAAGGAGCTTCCTGACATCATCGTCGATGAGCTGAAAGGCACCGTCGAAAACTACGAGGCGTTCTTCGACGCGCTCAGGCAGGAATCTCCCGTCCCTATTTCCTTTGAGGACATTCCGGGCGGTGCAAAGGGATTCTTCTCGCCGGTTGAAAGCCGCATTGCCATTCAGGAGGGCATGAGCGAAATCCAGACGGTCAAAACCGCCATTCACGAGATCGCCCACGCAAAGCTCCACGCCGTCAAGCCGGACGAGAAAGCCGCCCCCGAAGACAAGAAGGATCGGCACACCAAGGAGGTTGAGGCGGAAAGCGTAGCCTACACTGTCTGTCAGCGGTACGGCATTGAAACCTCGGACTACTCCTTCGGGTACATCGCCGGTTGGTCATCCAGCAAGGAAACCAAGGAGTTGAAAAGCTCTCTGGACACCATCCGCAAGACGGCGGCTGAGATGATCGAGGGCATTGACGCCAAGCTCAAGGTGCTGCTGGCAGAGAAAGCACAGTCCGCAGAGATGGAAGTCGAAGCTCCCGTAAAGGAAGCTGTTCCGGAGGAAAAGCCGGAAGTCCCCATTTACCGCGAGACGGCGAATTATGCCTATGAAGCCGGTGAGCTGGAGTCATATCGTGCTTCTCTCGCTGCAAACGTGGAATGCCGCCGTGCGATTGAGGCGGCAATCAGCTCCAACTATGGTGATAACCGGCTGGATGCGGATGCCGCCGTGAAAAGCGTCCTTGAGCAATTCTCTCCGGAGCGCGTCCGGTACGTCCTCGCAAACACCATTCAGCAGAAAGACTTTGATGGGCGCATTCCCCAGCCCCTCAAGGAATGGGCGAAGAGCGTTGATGTCTGCCCGGAGAACGCCTCCCGCTTCCTTGTGGATAAACCCAATCCCGGACTGACCGCACTTTTCGTCGATGCGTTCCGCCAGCAGACCGAAGTGCAGAAGGAAGTCATGCCTGAGAAAGCAGTGGAAAGAGACCCGGAGGTCGTTGCATGGGAGAACGATGAGATTACCTCGATTGAGGTAAAAACCGTGGAGGTCAAGTCTCCCTTTGCCCCCTTGTCGGAGGAAGCGGCAAAATCACCGAAAGCGCACCGCCTGACTGCCGAAGAGAAGGAGATCAAAGCCGCCGTCATGGACACGCTCAAGGGGCAGATTGCCTATAACAACGACGGTATGCGGGCGTCCTATCGCGCCTCTAACCATTCCTTCAATCTGCTGGCACGGAACGGCGTCAGGATCGAGGGCAACACGGTCACGCAGAATGGTGAGCCGCTGTTCAAAATCCATCGCCGTCATGCGGCGCGGAAAACACAGGGCTGCTATCGTGAGCTGCTGCCGACGCTGGAATACGTCAAGCAGGGGCAGAAGCAGGAAAAGCCCTCCATCCGCGATCAGCTCAAAGCTGCCGCAAAACAGCAGCCGGAGAAGAAGTCTCCGGTCAAATCCAAAACGCACGACATGGAGTTGTGAGAAAGGAGACGCATGAAGAAATACACAGACGTTGACATCATCGCGGAGCTGCAGAAGCTCGTGGACAGTCATGTAGACAGCTACAAGGAAGACTTCGACATCGACAAGCGCATCATCCGCCGCGCTGCCGAAAGCCAAAATCCCGAAGACAAAACGCTGATGTGGTTCTGCCGTCCGCATGGAACGCACTGCCTCAATGAAAATCAGGTCTTTATTCAGGGAACGCGAGATCACAACACCTTCCGTTTTTACGCGGAACAGACCTACGACGAGTGCATTGCTCGTGTCATTGTCCCGAAAGCCGTTAAGCGCGGCAAGGTGTTCGGGGACGTCTTTGAGATCAACTACCGGGAACAGGCGGCAAACGTAGCGCAGAACTCGGTTTCGCCGGATCATGACAGGCTGACCTTTGCAGATGGCTTTGTGCTGGAAGCCCCCTGCCGCAGCAGCTTCGATGCGGCAATGGCTCTGGTCGGTGAGCATGGCGGTGTCAAAACCCACCAGACGCTCCCAAAGGATGCGGCGGCTCTGTCAGAAGTGTTGACCAAGCAGAAAAGCCGCCGTGACAGGCTGCCGGATGCAGAGAGGACAGAGGCGCTTTCGCCTCTGCCCGTTGCAGAACTTCGGAAGTACGAAGCGGTCAAAAAGGCGCATCCGGACGCGCTGGTTTGCTTTGCCCAGAACGGCTATTTTGAGCTGTACGGCAAGGACGCGGAAAAAGCTGCGCCGCTTCTCGGCACAAAGCTCCTTGAAAAGAAGGTACGCGGCAAGCCCTCCATGCCGGTAACTGGCTTCCGTGAAAGCGCATGGGTAGCCGGTTCTCACAAGCTCTGGAAGTCCGGCGCAGATGTCTTTCTCAGCAAGGACGGCGAGACCTTCAAGGAACTCAAAGCCGCAGATTACATTCCTGTCGGCGCGACGCTGAATGTGGATGGCATCAAGTGCAGAATCGACGCGGTTGATTTTGCCGCTGATGAAGTCCGGCTGACCAACATCGAGGACAAGAACCGCCCCATCCGCTTTTCTGAAAGCATCCAATATATCCGCTCCTATGTGGAGGATGCCGGAACTGCTATCTACGACACCATCCCGAAGAAGCCCGCAGCCCGTAAATCCATCCGCGACAAACTGAAATCCGCGCAGAAAGCCCAGCCGCCCCATGCACCGAAACCACAGAAATCAAAAGGAAAGGATATGGAACTCTGATATGAAAAACTTTACCGTGGAAGAAACCAACCTGATGTGCTGCTTCAACACATCCAGCCGGAAGCGGCTGATCGACGATATGAAGAGCGTCACCCTGAACGACATGGACGGTGAGATTGCGGAGCTGATGTATAAGACCGTCCGGAAGCTCGAAGCCATGACCGACGCGGAGTTTGAGGAACTGTATATCATGCCGGACGGCATGGTGGATGACTGAAAGGAGGATGCCTATGCCCGTATTAGACGGTGATTTTGAAGCCTTCGTCACGAACCTTGGCAAGTACAACGAGGGTATGCTGGTCGGTGAGTGGGTGAAGCTGCCCACCACCGAAGAAGAGATGCAGAAGGTCTTTGAGCGCATCGGGATCGGCAAGCAGGATGAGTTCGGTCAGCCCTACGAAGAGTGGTTTATCACCGACTACGAATGTCCGATCTACGGCGTCCAGAAGATGCTTGGTGAGTACGAGAGCCTTGATAAGCTCAACTATCTCGCCGCCTTGATTGACGAGCTTTCCCTGAGCGATCAGGAAAAGCTCGTTGCCATTATGGAGGCTGGCTGCGATGAGGTCAGCGACATCGACGATCTCATCAACCTGACGTTCAATCTGGACTGCTACGACATCATGCCCGGTATCAACGACGAATCCGATCTCGGCTACTATTACGCCCACGAAGCCGGTATTTACTCCGAAAAGGATCTCGGACCTCTGGCAAATTACATCGACTATGAACGCTATGGGCGCGACATTGCGATGGATGAGCAGGGACGCTTCACCGATGAAGGCTATGTCCGCGTCGCAAGCGAGAGGTGGGACAGACAGTTCAACGGCGATCTTGATGATATTCCCGACGAATATCGGATCACCGGCTCAGGGGAAGCCGCCGAGCGTGACAGCACCATCGCCGTTCTCGTCGTTGAGCCGGGAAAGGAGCCTTATGTGAAGGAGATTGACTCGGATCTCAAGTCCTTGCAGCATGAGGTCGGCGGCTGCATCGAGGCGATTTACCCCTACGAAGACCCGGTTGCCTTAGTCTGTAATGAGGAAGGCAAGCTGGAAGGTCTGCCACTGAACCGCGCTCTGCGTGATGAGGACGGTGACATCTACGACGTTGTTGCCGGAACATTCATGGTAGTCGGCTTGACGGATGACAGCTTCGGTTCTCTGACCGTAGAGCAGATGCAGAAGTTCTCTGACCACTTCAAGGTGCCGGAGCAGTTTGTCAAGCTGGGCGATAAGATTGTAGCGATTCCCATGATCTCGAAGGAACAGCAGAAGCAGGAGAGCATTGAGCAGAAGGACTTTGAGATGAACGCCGATACCTCCGGTCTGACGGTTGCCGGTCACATCGGGACGTGGCACACCATTGACCAGCATGAGGTCGGCGGTCACAGCTTTTACCTGATGGAGCATGACACCTACGGCGATGAGGCGGCTTGCATCATCGTCGATGAGCGCGGCAAGCTCGTCCTTGATGATGTCTACAACGGTTTTGACGATGACACGCTCCGCCTTCTCGATCTTGAAGTCAAGGAAGTGCCGGAAATGCCCGATCCCGCGCTCACTGTTCAGGATATGAAGGACTATGGCTACGCATGGGCTGGCGTTCTTCCCGCTGGGCAGGAGGCGGCAGAGAAGGCTTTGGAGAAGGGCTGCGAGGTTTACCGCCTCTATTCCGATAACACCGAGGGCTTGTGCGTGGATGCCAAGGAGATTGCCGATCATGCGGCAAAGGGCGGAATGCTCGGTATCAGCAAGGAAAGCTGGATGGCAGCTCTTGAGAAGGAAAAATACCTCAAGGCAGCGGAGATGTCGATGGAGGATGACTACGGCATGATTGACGGGATCATCAACAACGGTCCGAAGGAGGACAAGACCGCAGAGGTCAAAGCCCCCGAAACCGGTGAGAAGTCCTCCATCATGGACAGGCTCAAGTCTGCAAAGGCAGAAAAGCAGAAGGAATGCTGCCCTCCAAAAAAGCACAAAGGAGAGATTGAGCTTTGAGCAGAAGTCAGAAATGGCGGCAGGAGTGGTCTTTCTTCATCGGGGACAGCGGACGCCGGAAGTATAACCGCTTCTGCGTCCGCTGCGTCCATAGCTGCAAGCAGAGCTTCCGTGCGGATCTCATCGCCTGTCCGCACTTCTACCGCAAGGCATCGAGGTGTAGACAGTTAGGGGTCGAAAAAGCCTGTGATTGCAAGCCTCAGAGCGACGAGGAATGACCGCCCAGTGTGATTATATTCCCCGTACAGATCCAGCAATAGAGAGAGAATAAGTGTCGATTTCGGCACTTATTCAGATACCCCCAAAACGAACCAAGAGCCTCTGTCGATGCCCGTTTTGGGTGTCGGCAGAGGCTCTTTTTTTATGACATATTCAAAATAGCGGACAGCAGCTCTTGAACCTGTTGCCGGTATTCCGGCTTTATATCCGAAATACGTCTGGCAAGCGCAAGGGCTTCCGCTTCTGGATCGTCAGTCCCAAAAATAATTCGGTCTGCGCTGACGCCGAGCAAACGGCAAAGACGCTGCAAGGCTTCAAGAGAGATACCGGATGCACCACGCTCAATAGCGCTCAGGTGATTCGGCGTCATGCCAAGCATTTCTGAGAGCGTGTCCTGCGTATAGCCCGCCTGTTCTCTTGCCACTTGAATATTGCCGCCGATTTCAATATTGATGTCCTTCTTCTCTCGCATAGCCTCACCACCTTTGCATTTAGTGTACCTAACGGCGGTGTCATTATCCACGGTACGCCGTCGTTGATTTTACTAACGACAATGCGTTGACTGTCCGTGATGAGGGTGATAGAATGGAGTTACCTACCAAAAGAGTGAAAGAAGGGGTGTCATGTCGCGCATTATTGAGTTTAGAAAGTCTGCTCAAAAAGCTGAAAGGCAATCCGCTCAAGGTAAGACTTGTGCGTTTACCGGTCATAGACCGCAGAGTCTTCCATTCGGCTTTGATGAATCCGATAAGCGTTGTACTTCTTTGAAGTCTGTTATGCGGGATCAGATTGTAGCACTCATCGAGAACGAGGGTGTCACGCATTTTATTACCGGCATGGCTCTTGGTGTTGATATGTATGCTGCGGAAATTGTACTTGATTTGAAATCAAAATACCCTCACATTACTCTGGAAAGCGCAATCCCTTGTGAGACACAAGCGATCAAATGGTCTGTGGCTTCACGGGAACGGTATTATAATATCGCGGCAAAGTGCGACAAGGAGACCATGCTGCAACGGGAGTACACGCCGGACTGCATGGACAAGAGAAATCGGTACATGGTCGATCACGCCGATTATATTCTCGCAGTATGGAATGGATGCCCCAGCGGAACCGGAAATACCGTGAGGTATGCCCACAAAATGAGCAAGTCCATCATCGTCATCAATCCGGCTTCCCTTGAAGTCACGCAGGAATAAGGCAAAAATCCCCCTTCTAAATCAAGCGTCGTGAAAACCGTAAAGTATTTCCCGATAGTGAATACACATTGCACTGCTCAGTGATTATTGGAAACGAGTACGGCGTATGCTGCCCAGTGAACATCTCCACGGAACACATCGAATTTTCGCGGCTTCGTAAAACGGAAAGTGTCACTTATGAACTGTCCCTTGCCGAGAGAAAAATAAATCGCTGGAAACGGGAACGCCCCCGGCACTGTGCGTCTGGCACAGTGTCGGGGGCGTTTTTTCGTGTCTTAGTTATGAGCCAGTTCATTTAGGAGCAGCTTTCGATAGTCCACATCCAAGACGCAGCGATGAAAGTCCATCAGACGGTGTTCGTCGAACAGCTTTTCACAGAGCTTGGTCAGAGGATGATTCATCAGCTTTGCAGAAATGCCAGTCTCGTTGAAAAACCTTGCCCATGTGAAGACCTCTTCTAAATCCTCCTGCCCAAGCGTGGCGGGAATGATGGCGTTGCAGAGGCGGACAATGGGGCTGTCCGCAAATCGCTCTGCCACTTCCTCCGGTGTGCATTCATAGCGGTCACAGTCAAAGGAAAGTGCATCCTCAATTTTAAGATAATTTTCGGTTTCATCCCGCGTCAAGGTTATGGTGTAGTCTCCCATACCGGACGGCACATCAATATTCTCCATGACATCAAGCTCGAAACGGGAGCCGCCGATGATCGCTTCAAAGGAGAAGGACTGACAGATTACTGCTGGGTTTTTGTCTATCTTGTCCTCATTCAGAAATGACAGCGGATTATACTCCGTCAGTTCCCAGCCGATTTTACCTCTCTCTGTTTGCTCGGCAATCTGCTGGATCAGATGTTGTTCTTCTTCGTGCAGATTTTCATTGTACAACATGATACACCTCCGTTTTCTGATTGTCGTTTTTTGGGGGCTGCTCTATGTTTCCGAAGAGACTGCCGTTTGTATCATCATTCCTTGGCTGAGGGCAGACCTTCGTAAAACTTCCTAAGTTCGTCCAAACTGCTTGTCCGATTTTTGATAGGCAGGGAGTCCCATGTAATGTCATGATAGCGTTCCGGCGGCTCGTCCCGCAGTCTTCGGTCGATAATGCAGACAATGCCGGTGTCTGTGAAATTGCGGATCAATCGCCCGATACCTTGCTTGAGCTTGATAATCATTTCGGGAACGCGGACATCCATCAGGGCATCCTTTGCGACGGAACACTTATACTCGATAATTGGATCGGGGACAGGGAACGGAAGCCGGAAAATGATGACATTGGAAAGGCTTTTTCCTTCAATGCTGATACCTTCCCAATATGCGCCCGTCCCCAGAAGCACGGAGTTCGTATCTTCCTTAAACTCATTCAGCACCTTGTCCTGCGACGATCCCGGCTGCTGCATCAGGATTTTGTACGGAAGGTTTTTCTCACTGAGAATGGAGTAGACCTCTTCCATGTCGGTCTTTGCCGTAAACAGTACGAGTGCCTTTCCATTGGAAATGCTCAGGATCTCAAGCAGTCGCTCCACGCCCTTTTCAATAAAGGCTTCATGTTCTCTGGTCGGGTGCGGGAGATCATCGCAATAGTAGATTATGGCGTGTTCATCGTATGGATATGGGGAAGGCTTTGGCTCGGATAAGCAGCCGCGATCACCGGCGGGAAAGCCGGTATTGCTGATAAAGTAAGAATACTGTTCTTCCAGAGACCCGCTCGTGGCGTTCGTCAGCGTGGCAGAGGTCAAGATGGTTCTTTCATCACCATTGAAGTATAGGCGGCTCACAATTTCCCTCGTGTTTTTAGGGCAATAGACGAGTTCCGTGTTGCTGCCGTGCTGCTCGATCCAGATCAGCATATCGTCTATCTGGTCAAGAAGCTCCGAAAGGGATTCGCTGACGGCATCCAGATCATCAGAGGCAGCAAAGGAACGGTTGTTTCTGAAATCCATGCTGGAATAAATCTGAATGCTGGACGAAAGGTTATGTATGGCGGCGTTCATTTCAGTAAGCAGCTCAACTGCGCTGCCGTTTTGGTCAAAGAAAAAGCGGTCAGCATAGCGCATATCCTGATCTGCTTCATTGATCTGCTTTTGGACTTGCGCTTTCAGGCAGTTATAGAAGGCGATGATTGCGCTTTCTGCCTCTCGCTTTTCTCTGGACACACTGCTTTGATCGGAGGATCGCAGCTCATAGAATGCGCTCTTAATCATCCCAAAGAGCATACCTTGCCCGAAACGCTCTGTTGTGGCACTCCGTACCTTATCATCCAAGTTGTGTGCTTCATCCACGACAAGCAGATCAGCGGCGGCGTTAATCAGCCCTTCCTGACCGCGCCGGAGTTTCATGAGATGCTGGGTTAGAAAATCCTGATTGCACAGTACCACTCCATCCGTAAACTTTAATGCTGCGCGGACTTTGTAATACTTGCACTTCTTTTCACAGGAGCCGCAATTCTTCATGCTGAACCGCTGCACGTTTACCTTGTCCCAGACTCCTTGCGGCAAAACCTCCGGGAAATCCTTGCGTTCCTCATACCCTTGCTTGATTCCTTCTTTGAGCGCGTCCGGTGGGTCTGCTTTCGGGTCACACATATACTCATCTGCGCGTTTGTTGCAGAGATAATGGGTCTGTCCTTTTGCGAGGATAACATCTCTGTTCAGCCCAAGAAGGGGCATTACCGCGTGGACATCGCGCCAGAGCTGTTCTTGAAGCGCAATGGTCGAGGTTGCGATGATAACCGGCTTGTTCATGCGTTTGCTGTACAGCAGCACCGGCACAAGATAGCCAAAGGACTTTCCAATGCCCACGCCAGCTTCAATCGCAAAATGCTGATCGTTTATGAGGGCGTCCACAATCTCAAAGGACATATCCTGCTGCCCCTCACGCATTTCCAAGCCATGCTGCGGGGCTTCATCCCAAAAGAAGGTGCTGACTTGCTCACTCATGGAGTACAGCTCTGCTTTTCTGCGCTTTTTCCGTTCCTCCGATGTATTGAATCCAAAATAGAATCTGTTGTCCATCCACATTCCTCCCGGAATAGAAACCAAGGCTATCCACGTTTCAGCTCAATGCTGACGTTTCCGTTCTCGTCGATAGTCAGCGTCATGTGCCTGATGTGCTTCTCATAGAACTGCCGCCGCTCTGCGGGAGACATTTCGATCCTCGTGTTTCGCAGAGCTGCATCAAACATATCGTTGACATTCAGGTGAACAGAGTTGTCAATCCAGCGGTACATCTCCTTGAACAGTGCGTTTTTCTTGATGTCCTCGCTGTTGCCGGAGTAGAAGTCATCCAGATAGCAGTAGAATATCCCGGATTCTGCAAGTGCCGCCTTCATATCCGGTCCGCATTTTTCCCGCTCAATCATGACAAGGAATCTGGCGTCCGGTAAGGAAGAGATCAGCCCCCAGTAGTCGGAATCGCTTGAGACGATGACGAAGGAATCCACTTGCTTCTGGTAGTGTTCCTGACAGGCTCTTGCTGTGAGCTTGATGTCTACCAGTGATTTGTTCTGCTTGATCCGCTCAATCATGATATGCTCAACGGGGATGCGGGTGTAGTTTTCAAGAATCCGCCATGCCGTAGCGGTGTGTACGTCATCAAAGAGAATGATCGCCGTAATCTTCTGCATGACCTCATAATCAAGATTTTTGAGCGTGGCGCACAGCTTGTACGGGTCGGAGTTTTCGCAGTCCACTACCAATACGGTCTTCTCACTGTCATCTATGAAGTCATAGATATTGTTTTTTACAAAAGCCCCTGCATCAGAGACTTTACTGTATTCCGTGAAGGCGTCGCAATGCCATTGATAAAGCAGGGTAGCAAACTTCTTATCGTTATAGAGGACATTACCCTCGTCCATCGGTACCCAGTTGATATACATTTGATAGGGGTAGTAAGAGAGACTTGCGTAATAGATGTCCGCAGCATCTTTCGTTCCGTCCTCTGTCAAACCGTTTGGCATGATGAACAGCTCTTTTATGTACGCCCAGTTAATCCAAATTGGAAAGAGGCTTTTGCAGTTGTTAATGCGGTCTGAAATCAGCCGGTTGATCTCGATAATGTGGTGGCAGAGCTTTGTACTCGACTTTTTGATAAAGCTGATTCCGTCGTTTGAAAGCTGCTGCATACTGGAAGCCGGGATGATCTCTGGCATTGAAAGCAGCCCTCGATACTCCATCCGCATGATGTCATTTATTTTCCGGTAGTTGCGCTCAATGGCGGTGCGGATGATACAGAGATTGCGAATGATACGGGCATTTTTATCCTGTTCAAGCCGGTCGTATATCTCTATCTTCGGCGGCTCGTGTTCATTTTGAAAAATACGGAGCGGGACGCCGATCAGATATGCTACCTTTGACACAAGTTCATAGGTGCTGTCTTTGTAGGCAATCTGTTCTCCGGCATATTCGACGCCATTCAACATGACTGAATTGCCCATGATCTACTCCTTTCGATGGAACGCGGGTTATTGAGCGTACTTTTTGAAGTTTTCAGCTTGTTCCAGAACCTCCTTGTAGACATCATCAATAGTTACGGGGGGATAGTCAAATTCATCCAGTAGCAGTATGAGGTCAACTTGCAGATTTGCCTTAATGTCATCACGGGTAGACCAGTCGGTGTATTTAGCTTTGTCATCGACAATGATCTTAATCCGCTTTGACAATTCAATCATCTTATCGACCGCGAAAAGGTCCAGTTTGATTTTATCGTCAACAAGCAAAAGCCCGGC
>OHKE01000248.1_pt1 | contig 20065 bp, 17 predicted proteins | sample 1568731 | NCBI WGS metagenome assembly OHKE01 (sample SAMEA3879588, study PRJEB24766) | human gut metagenome | biome: human-associated habitat; feature: feces | place: USA | collected 1985/1987 | reverse complement strand
TAGTAATTAAATGGATAAAGCAAAATTAAATAGCAAAATATTTTTCATTTTTCGCTCAAATATCCGTAGTATTGCACAGAAATCAGCATAATTATGACAAAATGAAACTTGAAATTCAAAAAATTCTATTGGCTTTTGCTCTTCCGTTATTACTTCTTTTCATTCTGTACACCCTGCGTACAATGGAAAGTGTCATGAATTGGGATTTTATCACCTGGGGCATATATCCCAAAGAAACCAAAGGAATAATGGGGATTCTCACTTCTCCGTTGATACACGCCGATTGGGGACATTTATTTGCGAACACTTTCCCTCTTCTTTTTTTATTATGGTGTCTGCTCTACTTTTATCGTGATTTGGGCATTGGTATACTTTTTTTCATCTGGATAGTCAGTGGAATACTTACATTTATAATAGGCAAGCCTGGATGGCATATAGGTGCCAGCAGTATAATTTATTCACTCGCCTTCTTTCTGTTCTTCAGTGGCATTCTCCGCAAACACGTTCCTTTAGTAGCCCTGTCATTGCTTGTCACCTTTCTATATGGCAGCCTGGTATGGAACATGTTCCCGCAGTTCGCTTCCTCCACCACTTCTTGGGAGGGACACTTGGGGGGCGCAGCGGCCGGAATAGCCGCAGCTATATTGTTCAGACACAAAGGCCCTCAACAACCGGAACTTTTCATTGACGAGGAAGAAGAAGATAACAGGAGTTATCCGGAAGACGAAGAAGTCATTACAAATCCGGACCAAGAAAAGAAAGAATGACTAAACCAATCTTTCCGCCTCATGAAGTCCAAAGGACCGGAAGGGATGAAAAAAGCAATAACCCGCTAACGGAATTAAACGAATGCTCATATCCTCCCTATTGTATAAGCCTTTTCTATCTTCAGATTAAACCTTTTTATACGGATATATTCTATCTCCATAGCCTTTGGAGTTATCTCCATAAGCTTTGGAGTTATCTCCCAAGGCTATGGAGTTAACTCCCAAGGCTATGGAGATAGAATACATCCGCATAAAAAGGGTTAATCTGGAGATAGAAAAGGCTTAGGCAACAGGGCTGGATGCGATATGCATTCTTTTAATCCCGCCGACGGATTATTATTTTTCCGTATCTCCTCCTCTTGAATGTCACAACAGCAGAAAAACCGGACCGACAAACTTCTTTCACACACACTACAGATGTTTATACCGAGCCTGAAAAAAGATATGAATGGAACAATAAAAACAACCTTCATTAAATTTCTACCACCTCAATTTACCAACTGTTCAAACAAATGGCCACACTGTTCTATTTCTCCCTTTTAAACATAAATAATACCGATGGCTTGTTCATTCCTAGAATAATAAATACCTTTGCAGCCTTAATAAAAAAGCAATGAAGTTTGATATAAAAAAACATATTTATTTAATACTTTTATTCATCTTATCTTTCACTGTAGAGACAGCTCAGTCACAAGAAGTTACCAACATCCATATAGCAGCGACAGATACGGTGCCAACCTATACCAGCGACTCTGCCGTTATCAATTTCTTAAAGGATGCCGGCATTCCTATCACCCAAAACAGCAAACTGAAATTATTAAAAAGCGGTCGGGCCAAATTCATCGATCTCTTTGAAGAAATACGGCATGCCAAACATCATATCCACTTAGAATACTTCAATTTTCGTAACGATTCCATAGCGAACGCACTATTTGATTTATTGGGAGAAAAAGTGAAAGAAGGAGTGGAAGTCAGAGCTTTGTTTGATGCCTTCGGCAATTTGTCAAACAACAAGCCATTGAAAAAGAAACACATACAAGCAATCCGTGACAAAGGAATCGAAATTGTCAAGTTCGACCCTTTCAAATTTCCCTATATCAATCATGCCCTGCACAGAGACCATCGCAAGATTGTAGTCATAGACGGAAAAATAGGATATACCGGTGGCATGAACATAGCCAATTACTATATAAAGGGTCTGCCGGAAATAGGCGACTGGCGCGACATGCATATCCGTATAGAGGGAAATGCCGTAAACGAATTGCAGGACATCTTCCTGGCCATGTGGAACAAAAGCACTAAACAACACGTAAGCGGAAGCCAATACTATCCCCTACGAAACGATTCTACTTTCAAGGGAAATAAGAATGTAGCCATTGTAGACCGCATTCCGAAAAAAGAACCCAGACTGATGAGGCAGACTTATATCAAGTCCATTGATGCCGCACAGGATAAAATACAAATAGTGAATCCCTATTTCACTCCCATTCCAAGCATTAAAAAAGCCATAAAACGTGCGTTGAAGCGAGGCGTTGAAGTAGAAATCATGATACCGGGCAAATCGGATATTCCTTTTACCCCCGATGCCGCGTTCTATACAGCAAACAAGCTGCGTAAGAAAGGAGCAAAGATTTATGTGTACAATGGCGGGTTCCACCACTCTAAGATCATGATGGTGGACAGCCTGTTCTGCACTGTGGGAAGTACGAATCTGAACAGCCGCAGCCTACGCTATGACTATGAGGTCAACGCTTTCATTTTTGACAAAGAAACCACACATGAACTGAACACCATGTTCGAGCATGACAAGCTGGACAGTACCCTGTTTACCAAGGAAGAATATAAAAAACGCTCCGGATGGAAACGCTTCGTCGGTTGGTTCGCCAATCTGTTCACTCCATTCCTATAAACCTCCGCTACTTCCCCAAACAAAGGTTTACAGATTATTTCATCTCCTGCAAGGACGGGGCTTATCCCATCCGCAAGTATTCTCCATTTCCTCCACCACACACTTGTCCACCCCATGGGTGCGTACCACAATCTGATACCCGGGCGGACAGTCCTCTACCCGATCAATAATCTTGACCCCGCGCTCCGCCAAATCGCCCACCAGCTGGGCGTTATGAATAATGGGGCCAAGGGTGCACACGCGCTCCCCTGCCTCCACTTTATCATATAACAGTTCCACCGCCCGGTTGACGCCAAAGCAGAAGCCGGCGGTCTTGGCCAGTTTTATTTGCACGCTCTCTCATCCTCCCACAGGGCGGTAATGGCATCCATCACCTTGCCGGCAGCGTCCTTAATATCGTGGGGGCCCAGTTCTTCTCGATCCAGTCCCAGGTCGGCCTGGGTCAGCAGCTTACCGTAGCGCACAGTCACCTGCTTGCCCGCTTTGATTTTGCCGTCGCAGCAAATGGCCACCGGCAGCACATCGGCGCCTGTAGCCTTGGCGATCACTGCCACACCGGCCTTGGCCTTTTGGGGCACGCCGTTCTTATCTTTAATGCGGCGACCCTCCGGACAAATGGCCATCACATGATTTTCCTCTATGATTTTTACGCCGTAGTCAATTGCAGAGGTATCGCCCTTGCCCCGGCGCACCGGGAAGGCATACATCCGGGTCATAAACCAGGCGGCAATGGGATTCTTAAACAGTTCCACCTTGGCCATAAAATGCAGGGGCGGCACCTCCTTGGGTAACGCCACAAACACCGGATCAACCGCGCAGGTGTGGTTGATGGCAACAATATAGTTGGTGCGACCCTTGGGAATGTTCTCCAGCCCCTTAAAGCGCATTTTGTACACAAGCTTCACCAGCGGGCCAAATACGGTCTTGATGAAGCCATAGGTTTTGTAATGTTTTACCTGGGTGTAGTCAAATTCTTTCATTTTGTATGCTCCCGAATGATATTGATGATTAGGTCGGTGGACTGCTGCAAGTCCAGCTCCGAGGTATCTGCCATAATGCTGTCGGCAGAGGGTTTCAGCGGGGCGATCTCCCGGTGGCTGTCCTGATAGTCCCGGCGGTTCACATCCGCCAGCACCTCTTCATAGGTCACCGTCTGTCCCTTTTCCACCAGTTCCTTATACCGGCGACGCGCACGACACTCCGGCGTAGCGGACAAAAAGATCTTCACCTGGGCATTGGGCAACACCACGGTGGCAATATCCCGACCATCCATAATTACATTGTTTTTCTTGGCTAAATCTCGTTGCAAGTCTAACAGGAACGCCCGCACAGCCGGCACGGCGCTGACCTTGGATGCACCCATACTAATCTCCGGCGTGCGAATCAAATCGGACACATCTTCTCCATTCAGGTACACATGCTGGCTGCCGTCCACAAACTTCAATTCCACCTGCAAATTTGGCAGCAACGCAGCAATGCCGTCGTCCGACTCCAAGACACCGGCGCGCACCGCGCCCAGGGCCACCGTGCGATACAGCGCACCGGTGTCCACATAAATATAGCCCAGCGCTTTGGCTGCAGCCTTAGCGATGGTGGACTTGCCTGCGCCGGCAGGTCCGTCAATGGCAACATTGATCATCATAAAAAAATCCCCCTTTTAGAATTACAGGTTTTGGCCGCACAGGGTGCCGGTGGAAAATGCGATCTGCAAATTGAACCCGCCGGTATAGCCGTCCACATCCAGCACCTCGCCGGCAAAATACAAATTCTCCACCAGCTTAGAGCCCATAGTCTTTGGCGACACCTGGCGCACATCTACGCCCCCGGCGGTAACAATGGCCTCCTCCACCGGGCGAAAGTCGGTGATATGCACAGTAAAGTCCTTCATCAGCCGCACCAACGCGTGGCGCTCCTCCCGACTGATCTGATTGACCTTCTTGCCCGGTTCCAGCCCGCTGCGGCGTACAAATACCGGAATCAGCTTCCGGGGCAGCAGCCCGCCCAAAGCGTTGATCAGATCTTTATTTTGTAAAGCGGAAAAGTCCCGCTGCACCCGCCGATCCAGCACATCAAAGGCCAGTGCGGGCTTTAAGTCGATATGCAGATTATACACCCCCCGCTCCGGCTGTGTCAAATGGCTGGAGGCGGAGAGCACCACCGGTCCGCTAACCCCATAGTGGGTAAACAGCATTTCGCCGAAATCCGTATAGACTTCCTTGTTCCCTTGGGTCACCCGAATCTCAACATTTCGCAGGCTCAGGCCCTGCAGTTCCGGGATAAAATTATTATCACACACCAGCGGCACCAACGCCGGGCGAATAGGCACAATGGTGTGGCCGCACTGGCGGGCAAAGGTGTAGCCGTCGCCGGTAGAGCCGGTGGCAGGATAACTACACCCACCGGTACAGATGGCAACGCTGTCACAGGTCAAGCGGCGACCGTCGGTCAAATGCACCGCCTGTACCCGCCGACCGTCCTCGGTCAGTTCCAGCCGCTCTACCGTGCCTTGCAGAAACTGCACACCGGCATTTTTGGCACGGCGCACCAAGGCGTCTACAATATCCGTTGCGTTATCCGATACCGGGAATACCCGCTCCCCCCGCTCAATCTTAGTGGGCACGCCCAAGTCCTCCATCAGAGCGATGGTGTCATAAGGCATAAAGTTAGAAAAGGCGGAATACAAGAACCGCGGGTTGGTGGGAATATGCTCCAACAACCCTTGCAGGTCAAAGGTAGCATTGGTCACATTGCAGCGCCCTTTGCCGGTAATGCGCAGTTTGCGCCCGGGGCGCTCCATTTTTTCAATCAGCAGCACACGGCCGCCCCTCTCGGCACACACCGCTGCGGCGGTCAGCCCGGCAGCACCGGCGCCGATGACAATTTTTGGTTCACTCATACTTCTTCCTCACCGGCAGCCAGTTCCTCGCTTGCATTCTCCCATCGGGCGTACAGATCATCTCTGCGGGCGGTGGCGGCGTCCAGCTTGGCGGTTAGGTCCATCAGTGCCTGATAGTCCGCACCGGCAGACAGCTGCGCTTGCAGTTCTTCAATCTCTGCCTCCGTCTCCTCAATTTCCGCTTCCAACCGGGTAACGGCGGTGCGCAGCTTGCGCAGGCGGGAGGCACGCTCCTTTTGCTCTTTATAAGAATTGGTCTTTGGTTTTTCTTTGACGGCAGCTGTCTTTTGCTGTATAACCGCGCGATGCGCCATATAGTCGTCGTAGTTGCCGGTATAGCTTTGCACCCCGTTGGGCGTCAGCTCCAGCACCCGGGTCGCCAGCTTATTGATAAAATATCGGTCGTGGGACACAATGAGCATGGTGCCGTCATAATGAAGCAGCGTATTTTCCAATTCTTCCCGTGAGGCTGCGTCCAGGTGGTTGGTAGGCTCGTCCAGCAACAAAAAGTTATAACCGCCCAGCATCAACTTCAGCAGTGCCACACGCGCACGCTCACCACCGGAACACACGGACAAAGGCCGATACACCTCTTCTCCCTTAAACAGGAACGCCGCCAACGCATTGCGCACCCGGGTCTCCGTCATTTGAGGGAAGGTGTCCCACACCTCGCCAATCACCGTTTTCGTCAGGTCCAGCTTGGCCTGCACCTGGTCAAAGTAGCCGGTGAGTAAGTTGCTGCCAAAGCGAAAAGTGCCGTCCTGGCGAGGGTATTCACCGGTCAATATTTTGAGCAGCGTGGTCTTGCCGCAGCCGTTATCCCCCAGCAGGAACACCCGCTCCTGCCGCTTAATGTCAAAGGACACATCACGGAACAGCGCTTTGCCGTCAAAGGACTTAGACAAGCCATCGCAGCTGAGCACATCTTCACCGCTGACGCACTTGGGGGTAAAGTCAAAGCGGATTTTCTGCAACTTGGCGTCCGGCACCACCAGCTGGTCACGAATACGCTGGATCACCTTTTCCTTGCTCTCGGCAGTTTTGATATTCTTCTCCCGGTTCCACTGCCGCTGCTGGGCAATAATACCCTCCAGGCGGGCGATCTCCTTCATATCATTGTCGTACTTCTCGGCAATGGCCTTTTGCTCCGCCGCCTTTTTTTGCAGAAAAACGGAGTAGTTGCCGCTAAAGCAACGGATCTTTTGATTTTCCAGTTCAATGGTTTTGTCCGTAATACGATCCAGAAAATAGCGATCGTGGGACACGATCAGGCAGGCGCCCTTAAAATCGGAAAGAAAGCTCTCCAACCACTCCACTGCGTGAATATCCAGGTGGTTGGTAGGTTCGTCCAGCAGCAAAAAATCCGCCTTGGACAGCAGCAGCTTTGCCAAAATCAACTTAGACTTCTGTCCGCCGGACAGCTTGTCCGTGGACATATCAAACTGCTTTTCCGTAAAGCCCAGCCCCAGCAGCGCCGAGCGTGTCATGGATTTATAAGTCAGGCCGCCCTCTCGCTGGAACTGCTCCGTCAAACGGTCTTGCAGGGCAATATCCGCCGCTGTATCCCCTTGCCCGCTGCGTAGGCGCGCGCCAATTTCTTCCAGCTGGCGCTCCAGTTCCATCAACGGCGCAAACACGCTGACCAACTCGTTCCACACGGTATTGCCGGCAGAGCAGGTGTGCTGCTCCATATAGCCCAGCTTACAATTTTTAGAGAGAAAGGCGCCGCCGCTGTCCGGCGTGTAGTCGCCGCAGATCACCTTAAACAGCGAGGTCTTACCCACGCCGTTGGCGCCAACAAAGCCCACTTTCTCCCGCTCTTTGATGGAGAAAGACACACCGGCAAACAGCGTGCGCTCCCCAAAAGACAAGGTTAAGTTTTGTACATCTAAAACGGCCACAGGCGCCCACCTCCCGGTTTGCAAAATAGATTTGCCCATATTTTACACTATCCCGGCTTGAAAGTGAAGTCCTTTTTTGTTATTATATCTAGGAAATCAATAAAAACAGAGGAAACAACTATGGAGATTTTAAAATTACAGCCCATCTTTAAGGATTATATATGGGGCGGTCAGCGCCTGCGAGAGGACTTTGGGTTCCAAAGTGACCTGCCCAAACTGGCAGAAGGCTGGATGCTTGCCTGCCACCAGGCGGGTATGAACACCATCGACGGCGGCAGCTATGACGGTCAGCCTCTGGAGCAGGTGGTCGAGTCCGTGGGCAAAGAAGCGCTTTGCGGCACCAACGCCGCCCGATTCCCCTATTTTCCGGTGCTCATTAAGCTGATTGATGCCAAGGACAACCTGTCTATTCAAGTGCACCCGGATAACGACTATGCCCGCCGTGTGGAGAACGAATTCGGCAAGACCGAGATGTGGTATGTGCTGGACGCAGCCCCCGGCGCCCAGCTGATCTATGGCTTTAAGGAGAAGATCAGTAAGGAAGCATTCAAAGCCGCCATTGAGAACAACACGCTGCCACAGGTGCTCAACCATGTGGATATTCATAAGGGCGATGTATTCTTTATTGAAGCGGGCACGGTGCACGCCATCGGCAAGGGCGCGCTGATCGCCGAAATTCAGCAAAACAGCAATGTGACCTACCGGGTGTACGACTATGACCGGCGGGGCGCAGACGGCAAGCCCCGGGAGCTGCATGTAGCCAAAGCGCTGGATGTAGCCGTGCCGGAGCCGCCCAAATACGATACGCAGCCTATGGGGCAAAAAGAAAATATTGGTGGCGGCAGCCGGCAACTGCTGGCGCGTTGCCCACTGTTCACCGTTTATCATTATGCCGTGAGCAACACGGTACAGCTGGCTGCCGGTGCAGAGAGCTTTCAGCACATCTTAGTCACCGACGGCAACGGCACCATTGACGGCCGTTTGCTGCAAAAAGGCGACAGCTTCCTGGTGCCTGCCGGGTACGGCAACTTTGCCGTCAGCGGTCAATTAGAAATGCTTGTCACCTCCATTTAACCGAAAATCCAGCAACATGCATAAAAAGTCATTGCTATGGGCAAGATAGCAATGACTTAATTTTTTGGAGATGAAATTTATGCGTGTACTCAACAATATTGCACTGATCCTAACCATTATCGGTGGGATCAACTGGGGCAGCATCGGGCTATTCAAATTTGACATTGTGGCGTGGATCTGCGGCGGGCAGGACGCAATCTTTGCTCGAATTATCTATGCCATTGTGGGACTTGCTGCCGTGTGGTGTATCAGCTTGCTGTTTGGCAAGGGCAAGATCACAGAAGAATAAGTGCAAAAAAACACGGTCCATAGCTTTGTCTACGGACCGTGTTTTTATGTCGGCACTACTTATCTTTCCGGGAAGTCGCCCTCCAAGTATTGTCAGCGTGAATGAGCTTAACTACCGTGTTCGGGATGGGAACGGGTGGACCCTCATCACAATCAGCACCGACTGCGTAAGATAGAGTACCACAAACGCAGCCGTTTGTCAACTAAGATTTGGCACATTCCCGCAGCATTTCCTTTCGGATCTTTGATAAAATGCGCTTTTCCAGCCGAGAAATATAAGACTGAGAAATGCCCATTTCATCCGCCAACTGCTTTTGCGTATGTACCCGGGCGCCAAACAAACCGAATCGCTGCACCATCAGCTGCCGCTCTTTCTCCGGCAAGCGCCGAACGATCCCCCGCAGCAGCCGCTTTTCATCGTCGTCCTCCAGCAGCTCCGACACCGCGTCCGGCTCTGTACCCAGCACATCGCTTAGGGTCAATTCATTCCCGTCCCAGTCCACAGAAAGGGGTTCATCAAAGCTCATTTCCGTTTTCATATTGGACACCTTGCGCAGGTGCATGAGGATTTCATTTTCAATGCAGCGAGAGGCGTAAGTGGCCAGTTTAATATTTTTATTGGGATCAAAGGTGCGCACCGCTTTCATCAGCCCAATGGTGCCGATACTCACCAAATCCTCCGTGGCGGTTTGGCAGCTGTCAAATTTCTTGGCAATGTACACCACCAGCCGCAGATTGCGCACCACCAAAAGCTCCCGATGGGTGTTGTCCCCAGCCCGCAGTTCGTTCATCACCGTTTCTTCTTCCTCACGGGTCAAGGGGGGCGGCAGAGTCTCCGGCCCATTGATATAATGGCATTCTCGGCGAAACAGTCGCCGCAACCAGTCCATAATTCTTGCAAACATGCTTGTCACTCCCAGGAAAAAATTTTCGGATCGACCACCGCTTGGTAGTCCTCATTTTGGATATGCTCACTTAGTGCCACATACACCTCCCCCACTGTGCCACGCCGCTTGCCGCTATGTACCGTTACCCGATGGGGACGAAAAGCAGTGAGCATACCCTCTCCCCCCACCGTTTGGTACGGGATCACCCGAGGCGTTTCCGTATCCGGGAACAAACTGCGACAAGCCACGATCACCGGTGCGCCGGAGAATGGCTCTCGCAGCCGGTTACCGCTGTCTGCCAGAGCAAAGCAACGCACTTGGCGCGCCCCGGTATCTACGGTCAGCTCCAAGAGCGCACGCCGCCCGGCGTGCTTCTCATACAGCCGCAGGATCAGCAGCGCCAGCACATACGCCGCCAGCGCCAGCAACAACAGCGTGCGGGCGGGCAGATCAAAATAGACGGCGCTGTTCTTGACCACAATACGCCGAGGACGAAACAGCAACCACACCCCTACAATGAAGCCCAACAGGACAAAATTGGCAGCAAGGAAGCACAGAAGGCACCGCAGGTATTTCTTAACGGATCCAAAGCCAAAGGCTGCCAGTACAAGTACCAGCGCAACGGCGATTTTAGAGAGCACCACAACCCAGGTGGGCAGCTTCGGCGCCAATAAGATCAAGCTATACGCCGCCCCCAGCATCGCGGCTATGCACAATCGACCGGTCCGCCGAGGCTGCTTAGTCAGCGCTGCCGTCAGCAGCAACAGCAGAAGGGTCATAAAGAAATTGACCACCAGCAACACATCCACATACACCACTTGCACGCCCTCGCCCCCTTGCTCCCAGTATAGCCGGCAAGGCAGGCCGAATTTGTCATATCCGGGCAACAAAAAAAGCGGACAAACCCCAAAATTGCGCCAAATTTCGCAAAGGGTTTGTCCGCTTTATTATTAAGAATTATTCTGATTTGGGCAAGTTCAGCGTCGTCAAATATTGCAGCAGTGCCGCCCGGTCATTCTCCGCTTCTCCGGCAATTACCCCGGAAAGCAGCGCATCCAGCGCTCCGCCGATGGCCTTGCCACGATACCCCAGCGCCAGCAGCTCCTCGCCGCCGATGGCTAGATCCCGGAGAGCGAAGGCGTCGCCCCGTTCCAAGATCTGCCGCAGCAGCGCCTTGGTACGGTACAGTTCCTCAATCTCCGGCTGGGTACGGGCCAAATTCTGCGCCGCCAGGTCCGCCGTCTTAACATCAATCAAATCCAGCGTGCCCGCCTGGCCCAGCCGGTTCAGCCAACGCTTGATACTCTTTTCGTCCGTTAAAATATGACCGTCGTGGTAACGAATTAGAGGCAAAATACGCTGCATACTGGCTCGACTTGCTTTCAACCGTTCCAACGCCGCTTTTGCCAGCTGTTCGCTGACAGTCGGATGACCGTAAAAGTGGTCAATGCCTTCTTCGTCCGTCGTCTTGCACGCCGGTTTGCCGGTGTCGTGAAAGAGCATGACCAACCGCAAGTCCGCGTCCTTAGGCGCCGCCTCCACAGACCTGGCAATGTGGGTAAACACATCGTATACATGCCATGGATTTTGCTGGGGGCAATCAAAGGCGGGTACCAACTCCGGCACCACCACACCGATAATCTCTTTGTATTCTACCAGCACATCAAAGGCCCAGTCGCCAAGCAGCAACTTTTTCAGCTCCACATAGATCCGCTCGGCGGACACCAGGTGGAGTCGCTCTTTCAGTTCAAAAGCAGCCTTTGCCGTTTCTTCCTCCAAGGTAAAGCCCAGAACGGCAGCAAAGCGCAGGGCGCGAAGAATACGCAGCGCGTCCTCGGTAAACCGCAGGCGCGGCTTTCCCACGCACCGCAGGCACTTGGCTTTCATATCCGCCTGGCCGCCAAAGGGATCTACCAATCCTCTCGCCGGGTGGTAAGCCATGGCGTTGACGGTAAAATCCCGGCGCGCCAGATCCGTCTCCACCTCCGGCACAAAGGTCACCCCGTCCGGATGGCGGCTGTCCGTATAGCTGCCGTCGGTACGAAAGGTGGTGATCTCATAAGTCTTGCCGTTTAGAACAGCGGTAACCGTACCGTGCTGTAAGCCGGTCTCAATATACCGTATGCCGGCCGCTGCCAGCACCGCCTCCGTCTGCCGGGGCAGCGCAGAGGTGCACAAATCAATATCCGCATACGCCCGACCCATACAGGCGTCCCGCACGCAGCCGCCCACCGCATAGGCACGGTAGCCTGCCTGTTCCAGCAGATCTAAAAGCTGCCGGGCTTCTCTATCCAGTTGCAAATAATCACCTGCCTTAGGGGTATGCTAACGGTATGACTGATTTTTTCTTTTATCTTTTTCGCTTTCTGTTCGGCGGCGCCGCCTACTGCACCATAGAGTTGGTATACCGGGGCCGCACACATTACTCCATGTTCTTTGCCGGTGGAATCATCTTAGCAGCCTTTTACTGCCTGGAGCGCACGCAACCGGATTTGCGGCTGGCGCTCAAGTGCCTAATGGGCGCCGGAATCATCACCGGGGTAGAACTGGTATTTGGCCTGGTATTTAACCGGGCGCTGGGTATGGGCGTTTGGGATTACAGCCGGGTGCCACTGAATTTATGGGGCCAAATCTGCCTGCCCTTTACGCTGATTTGGCTGGGCTTTAGTTTTTTACTGTTCCGTTTTGTCATTCCAAACGATCCGCTGATTTGAGCGCCGAGCATAGTCTGCCAGCACCTGCCGTGCCTGCATCCGCTCCTCCCGGGTCAAAGGTGCCTGCTCCTCCGGGTAGTCCCAACGGTCAAAGGGGTCTTTCTTGGTAATGACCCGCACACGGCCCCGGCACACCCAAGGATAAACCAGAATTTTGCGCTTGTTCTTTACATAGTAGAGAAAGCCCTGTTTGCCGCCGGATACATTGCGAATGTAATGCAGCCCCTTGGCTTGCTTCATAATCAGTAGAATTTGCTGATCCGCAGGCATACGCCGAACCTGCCAGCGGTTAAATGCCGGCAGCAACACCAGGCCAAGCAACAGCACGGCGGCAACGATCAGTGCAATTTGCCAGCCGCTCATTCTACCGGCCACCCCAGGGTCAGAATTTCAAAGGGCGTGTAGTCAACGGAATCCGTCTCCCGCTCCACATCTTCCAGCATATTCAGCACCTGTACCTTGCGGGGCAGGCGCAGGGTGCCACGGCGGCCGTCCTGCTCGCTCAAGCGTACCACAATGCGCTTCCCATCCTCAGAGAACTTCATGGCCTGTAAATAAAGAGGCGCAAAGTCCGTACCGTTGTAGGCCACATCGCTCTTGATGGGCGGCTGGTTGAATTGCAGCGCTCGGCGGTTAATCCCCGCCTGTACCGGATCGCCGGCATGGGGCACAATGCGGTAGCAAAAGCTGTGGTGACCCATATCCGCCGTTACATCCGGACGAATGGGAGAACGCAGCAGGGACAGACTGATCTGATTTTCCAAAAAGCCTACGCCGTACTTCCCGTCGTTCAGGATGGCGACGCCGCCGTCTGTCTCACTGAGATCGCACCACTTGTGGTGGCAGCACTCAAAGCGAGCCTGCTGCCAAGTGGTATTGCGGTGGGTGTCCCTGGCAATATAACCGGCGGAGGTATCGCACAGCGCCTGCCGTGCCAGCACATTACAATCGAACAGCACTTTGGCCAGCACATGTTTCTCCTGCCAGTCCACCTGATTTTCCACCTCAATGGCGCCGTCTCTGCGGAACAGCCGCAGGTACTGGGTCCAGGTGGATTTATCTGTTTGCAGCACGGTCTTAAAAGTGACGCTCTCGCTGTCCTGTTCGATCAAAGTCAGCGGCTGCGCCACGGTCAGGGGCACTTGCTTGTCTCTGTAATTCGGCAGAATGTCCCATGCGTCATAGTTGCCGGGTTTATCCTCATAAAGAGTCAGTTTATTAAAGGCGCCGTCTGTCCACTCGCGCTGTATTTTCTTGTCATACAGGCTTGCAACGGAGCCGTCCGCATTCAGACGAACGGTATAGAAAGGCGTCTCCACCCGATTGCCGTCCACTTGCAGCCAATCGCCGCGATAGGCGGTCTTGCGCAGGGTGCCGCTGCCCAGGGGTGCCAAATTGGGTAACAGCCAGTTGCCTCGCTTGCCCATACGGGTGGCGGTACCCCGTTTGTTTTCCACAAAAGTCAGAGCATCATAAGTAAAGTTCAGCGGGTTAAAATAGCGGTTGCCGGTGCCGATTATGGCGTCCAACGCCGTCTCAATCTCTCGATAATCCGCCATGGCGTCCTGAAACACCGGGTGAATATGGGAGCCGGGCAAAATATCATGGAATTGGTTGATCAGCAGCTTCTTATAAAGTGCCGTGATCTCCGGTGTGCGATTCTCGCCACGCAGCACAGTGAGCATTTCCGCCAAGCGAAACTTATTTTCCAGCCGCCGATTGGCGCGCTTTAAGTCGCTCTTGGTGGTAAAGGTGCCCCGGTGCATTTCCAGGTACAGCTCGCCGTCCCAGGTCTCCAAGTTCTCGTTGTCCTTCAAATTCTTTTCCAGAAATTCGGCGCCGCCCATGTGGGTGCACTTGGGCAGTACGGACACCTTGGAGAACCGATGCATCAGCTCGATCATCTCTTCCGTGCAGCCGGAACCGCCGTCACCGTAGCCAAACATATTCATCGTCTGGCCGCCGGTGTCCTTATCAATATACGCCTCCCAGTTGGCCTGAATTTGAGAGGGTGCGTTCCAGGTGATAAAGTGGGTGGGCGGCACGCAAGCCAGCACGCTGCTGCCGTCAATGCCCCGCCAAATAAAGTTGTTGTGGGGGAAGCGATTGGTATCATTCCAGGTGGACATTTTATTGCTGACAAAGTAGTCCACACCGCATTTTTTCAAAATCTGCGGCAGAATCCAGCTATTGCCGAACACATCCGGCAGCCACGCATTATTCACCCGCTTGCCAAACATACGCTGATAGGTCTGCTGGCCGTAAAGACACTGACGAATGAGACTCTCTGCCGCCGGGATATTGCAGTCCGGCTCCACATACATAGCCCCCACCGGCTCAAATTGCCCCCGGGCCACCTTCTCCTGCAATTCGGCAAACACATCCGGGTAATATTTTTCCAGTGTTTCATACACATAGGGCTGGGTGTGGGTGTACTTAAAGTCCGGGTAGCGATCCATCAGCCGCAGCTGGATGAGCACCGTGCGCAAATTCTTCTGCACCGCATGAATCCGCCGCCAGTAGTAGGCAATATCCAGGTGACTGTGGGCGATCAGCGCCACATCCCCGGCGCCTTTGTAAGTATCGTTAGCAAAGACCACATCATTAAGATACGCCTGACACGCTGCCACCCCGGTCACACCATCATCGGTAAAGTCCAGGCAGTTCATGGCATTGTTCAGCTCCCGGTTCAGGAACGAACGGTAATCTTCATTAAACAGGTCGCTGCCGGCAATATCCAGCAGCAGCTCAAAGTCATAGACCAAATCCTGCACGGCGTGATCCACAGTGCACAGATACGCACCCTCAAAGATTTGGCGGCAACCGCGAACAGACAGGCTCTCCGGGTTACGCTCATCATCCGGCTTGGAACGGTTATAACCCATCATCTCAAAATGCAGGGTCTCCCTGGTATCCGCATAGGGCGACAGCAGCATACGCTCCCGGTTTGGATCCACGCCGCCAACATAGCGGCCGTTGACCTTCACGCAAATTTCTGCCGCTGTTTTCAGAGAGAACCAAAGTTCCTGCCCCTGCAAGTGCTTTGGCACCTGCACATCCGCCGTCATAAAGGCGGTACCGTCCGGGGTGAAATACATATCCCCCCGCTTTAAGGGCCGTGGCTCACCGGGATAGAACTGGAATTCCATTTCCGCCACCTGGCGGGCGTCCTGAATCATCAGGTTTTGGATCTCCCACTTTTCGCTGTAAATATAGCGTTTCAGCCAACAGAAGCGCAGGTCCGTCCACTCTTCCGGGCGCATAGAGCGCCGTTCCACTTTAATATGTGCCATACCTGCACCTCCTTAACGATCCTGAAAATAGGGTTTCTTCCGCACCGGCTCCACCGTCAGCTGCAAATGCAGATCCGATGCCAGCTGCTCTTCAATCCATGCCACGCACCGGTGAAGGATCAGGCACTTGGAGCACTCGCCCCGAAAGCGCAGGGTCAAACGGTCACCCTCTAAAGATACAAATTCTACCCAACCGCCGTCGCCTTGGATCTTTGGTGCCAGCACCCGGTCTATATACGCCTGTACGGCCTCTTTCTTCGCTGTCATATTCATTCTCCGATCATCTCTTTGATCTGTGCCTGCAAGGCGGCCAGGCGACTGTGTGCGGCTGCTTTATCCGGATCCACAATGGAGTAGTACACCTTGATCTTCGGCTCCGTGCCGGAGGGGCGAACCGCCAACCATGAGCCGTCGGTAAACAGGAATTTCAGCACATTTTCCTTAGGCAGATCACCGATCCCCTTGGCAAAATCCTGTACCCGCTCCACACCGGCAAACATTTGATCCCCGCCGGCGCGGAAAGTCTGCATCAGCGCCCCGATCTTTTCGGCGCCGTCCTTGCCCTTCAGCACAAAGCTGTCCAACGCGTCCAAATAGTAGCCGTATTTCTCATAAACAGCACGTAGCGCGTCCACCAAAGTCTTGCCCTGATTTTTATACCAGGCGGCCATTTGGCAAATGAGCATAGCGGACACCACCGCGTCCTTATCCCGGGCGTGGGTACCCACCAGGTAGCCGTAGCTCTCCTCATAGCCGATAACAAATTCCTTGTCCCCGGTCTGCTCGTAAGTATTGATCTTGTCGCCGATATACTTAAACCCGGTGAGGGTCTCCTCAATCTGCAAGCCAAAACTGCGACCGATATTCGCGCCCAGATCACTGGTCACAATGGTCTTGACCAGCGTCGATTTTTCGTTCAGCTGCGCTTTCTTCATGGTCAGTACAAACTGCACCAGCAGCGCGCCGGTCTGGTTGCCGGTAAACAGCACATAATCGTCGCCGTCACGCACCGCAATGCCCACACGGTCACAGTCCGGGTCAGTGCCCAGCACCAAATCTGCCCCCTCTGCCTTTGCTTGAGCGATAGCCAAAGTCAGGGCATCCTTTTCCTCCGGGTTGGGACTGCGCACGGTAGAAAAATTGCCGTCCGGCAGTTCCTGGGACTTGACCACAGATACATGCATATTTCGCAGCACCCGTCGCACAGGCACATTGCCGGTGCCGTGGAGCGGGGTATAAACGATCTTCAAATCCGACGGCTGCGTATATAGACTCTGTTGCTCCACAGCAGCGATAAAGGCGTCCAGTTCCCTGTCCCCTACCGGGTGGATATTTGCATGGTCGCTGCAAAAGGGAATGGCATTGTAATCGTCTACTGCGTTAATATAATCCAGTGCTGCCGCCGCGTCTGCCGTGCACAGCTGGCAGCCCTTGGCGTCATACACCTTGTAGCCGTTATATTCCTTGGGATTGTGGGAGGCGGTGATCATCACCCCTGCGTCACAGTGCAAATACCGGGTGGTAAAAGACAGCACCGGCACCGGCACCAGCCGGTCGTACAGATACACCTGCAAGCCGCAGTTTGCAAAAATGCCCGCCGCCGTCTTGGCAAAATCTGCCGAGTTGTTGCGGGAGTCGTAAGCGATAGCCACTTTCAAATCCGCCTTGCCGGTGGATTTCAAATAATTGGCAAGGCCCAGGGTGGCCTTACCTACGGTGTAGCGATTCATCCGGTTAGACCCGGCGCCCATAATGCCCCGCAGGCCGCCGGTGCCAAAGGCCAGGTCCTTATAGAACCGATCCTCAATCTCTTTTTCGTCCGTCAGGCTTTCCAGTTCCGCCTTGGTGTCCGGGTCGGCAAAGGCAAGCCACTGCCGATATTTCTCTTTGTAATTCATCCTATCACCCTTTACTTAAAGTACATATAAAATTGGCATTTGATCATACCGTTATACAGCTTGCGCCGCTTGTCTGCCTTGCGGCCAAAGCACTTTTCAAACTGTTCATCCGGCGAAATGACGCCGTAGCTCCAGCCCTTGCGAGGACTGAACTTCTCGCCCATTATGCGATAGAGCCGCTCCGCCTCTCGAATATCCAGCATACGCTCGCCGTAGGGCGGGTTGGTCACCAAGGTGCCCCGCTCCGTTTGGGGGTTAAAATCGGCAATATCCGCCGTGTCCAGGTGCAGGTACTGCCCCACCCTGGCCCGCTTGGCATTGATGGCGGTCAGTTCAATGGCGTGAGGATCCAGATCAGACCCGAACGCCCGGAAATCAATGTCTGTCTTAATGCACTCGTGGGCACGGGCGCGCTCCTGCTTCCAGGCCGCCTCCGGCACAAAGCCCCAGCGATCGCAGGCAAAATTGCGGTTGATCCCCGGCGCCACATTGGCTGCCAGCATGGCACCTTCAATAAGAATCGTGCCGCTGCCGCAAAAAGGATCATACAAAGTGTGGTAATGCCGCAGGCGGGACAGGCTGCACAACGCCGCCGCCAAAGTCTCCCGAATGGGAGCAGCATTGCTCTCCGGCCGGTAGCCCCGCTTGTGCAGGCCGGTGCCGGTGGTGTCCAGCATAATGGTCACCTGGTCTTTCAGTATGGAGAACTGAATTTGGTGCACCGGGCCGGTCTCGTCAAACCAGTTGATGTGGTAGTCCTCTTTTAGGCTCTCTACCACAGCTTTTTTGATGATTTTTTGGCAGTCCGGCACACTGTGCAGGGTGGAGAAAATAGAGTACCCTTTCACCGGAAATGTGTCTGTACTGCCAATAAACTCGCTCCAGGGCAATCGCCGTACCGCCTGGAACAGTTCCTCAAAAGTCACCGCCGTAAAGCGATCCAGCACAATCAGGATCCGCTCCGCAAAGCGGCTGTTGATATTGGCACGGGCCAGCATGGCCTGGTCGCCATTAAAGAACACCCGGCCGTTTTCGGCGGTCACCTCCCGGGCGTCCATTTGTCTTAATTCCTCTGCCACCAAGCCCTCCAGGCCCAGTAGACAGGGGGCAGTCATTTGTAATTCCATAAAATCAAAGTTCCTTTGTTGCGTGCCGGGTCACATGGCAGCCTACATTCACCGCCACCGGCAGCCCGGCAATGTGGGTGGCGTAGGTCTCAATATTTACACCCAGCGCTGTGGTTTGGCCGCCAAATCCCTGAGGCCCGATGTCCAGTGCGTTGATCTTGTCCAGCAGTTCCTGTTCCAGCGCCGCATAGTCCGGATTTGGATTGCGACGGGACAGTGGGCGACACAGCGCCTCCTTTGCCAGCAGGGCGCACTTTTCAAAATCGCCGCCGATTCCAACGCCGATCACCACCGGCGGACAGGGATTGGAGCCGGCCTTTTGCACAACGCCCACAATGTAATCCACCAGGTCCTGCCGTGTGGCGGCAGGGGTAAACATACGCAGAGCGCTCATATTCTCACTGCCAAAGCCCTTAGGTGCTACTGTCAGCCGTACCCGATCCCCAGGCACCAGGCGGGTGTGGATCACGGCAGGCGTATTGTCGCCGGTATTTACCCGATCAAAGAACGGGTCTCGCACTACGCTCTTGCGCAGCAGGCCGTCCGTATAGCCGGCAGATACGCCGGCGTGCACCGCCGCCTCAAAATCGCCGTCAATATGCACATCCTGCCCAATTTCTGCAAACACAACGGCCATACCGGTGTCCTGACAAATGGGCAGATCCAGTTCTTTGGCTGCTGCCAAATTGTTCTCTAAATCACCGAGAATGCTCTTGGCCGTCGAATTCAGCTCCGTCTGGCGGGCACAACCGATACACTGTACCAGATCCTCCGGCAGCACTTTATTGGCCGTGATGCACAGCTGCCGCACCGCCGCGGTGACCACTTCTGCTTTGATCTCTCTCATACGCTTGTCCACCTTTTTGCAATAAAAAGAGGGCGCAGCAAAAAGTACTAACCTGATTGCTGCCCCCTTGTATTTGTTCTGTTTATTCCGTGCCGGAAATATCGTAAAACACGATCTCGTCGCCTTTTACATAGCCCTTCTCCCGGGCTTTTTGCTCAATGTAGTCATCCTTATTGTCGGCGCCTACCACTTCTTCCAGTCGGGCATTTTCCTGCTGGACGGAAGCCAGTTGGGCAGTCAGGGTCTGCTTTTGCTTTTGCATGCGGCTAATGTCCGCAGACTGATTCACCAAAGTCACACTGCAATAGAGAAACAGCACCACCATAGGCACCACCAAAAGCAGGCGCAGGTACTTACTCCGCTTCATGGAGTTCTTCAAATTTTGAATCATACTCAACACTTCTTTGTTCCGGCGCAGCCGTGGCTGCGAGATGTCTTTTTCTTTTCCGCTTTCGCTTTCGTGC